>Ga0075447_10000528_pt1 | contig 19344 bp, 18 predicted proteins | sample CoawatmetaG10DNA_FD_72352 | JGI IMG/M metagenome (GOLD analysis project Ga0075447, IMG submission 72352) | Marine microbial communities from the West Antarctic Peninsula - Coastal water metaG104-DNA | ecosystem: Environmental > Aquatic > Marine > Coastal | place: Atlantic Ocean: West Antarctic...
GAGCCTTTAACTAAATTTGAAGAGAGTTTTGCAAAGTTAATTGGCACTAAATATGCAGTGGGTGTAAATTCTGGAACTGATGCAATTAAACTCTCTCTTAAGGCTCTTGATATTGGCCCTGGAGATGAAGTAATTACTGCAGCAAATACTTTTGTTGCAACTGTAGGTCCTATTTGTGAGCTTGGAGCAACTCCTGTTTTTGTAGATTGTAATGATACTTTTTGTATGGATACAGACCTAGTAGAAGCAAAGATAACTGAGAAAACAAAAGCTTTTTTACCTGTTCATTACACTGGATATATGACCGACATGAGAGTGATGAACCAACTATCTGAAAAGTATAATATCCCAGTTATCGAAGATGCTTGTCAATCAATTTTAGGTGCAATTGATGGAAGAAATGCAGGAACTTGGGGAAAAACTGGTGCTTTTTCTCTTCATCCCCTTAAGAATATAAATGTATGGTCTGATGGTGGTGTCATTGTTACAGATGATGAAGATCTTTATAAGAAGCTCAGATTACTAAGAAATCATGGTTTTGAAAATCGTGACACAGTAGTGATGATGGGATGTAACTCAAGATTAGATACAATTCAGGCTGTTGTAGGTAATTGGATATTACCCCAAGCTAAATCAATATCTGATAAGCGAATTAATAATGCTAAATACCTGGATGATGGCCTTCAAGAAATAAATGAAATTTCTATTCCACCTAGACCAGAAGATTTTCGTTTAGTTTTTCACCTTTATATAGTTTTTGCAAAAAATAGGGACGATCTTTTAAAATATTGTCTTAACAAGGGTATTGATGCAAAAATTCATTATCCTATTCCAATTTATAAACAATCAGCGTTAGATTATTTAGGTTACAAAGATGGAGATTTTCCAGTTACCGACGAACATGTAGAAAAAATAATTACTTTTCCTTGCGATCAGCATTTAGAACAAGGACAATTAGATTATATTATTTCTACGGTAGCCGAATATTATGCAAAGTAGCTCCAGTAGAATTCCTTATGTAAACCTTCAAAAGCAGTGGTTGGATGAGCGTGATGAGCTTTTACCTATTATTGATAAAGTTTTTAAAAGTGCGCAATTTGTTGGTGGTGATGAGTTAGATAAATTTGAAGAAAACATTGCTAAGCTCTGTGGTACAAAGTATGCATGTGGATTGAATAGTGGCACAGACGCATTAATGCTTGCTCTAATGTTATCTGGTGTCAAAAAAGGTGATGAAGTCATAACGCCCCCTAATTCTTTTATTGCATCTACTGCGGCAATTATTCATATAGGCGCTATTCCTGTTTTTGTAGATGTTCTTCCTGATCAAAATATTGATCCATACAAAATTGAAGCTTCTATTACAAAAAAGACTAAAGCAGTAATGCCTGTCCACCTGACTGGCAGGATGTGTGACATGGATCCTATTATGGATATTGCAAATAAGCATGGTCTGGTAGTTATTGAAGATGCTGCTCAGTCAGTTGGCGCTAGATACAAAGGAAAACCTAGTGGTTTAATTGGAGATGTTGGCTGCTTTTCTACACATCCATTAAAAAATTTAAACGCTTGTGGTGATGGTGGTTTTTTAACAACAGACGATGAAGATATTTATAATAAGTCAAGGGCATATAGAAACCATGGAATGGTTAACAGGAATATTGTTGATCATTTTGGTATCGTCACCAGGATGGATAATCTTCAGGCATCAATTTTGAACTATCGACTAGATAAACTAGAAGATGTAACTCAAAAAAGAAGAAGCAATGCAAAATCATATCTTAATAACATTAATAATCAAGTTTTATTCATTCCTAAAGAAAAAGATAGTGAATACAATGTATATCATACTTTCGTATTACAAACAAAATATCGTGACAAGCTAAAAGAATATCTTTCTAAAAATGGAATAGATACTGCTATTCATTACCCTGTTCCTATTCATCTTCAGCCAGCTGCAAAAAAATTAGGCTATAAGGTTGGAGATTTCCCTATTACTGAAAAACAGTCTAAAGAGATTTTAACTTTACCTGTAAATCAATACCTTGAAAAAAATGATTTAGACAGAATTATTAGTGTTATAAACCAATTTGAAAGTAAGGTATCAAGAAATGAATAGTATTTCTCAAAAAATGTATTTTGCAATGCTAAGAATTAGAATGGTTGAGGAAAAAATTGCAGAGTTATACTCAGAGCAAGAAATGCGGTGCCCTGTTCATTTGTCTATTGGCCAAGAGGCTGTGGCAGTTGGTGTTTGCGAGCATCTTGATCAGAAAGACATTGCAATGAGTGCTCATCGGGCTCATGCTCACTATCTAGCCAAGGGTGGGGATTTAAAATCTATGGTAGCAGAACTATATGGTAAAGCCACTGGCTGTGCCATGGGTAAGGGTGGATCAATGCATTTAGTAGATTTAAATAGTGGTTTTTTTGCAGCTGTCCCAATAGTTGGAAGCACAATTCCAATAGCAGTAGGAGTTGCTTGGGCATTTAAATTGAAGAAGAGTAGTAATATAGTTACAGTTTTTTTGGGTGATGGCGCAACAGAAGAGGGTGTATTTTTTGAAAGCTTAGATTTTGCAAGTTTAAAAAATGTACCAATACTATTTGTGTGTGAAAATAACTTTTACTCTGTTTATTCTCAATTGGAGGTTCGACAGGCTCCTAATAGAAAAATTGCAGATCTAGCAGAAAGCCATGGGATCAAAACTTATACGGGTGATGGTAACAATGTAACTCAAGTCTCAGAAATAGCCAAAGAGGCAATTAAATACATAAAAGGGAATAATGCCCCTGCATTCATTGAATTAGAGACATTTCGTTGGCTTGAACATTGTGGACCAAATAGTGATGATGAACTTGGGTATAGAAAAAAAGGAGAACTTGACAAATGGTTAAAAAGAGATCCTTTGAGTACTTTTTCGGATTTATTAATTGAAAAAAATCAATTATCTAAGAATTCTATTCTAGAGATAAAAGAAATTATTACAACTGAAATTGATGAGGCCTTTAAATTTGCTAAGCAAAGTCCTTTTCCTGATCTTAGTGTTCTTAATCAGCATATATATAAGAATTAGAGGTATTAATGAGAGAATTAAAATATTCAGATGCAATATTAGAAGCAACTGACTTTAGTTTGGCAGAAGACCCATCTGTTCTTATTGTAGGTCTTGGTGTTCCAGACCCAAAAGGAATATTTGGAACAACTTCTGGACTTCAAGATAAATATGGCAATCATCGTGTCATGGATATGCCTTTGGCAGAGAATGGAATGACAGGAATTATTATAGGAGCCTCACTTAATGGTTTTAGGCCTGTTTTGACTCACCAAAGAGTAGAATTTGCCTTACTGTCAATTGAACAGATTGTAAATCAAGCTGCTAAATGGTTCTATATGAACGCTGGACAACAAAATGTACCTATTGTCATTCGTTTAATAGTTGGAAGGGGTTGGGGTCAAGGTGCACAACATTCTCAAAGTTTAGAATCATGGTTTGCACACATCCCTGGTTTAAAAGTCGTAATGCCATCAAATGCATATGATGCAAAAGGACTTTTGATTTCAAGTATTGAAGATAATAATCCTGTTATTTTTCTAGAGCATCGCTGGCTCCATAACACTATTGATAATGTTCCATCAAAAGGCTATAGAGTCCCTATTGGAAAAGCCAAGGTGGTTCGTGAAGGAAAAGACCTTACAATTGTAGCCCACTCTTATATGGTTCTTGAAGCAATAAGGTGTGCAGATTTATTGAAAGCAGAAGGAGTTTCGATTGAAGTTCTTGATTTGCGATCCATCAGGCCATTAGATAATGATGCTATTTTAAATTCTGTTAAAAAAACTGGGCGTTTGGTAGTGGCAGATAATGGTTGGGTAAATTTTGGGGTTAGCGCAGAAATAATTTCAATTGTCACTGAAAGTATTTTTGAAAAACTTTTGTGTGCGCCTGAAAGAATTGGCATGAATAATTCACCAAGCCCAAGTACAAGGGCATTAGCAAATAACTTTTATCCGAGATCAATTGATATAGCTAAAATAGTATGTAAAATGCTTAAATTATTAATTGATTTAGATGCAGTTTTCCCAAAATCAAACTTACCGGAAGATATTCCAGATCCGGCATTTAATGGTCCTTTTTAGTAGAATTATAATTGGAGATTTATATGAACAAAGGTATTAATCTTAGTTATTCAAATATTGACACTCCGTCAACAGGAATTTCATGGATAAATATGACTAAAGATAAAAGGATCCTACTCTTAGAGAGCTCAATTCAATTATTTTCTACTGAGGTAGATATTAGTGTAATTGATGCTAATGAGAATGGACAAGTATCAATTATTATTAATTCTTCAATTGAAATAAATGACCGAGGTGCTTTTTTGCTTAATCTTGAAGAAAATCTAAAAAATACGATAGATGTTGGAATTAATATTTGGCATGAAGCAATTGGAGACAAAAGCTCTCTAAGGAACTTACGAGGAATTGAGGTATTGTCATGAGCGAATCAGTAATGACCAATGATGGAGAATTAATATTAGATTCTCATAAACTGTCTTATCACATGGATCGAGTTAATTCTTGGGAGGCTGGTGAGCGAATTGGGCCAGTTACAGTTGACATGTCATTAACTAGAGCATGTGGTGCAATGTGTTCATTTTGTTATGCTATGATGCAAGAGCCACAAGAAAGAAGAGGTATTAAAACAGATCATATTTTACATTTACTAGATGATTTTGCTGAAGTTGGCGTTAAGGGTGTTTCTCTCGTATCTGATGGTGAAAGCACTTTATCAAAAGCATATGTGCCTTTTATTAAGCATGCAGCAAGTCTTGGGATTAATGTTGGAAATGCCACAAATGGGTGGGAATGGGGTCCAGAAAAAAGTGAACAAGTTTTGCCTCATATGAGTTGGATAAGGTTTACAGTTGCTGCAGGAACACCTGAAAGATATGCTGAAATAATGTATAAAGGCCCTGAGCATACTGAGGTATTTGATAAAGCAATGAAAAATATTAAGCATGCAGTTGCTTACAAAAAAAAGCATAACCTAGGCGTAACTCTTGGAATACAAATGGTCCTTATGCCTGAATTTAAAGATGAGATTATACCTTTTGCTAAACTAGGAGTTGAGTTAGGAGTTGATTATGCAGTTATCAAACACTGCTCTGATGATGAATATCAAACACTTGGTATTGATTATAGTAAATATGAAGCGATGTATGAGCTACTTGACCAGGCCGAAGCCCTTAGCACTGCTAAAACCAAGATAATAGTAAAATGGGATAAGATTAAAGATAAAGGCAAGCCATCTTATAAGAGATTCTATGGGCCTCCATTCTTGCTTCAAATTAGTGGTAGTGGCTTAGTAGCTCCTTCAGGGATGTTTTTTAATGCAAGGTACTCTAAATTACATATTGGTAATTTTACTAATGAGAGATTTATTGATATTTATAATTCAGAACGATACTGGCGTGCAATGAATTATCTTGCCTCTCCTTCATTTGATGCACAAACTATGATGGGAACGCTACCGATACAACATTACGTTAGCACTGCTTTAGACAATCATATTAAAGGCACAAAAAAGATTATCGCTCAAAATGGCGACAAACCTCTTCATGTTAACTTTTTATAGAAACGGACTCTTATTATTAAATTAGCCAAATGCAATTAGTTTTGTTTTCCTTACACCAAGATTTTTAGAGTATTTCAGAAACTATTAAACACTAAGCTCTTAAAGAAATAACTAAAAGATAATGTCAAAAAGCCTTAAGAATTTGTGCTTTCTTCTTCTATAAAAGAAGAATTGCAGTAAAATGTACCCAACGAAATTAACGGCCTAAATATAAGGCGATGCACTTCATTTTCAATTGGCATAATAGGCTCTGTAGTGTTTGATACAAAAGACTTTAAAACCCCCTCTGCAAATAATTTATACAACTCTTTATTAGAAACTAGAGCTTCATTAGGTTGTCGATTAAACCCCGACATATAGTCAAAGTAAAACTCTTTCGTTGCCTCAAGGATTTCAATAGGTGTATTTTCAATAAAAGTTATTTCATCATCTGAGAGCTTTATATCCATATTTGTAAATTTGTAAGGCACATCACTAAATCTTTTACTTAATGTATTAACCTCTCCAATTCCTGGAATAAATAATTTTTTTAGAAGGCCTCTATCAGTAGGCTTCATTGGGATGGAAAAAAACCAGTTATACATATTTACTTCATGAACTGGCTTCTTAAACAACAGAGCTATTTCAGTTGGACCTGATTGCATTCCAATAAAAAATTCACAATTTTGTATTAGTAAAAGATCTATTAATTCACTCTTATATTTTGAATCATACGACTCAATATACTTATCATCTGTTAAATTGCATGTTTGCATAGAGGCATCACCAATTCTTATCACAGTAAGTCCCTTATTAATTAACATTTTAATCATAGGAATATAATTATTAATATCGGCATTACGATAAGAGCGTTTTTTAGAATCTCCATGAAACCCCTGATCACGTACATGTAAGCATACATATTTTGAATTTATTTGTGTCATTAAGTCTTGAAATTTATTTACTTCTTCAGTTTTTTTACTCAAATTAATTGTTGGAGGAGGCATAGATGAAAGCTCATTAATTATCAAGTCTTCTTCATAATGTTTTAAGCCATCATTATTAATATTATGTGCTGGCCAGTATGAATAACGACCTATTTGAGGAAAATAGTAATGCTCAGGTAAAATAATTTTAAAATATTTTTTAAGAATTAGTGCGAACAATCTTTTAATAAAGAAAATAAAATTAACTATAAAACTGACTATATGCTTCAGTAATAATTCAAATGTGTTAAATTGATAGTTAAATTCTAAATTATATAATTCAGAATTACAAATGTTATATCCTAGGATTTGTGTATACCTAGCAGGTGCTATTATCACCAACTTGCTTCCTAATAATCTAGCTCTAGCTGCAGCCCAAAGAATTTCTTCTGCTGCATTTCCATATGAATAGAATAAAGGGGTAACAAAAAAATATTTTTTTAATATAAATCTAATAGGATTTACCATGTTCCCCAACCCCCATCAACTAACAAATTCTGGCCAGTCACATACTCAGACATATCACTTGCCAAATAAGCAATTACCCCTCGAAAATCTTCCTCAGTAGCCATTCGTCCTAATGGCGTTTTAGCTTTATAGCGCTCAACAAAAACTTTAGGTTGATTTCTAAATATACCACCCGGTGATATTGAATTCACTCGAATATTTGGAGCTATAGTGGTTGAGAGCCATCTCGTAAATTGAATGAGTCCTCCTTTTGAAGCACCATAAGCCGCAGGATTGCTCATATCTGTGTTTTTATACAAACTCCAGTCAGGACCATACAATCCATAGGTTGAAGCAATATTAATTATACTAGCACCTTTAGATTGCCTCAAGAGTGGAGTTAAGCTTTGACAAAGATCAAATGTAGCTGTTAAGTTAACTTCTAGCGCACGCCTCCACGTTTCAATAGTTTGCTCTTCAAAAGGAACACTCCACCCTTGGAGGTCAGATGAGCCAACAAAAGCGGCATTATTAATTAGAATATTAATTCCTTTTCCAGAGGCTTTAATAGAATCAATCAAATCACTGCGTTGTGTTTGTTGCTCTAGATCACAAAAATATGACTCAGCCTCTATTCCCCATTTACTAACAAGGTTATTACTTAAATTATGAATGTCTGACTCTGGAAGGTCGATTAAAATTAAATCAGCACCAAGCTCTGCCAAAGAAGAAGCTATTATGGCACCCAAACCCCCAGAAGCTCCAGTGATCAAAGCACGCCGACCTTTTAAGCTCATCAATTCTTTAATAGTAGTCATAACTTATGTCCTCTTATGTTTAGTAGACTCTCAGTAATTTGAAAATCCAACAAAGTATCGATATCAATTGCGCGTTCTGGGGGTACATGAATAGCTCTAACCTTCCCTTCAAATATCGCATTTTTATCTATTACAAACTCAGGTTTGACAACATAGCAGACAGTCGCCATATCATAAACTTTTGGAGCATCTTGACGACGAGAAATAGTTGAACTAATAGAATTTACAATTTCAACTGTTCCATCTGCATTAGTTTTTACCATGTTAAAGTATGGGTTACGATGAGCATCGGTTACTGTGATTATTATTTCTGCGTTACCCTTTTCATACTCATCTAGACAGTTTTCAACATCTATTTCAAGTCTTAAAGGTGCTGTAGGAGGAAGTGAAACCATTACCTCTGGTAAGAGCCCTGTTTCTTCAATTAAATAATTAAGCGCATGCCGCCAAGCCATCCATTCTGGACTATCGTCCTTTGCAAACTTTGATGGCCTTATAAATGGAACTTCAGCACCATACTGACTTGCAACTTCTGCAATTTCTTCTGAGTCAGTTGATACTATAACCCGATGAATCCTTTTGATAGCAAGAGCTTGCTCAATAGACCAAGCAATTAAAGGTTTGCCTCCTAATAAGCGGATATTTTTTCCAGGCAACCCTTTTGACCCTCCACGAGCAAAAATAATAGCTACAGCATTCATTTAACAACCTTACTAGTTTGTATAATTACTTCGTCCAACATTATCCCATCAGAAACTGAAGATTTACGTACCGCTTCAATAATCTGTAATACCTTTAAACCATCATCGCCTGTAATCAAAGGTGTTTTATTTTTTGTAACACAAGACAAAAAATCTTTCCATTCAGCAAGGTAACTTTCGTCTCGTTGATGCTTGTGGCTATAAAGTTGACACCAATCTTTGGAGTCTGATTTATAAATTGACACTTCTCCCGTAATGCCATTCCACCTAAGACTGCCTTTTTCTCCAATTGCAGTACATAATCGTGAAGTATCATGACGAATAAAATCCAAATTTACTGATGCAATTAATTTATGCCTACTAGATGAGGGCATAAAACCCATGATAATATGAACGGTATCTTCAACATCAATCTCTAATGCACTTTGCTGGCTTAAAGATGCTTTAACCCACTTCACTTCACCAAAGATCCAACGCAAGTAATCAATTTCATGACTGAGCTCTAACAATGCTCCCCCACCAAGCTCACGCTTTGCTGAAACTCCTTGATGATAATTGCTATCAGATCGCCATAAGGGTAAATATTGACCAACCTCACAGTTCACAGATAGAACCTTTCCTATAATATTTTCGCCTATCAACTCACGAAAATATTTAAGTGATGGTAAATATCTGAGATTATAGCCAGTTAATAAACAACTATTTTGTTTTTGGCATATTTCAATTAATTCACTTACACCATCTAAATTATGTGATAGTGGTTTTTCAATTAAAAGATGCACTCCAATCTCAGCTAATTTCTTTGCAATACCAATATGATGAGACGCAGGGTTAGCAATCACAGCAATTTGTGGTGCAAAAAGAATTGCTTCTTCAATACTAGAAAAACATCCATTTGAGTGCTGAGGCAAATCCTTTGAAGCTTTATGCCTCAATACCCTAATATCTGCATTTGGTATTTGCTCTCTAGCAAAACATAAGTGTCGCTTACCTATACTCCCAAGACCAACGATAAGGACACGATTAATTAACACAAAAATTTCTTAATATTTCTAAACCAACTTCACCACTTTTCTCAGGATGAAATTGGCAGCCTGTAATTTGGTCTTTACCAATCATTGCTGCAATTTTTATACCACCATAATTACATTCAGCTATAAGATTATTAGAATCAGAAGGTACAGCCATAAATGAATGTACAAAATAAGCATCATCACCAGGTTTATTATTTTGCAATAAAGTATTACCCCAGCCCTTTGAATGAGAATTCTGAAGAGAGCTCCAGCCTATATGAGGTATCTTTTGTTTCTTACCCGTATTAGTTTGGTTTGGTACTGGAATTACACGGCCAGGAATTAGTCCCAAACCTTTTGTCATACCAAACTCTTCACTCTCATCCAGTAAGAGCTGCATTCCAAGGCAAATTCCAAGTAAAGGTGTTTTACGTTTAGCAAGTTCATTGAGAACCACAATTAATCCTAAGTCTTTTAACGCTTTCATTGCATTTGAAAATGCACCAACACCTGGCATAACAACTCGATTACCATCAAGAATTATTTTTGGATTGCATGTTACAATAACTTTCGCTCCACATTTTTCGAGTCCACGTTGCACACTTAGTAGATTACCCACTCCATAATCAATGACAATAACTTCAGGTTTTTTCATAATATCTAACACTTAATCCTTCATTTTCTGCTAATGTTCTTATATCGCTTATTACCACTCGATTATAATGCAGAATATCAGCCATCGCTATACCATCAGCATCAGCATCAACAACTGCCAATAAATCTTCTGGCCTGCCCATTCCTCCACTAGCTATTAGTGGAACATCAACAGCAGCAGAAACTGCCTTGACAAGTGGAATATCATAGCCTTTACGAGTACCTTCGTTATCTACTGAGGTTAATAATATCTCACCAGCACCCATTGAAACCCCGTACTTAGCCCATTCAATAACATCTAAGCCCGTATGCTCACGTCCATTGTCTGTATAAACCTCCCATCGATCTTTTCCAACCTGTTTAGCCTCAATCGATAGAACCATGCATTGATTTCCAAAGCGTTGTGCAATATCAGAAATAAGTTTTGGATTCGCAACTGCTGCAGTATTAACTGCAATTTTATCAGCGCCCACTCTTAGAGCCGCTGTTGCGTCATCAACCGACCTAATTCCACCACCAACCGTCATTGGTATAAAAATATCTTTTGCTGCAGCCATAATAATATCACTCAACTTATTACGCCCATAAAGGCTAGCTACACAATCCATATATATTAGTTCATCAGCGCCTTGAAGGTAGTATTTTAAAGCATACTCATTAGGCAAGCCTATAATTCGCAAGCCTTCCAAATGTATGCCTTTAATAAGATTAGGGCCTTTGATATCAAGTCTAGCAATTAGTCGAATATTACTCATCTATTATTAAATATTTTTGTGCTCTAAATTGAATTAATAAGTAGCATTAAAGTCTATGAAAACAATAGATTTCAAATAACTAAAAAATTATACATTGTAATTTAATGAGGAAAAGAATTACAATCAAATCTCATTAGCTCAAGCATTTTAGATTTATTCAACTTAGCAATTCCGGCAATAGTTGTCAATCCAATTGTACAGTTTTTTGATTTTAAAATTTTTAAAGTATCATTGTTATAGCTTCCGTAAGGATAGCACATAATCCAATCTTTTGATCTAATGCCTAATATTTCCATATTTTTTAAGGCTAACTCAATCTCAGAAGTCTGTTCAGTGCTTGATTTATTAGCAAGCCATTCATGCTTGTTTCCATGACTTCCAACATACATCCCATTTTCAATTAGCACTTGAATATCTTTAGCTGAAAGGTACAATTCATCAGCAAAATCATCTTGAGAAATTCCAACATATTTTTTAAACAACTTGGAAATTATTGCCGTACGAATATCTAATGATAGCGCGAATTGCAACATATTCTTAACATACATCACTTCAGCAGAATCAAGCGAACTTTCTATAGAATAAATTTTATTAAGTGCTTCTAATTTAGAGGAAGAGATACCATGCTTAAGACATTCTTGATTAAGCTCAAAAACTAGTGATTCACAATCAGAAGTTGCAAGAATATGATGTATTGCATGAACATCAAGTAATTGTCTTTTAATAATAGAATTAGTTGAAGGAAAAAAAGATCCTTGTATATTTCTTTTCAATAACTCTGGCATAACATACTCAAAATGGTCTTTTAATCCATCATCAAAAGTTAAATAACATGCATTTATTGGCAATTCTTTGCCCTCTTTAGAATGAGCAATTAACTGCTCTGCAGTTATAAAGATATATTTGCTAGATAAGTAATCTAATTGTCGCTTAAAACCCTCAAGCTCTAAAGCTTTTATTTTAGGATATTGAGAATTTTTAATTGGCCTTACATAGTGATACATCACTATTGTTAATTCATTTACTACGCTTCTACCTGTTTCAATTATAAGTGGACTTGTATCAATTTTGCTTAAATCAGGTGAATTTTTCCAAACTGCTTTTCGTATTTTCCAATCATCATCTTCATGGTACCAAAGGTGCGGTGAACGAAATTTATCGCTTAGTAAGCGAAAATATTCCTTATCCATAATTGAGTTTTCAAACATTTGGCTTGCTACTGGATATTCATTTTTATTTAAACTTAAGTAGGCAAACATTTCGTCCATAAATCTTTCTGGATATTCATGATCAAACTTTTTGGCTAAAGCGACACCCTCCTCCCTGTTAATATCTCCTGAGCGAATCTCTTGTGCAGCATCATAACTAGCACGCCCAAGTCCAAACTTAATACCTGTAGTCAAATAATGCAAATCATCAATACGATCATCAATACTGTTATATTTCGAATATGTTCCAGGTGTTCGCTCTGGAGAGGCCTCAAAACCTCCATGCTCAACTGCATAATAATAACAAGACTGAGGGTGCCATTTTAAATAATGCCCAAGATAATGAATTTCAATTTTATTATCAACAATTTGATTAATATTTGCTGGCAAATAAGGCAACAAATCATTCTTATTGAGTCCAAATTGAGACTTTAAATCTGAAATTGATACTCCACCTAAATGAATTTTTGATTGATCATCTGAAGCAAAATAAGACCAATCTCGCTTCGCATTTTCAGTATCTGCAATTGGATTACCATATTCGGCCTCATTTTCACCATAAAAAACTAATGGGATATTAAACATTAATGCCATTTTTGGAGCTAGCGCCTTTTGCCCCAGCATGAATGCCTGAAAAGGATGAAATAATAATTCAGTTGAAAGTCTTGTTAATAATCTATGTACTTGACCATTCGGGGTCATCAAAAAATTATCATGGCCAGCATGAATCCATGACTGAAAATTTTTCCAGCCCCAATCTGTATAAACATGGGGAGCCCAAGTTACAGTTAATGGGTGCATCCCATATTTAGTTTTCAAAATATGCGAAGCATAAAAACTATCCTTACCTCCTGAGCCTGGCACAATACAATCATAGGAACCATCATTTTTTCGATGTTGATCACAAAGCTCTTTTAATTGACTGTCACGATCTTCCCAATTAATAGTTGTTTTTTTATTCTCTGTAAAATTACAAGCATCACAAATACCATTTTCATCAAAATGGATAGTTACTTTTTTACTACCTCGTTTATTCAAAAACTCAACAGCAGAATTAGGGCGCTGATTAGAAATAAGACATTTTTTGCAGAATATGACATTCTTAGGTAGACCATAAAATGCTTTTAAATCTTTAGAGTCTTTTTTATAGGAATTTAGATTAACTGACTTAGGGTAGTAAATTTTTTTCATTATTCATATCCTTTGTTACTTAAATTAAATTTTCTTTATTGGCTTGCTCTAGGTCATTTGGTCTTCCAACATCAAGCCAAGGTTCATGCATTGGATAAGCGATTATTCGCTTACTATTTAACTTTAAACGCTCAAATAAAACTGGCATATCACAATGCTCATTTGTAGTCAAAAAACTTAAATATTCAGGATTAAGGACATACACCCCTGCATTGATATGACTTTTTGCAATCGGCTTCTCTTCAAAACTGACAATATCAATCCCATCTGTCTTAACAACACCAAATGGATGCTCCCATTCATGAACTCGAACTGCCATAGTTGCGCTAGATAAATATCGGTTATGAAAATCAATCATCTCACCATAACGTATATCAGTTATTACATCACCATTAGTTACTACAAAAGCTTCATTAGGAGGGGAAAGTAAACTTAGAGCACCAGCAGTACCTAAAGGCGTCTCTTCTCTAAGATAATCAATTGACACTCCTAACCTATCGCCATTACCAAAATGCTCCTCAATCAAATGGCCCAAATAATGAATAGCTATTATAAAATGAGTAAAGCCTTCTAGCTTAGCACGTTCAATAATGTGTTCTAACATTGGTTTATTGCCAACTGGCAAGAGAGGTTTTGGAAGACTTTCAGTTTGAGGACGAAGCCTTGTTCCCATGCCCCCAGCCATAATAACCATAAGATTAGGTCGAGAAACTGGTTTGGAAATATCCCCCCAAAGATGCAGGCCAATAACTTGATGCTTTTCATCAACAATAGGCACCTGTTTGATCTTATTAGCTTCCATTAGCTGAATTACAAGTTGTCGATCCATATCTGGAGGCGCTAAAAGTGCATCATACTGAATTAAAGTATCAATCTCACTACCCATATTGAGCCCTTTAAGCAAGCCTCGTCGAATATCGCCATCACAAATTGTCCCTAGTAATACACCCAACTTGTTTACTATTAAGACTATCTTAATAGTGTTCTCCTCTAGATTTTGAACAACTTCTGCTAAATTACTATTTAATGGCATGATTACTTTTTGCCAAAGATTTTCAGATTCACTCATTTATTTGACTTCCTTATAAGAAGGTAAATTATAAAATTTTTTCTTGACAATATTATGTAATGGATATTGCCTTATAACTTCAACAACTTTTTCACTTGCACCACCACTTCCATATGGATTAACAACCTCTCGTAATGATGATTGGAAATTTTTAGAGTAAAGTTGCTCTATAGCAGAAGATATACTATTATAATCTGGTTTACAATTTATAACGCTATCAGCTTGAATGCGTCCTCGTTGTCGATCCCCAATATTTATTGTTCCTTTTTTAAAACTTGGAACTTCTAGTAATCCACTTGAAGAATTTCCCACCACTCCATCCACATGTTGAATACATGAAAGATAGCGCAATTGACCTAATGATTTAAAAAAATAAGCGTTGAAATTATTAGAAGTAAATTCCTTTATCAATTTAATTATTACACGACTGTCAGTATCAGAATTTGGCAATGTGAAAATTAGCTTTGTATCTTTTAATCCTGACAGAGCTTTTAATAATTCTTTCATTTGAAGCTCAGATGTTGTATTTTCTAAAGTCACTGGATGAAAGGTAATTAATAAGTTTTTAAAGCCTAATTTAAACTGCAAAAAATTTTCCAATTCTTCTTTATCTAAAAGCTGTAAACGATTAATATTATCAACACCTAAGCCACCTACTAAAAATACTGAATCAGGCTTTTCGCCCAATTGAATAACCCTCTGAAGGTATTGCTCTGTTGCCACAAAATGTAAATGTGACATCTTTGTTATAGAATGACGCAATGCTTCATCAAAAGCACCCTCTGTACTCTCACCTCCATGTATATGAGCCACTGGAATTCTTGCTACCAGAGCCGCAGATACAGCTGAAAATACCTCAAAACGATCACCTAAAACTACAATTAAATCTGGCTTTAGTTCTTTTAAAGCATCTGCAAAACCTATCAATCCTATACCCATAGATTTAGCAATAGCTTCGGGTGTATCAAAGCTACTCAACATGTCAACCTTATGGTCGATTTGAAAGCCATCTTCTTCTATCAACTTGTAGGTATTACCAAAATCAGATGCTAGATGCATTCCAGTGGCAATAATAAGTAACTCGAGCTCAGAATCACTTTTAATTCCATCCATTACCCATTTCAAAAGACCATAATCAGCACGAGTGCCTGTGATTACGCAGACCCTCCTACTCATAGCTCAATTAACTCATCTGCTTTATAATTTCGCCTTGCCACCTTGCCTACTAGTTCATCCCAAAGCATTGGTGAAATTCCAGTTCCAGGCCTTTTTGCAGTAATATTCTCATTAGTAAAAACTTCACCGGCTTTAATGACTCTTGTTGATACTAATGATTTACGAGCTACCTTTATATTTTTCTTTTCACTTGAGGTAATGCTTTTAATACCATCACCAAGGGCAAGTTCTATATTTCGTATGGATTTCACCATCAATTCTAATTGGGCTGGCTCGAGGCTAGCTTTATGATCTGGACCTGGTAAATTTCTGTCAAGCGTAAAATGTTTTTCAATAACACAAGCTCCCATTGCAGAGGCAGCAATTGCCACTTCAATTCCATCAGTATGGTCTGAGTAACCTACTGCTAATCCAAATTTGTCACGAATACTGTTCATAGCCAAAAGATTAACTTCATTCATTGGAGCAGGATACTCAGAAGTACAATGAAGAACAGTGATTTTTGAACGTGGAGTGCCAGCTTGCTCTATTACTTCAATAGCTGCTTCAATTTCATTCATGGTTGACATTCCAGTAGATAATATAATTTTTTTTCTGAGCTGGCCTATATTTCTCAAATATGGCAAATTAGTTATTTCTCCAGATGGTATTTTAAAACACTCTTGTCCAAGTTTAACTAATAAATCAATACTTTGAATATCAAAGGCTGTAGATAAAAAACTTATATTTCTACTCGAGCAGTGCTCAATTAACTCAAGATGCATTGACTCATTCAACTCTAATTTTCTCAACATGGTAAATTGAGATTCTCCATTATCAGAATTAAGTTTTTGATAGTCAGCTTTTTGAGCATCTCTTGTGACTTGCCGACTTGCATCAAATGTTTGAAATTTAACAGCATTAGCCCCAGAGAGCGCTGCCACATCAATTAATTGTTTTGCAATATCAATTGATCCATTATGGTTTACTCCTGCTTCAGCAATAATAAATATACTCATTTGACTATGCTTCCCGCCTTAACAAAACTGCCTTTTTTAATTGTTATAAATTCTTTAGTTGTTGCACCACTTCCCACAAAACTTTCAGATTCAACTGTAACACCGCCATTGATTGTAGCATTGGTAGAAATATGACAGTGGTTATGGACTTTACAATCATGCTCAATTAGCGCTTTTGAATTAATAATACAATTATCCCCAATTGTTGTATTTGAGTTAATAATTGCACTATGCATTACAACAACCCCATAACCAATTGAAGAGTGCTTAGAGACATAAGCATTTGGAGATACAATACTTGGCATTACAAAGCCAGATTTTATCGCTAAATCAAATAATTTTATTCTATTTATAGGCGAGTTAATTTGTCCTACAGTAATTAATGCATTCTGATGAATTCTAGCTAAATCAGCCAGGTCAGAATCATTACCAATAACCTTATACCCTAGTATCTCTTTTCCTAATAATTCTGACTTGTCAACTATACCAATAATTTTAAATTTGCCCTCTTGCTCAATAACATCAATAACTGATTTGCAATGACCACCACCACCAATTAAAATAATTTCTTTCATGAAATAAGCACGCTACTTGGTATATTTACAACTCGCTTCTCTAGCCATTCTGAATTAATTAAGATGTCGCGCTGAGAGTCTTTGAACATGGGTAATTTATTCATCAAAGTCCAAACTGGTCGTGTCATTATTCCTTGTGAATTAGTTTCATTTAAGAAAAAATCTCGCTGCTTTTTATCGTCAAGGATAATCGTATTCAACCAGTTATTAGAGCTTCCATCACTAAGCGCTTGAAAAAAATGATAGCCACTATTACTAAAAAAATCTTTATAGGCTTCAGCTACTTTATATTTATTTAGTAAAAAAATATCTAAATTTTCTAATTGGGCAACTAATAAAGCAGCATTTAAATTTGGCATTCGGTAATTATATCCAGTCATATCATGAGTATATTCCCATTTATGCAAAACCTTAGCGGTTGTGGTTAGGTATTTTGCTTTTTCTGCCAATTTCTCATCATCAGTAAAAATACACCCTCCACCCCCAGCTGTAATTATTTTGTTTCCATTAAAGCTCATTATGCCAATTTCTCCAAAAGTTCCAGTGTGTTTACCTTTATAAAAACTTCCAAGGCTCTCGGCACAATCTTCAATCAAACATAAATGGTAATCAAAACAAATGTCTCTAATTTCATCAACTCTACATGGATTTCCAAAGGTATGCATAGGTAAGCATGCCTTAATAACCCTTCCAGTTAAATTATTAATACATTGGTTATTTTTAATAGTTGTATTGGCTTCTAAGAAAAGTTGTAATGAGGTCGGTGAAAGACCCATAGTGTCTCTGTCAACATCTACAAATACAGGGTTTGCCTTACAATAGCTAATAGCATTACAAGTTGCAACAAATGTAAGGGGTTGAGTAATAACTTCATCATTTTCTTTAACATTAGCTATTAGTAATGCAACATGAAGGGCCGACGTACCATTAGCAGTTGCTATTGCAAACTTTGAGCCAGTATACTTCGCTATCTTTTCTTCAAATGTATCTACATACTTTCCGATAGATGATACAAAAGTCGAATCGATACAGTCATTTAGGTATTTTTTTTCATTACCAAGGAAACGTGGCTCATGAAGAGGAATAATGCCCTCCGCTCCATAAATACTCCTAATGAACTTTATAACATCTTCAAACATTATAGATTTCAGCCTTGTATTTACTAAGGTTATGGGGCTCTTTAATCCAATCAATAGTCCTTTGAAGGCCACTTTTTAAATCAATTTGAGGCTTAAATCCAGTTAATTTTTCAATTTTGGTATTGTCACACCAAAGCCGAAAAACTTCTGAATTTTTTGGCCTTATACGCTCTTCATCTGAAATGAACTTCACATCACTTCCCATTAAGTTTTTTATCATATTAAGAGTGTCACCAATACTTACTTCCGAATTAGAGCCAATATTAATTGTTTCACCAATTGTTTCACTAGCCTCAGCTATGGCGACAAAACCCTTACAAGTATCCTCAACATAGTTAAAATCTCTAGTAGGTGATACATCCCCAAGCTTTATCTCTTTCATACCACTAGCAATTTGCGTAATAATTGTAGGAATTACAGCTCGAGCAGATTGACGAGGGCCATATGTGTTAAAGGGACGGGCAATTGTTACAGGCAATTCAAAGGCATTATAGAAGCTCATAGCCATAGCATCTGCTGCAATCTTGGTAGCACTATATGGTGACTGTGCTTGCATAGGATGATTTTCATCAATCGGAACATATTGTGCAGTACCGTAGACTTCACTTGTTGAGGTATGAATCACCTGAATATTTCCATTTTCCTTAGCGGCCTGACAAATATTGAGAGTGCCCTTTATATTCGTATCAACATAGCTATCTGGAGCAATATAAGAGTATGGAATTGCTATTAGCGCTGCAAGATGAAAAATTATATCAATATCTTTTGTAATACTCTTGCAGTAGTGAGGATCACGAATATCTCCAGAATAAACTTCAAATTGGTTTTGGCAATCTATATCATCAAGCCAGCCCCAATGATTAAATGAGTTATACTGGGATAATGCCTTTACTGCATATCCTTCCCTTACTAGCAATTCTACTAGATGAGAGCCTATAAAACCATCTGCACCCGTCACAAGAACTTTCTTTGTATTACTCATAATCTATATAATTT
>Ga0075447_10000533_pt1 | contig 19263 bp, 19 predicted proteins | sample CoawatmetaG10DNA_FD_72352 | JGI IMG/M metagenome (GOLD analysis project Ga0075447, IMG submission 72352) | Marine microbial communities from the West Antarctic Peninsula - Coastal water metaG104-DNA | ecosystem: Environmental > Aquatic > Marine > Coastal | place: Atlantic Ocean: West Antarctic...
TTGCTTGCACTCTATAGACCAGGTCCGCTTGAATCAGGCATGCATGATGAATTCGTCGATAGAAAGCACGGAAAGAGCAAAGTAACTTATCCTCATGAATTATTGGCTCCAGTATTATCAGAGACCTATGGAGTTATTCTTTATCAAGAGCAAGTGATGCAAGCTGCGCAGGTCTTAGCAGGCTATTCTCTAGGCCAAGCTGATATTTTAAGACGTGCAATGGGCAAAAAGAAAATTGAAGAAATGGAGCAGCAACGCCAAATTTTTGTTGATGGATGTGCTGCCAATGATATCAAAAAAATAACAGCAGAAAAAATCTTTGATTTAATTGAAAAGTTTGCAGGCTACGGATTTAATAAATCTCATTCAGCTGCCTATGCAATGCTGTCATATCAAACAGCCTATTTAAAGACATACTTTCCTGAGTACTTCATGGCCGCAGTCTTGTCTACTGAGCTAGGCAATACGGACAAAATTAATACTTTGATTAATGAATGCAAAGAATTAAAAATCAATGTTTTAACTCCCAATATAGAGACAAGCAATAAGTTCTTTAATGTTAATGAGAACCTTGAAATTAAGTATGGTTTAGGTGCTATCAAGGGCGTAGCAGACTCTTTTATTGATCATGTTTTAGATGTCAGAAATCAAAAGTCTTTCAAGGACCTCTTCGATTTTACAAAAAAAGTAAATGTTCGCCTGGGTGGTAAAAAATCTATTGAAGCCCTAACCAAAGCAGGTGCATTTGATGAGCTTGCCCCCTCCAGATCCGTTGCATTGGCTTGTATGGAAGATATGGTCAGAGAAGGGCAAAAGAATAGTGTGCAGATGGCAGGTACTTCAGACTTATTTGCGTCAATGGAAGAAACATTTGATCCGTATGCAAAATATGTCAATGTGAAGGAGTTATCGCAAGAGGATTTACTGAATCATGAGAGAGATGCATTAGGCTTCTATTTCTCAGGACATCCCGTTAGAGCTATTGAAGGCATTGTCAGTGGACTTCGTTCTCACACTATCGGAGAGATAAGAGAGCAAATGAATAGAGTGAAGGTTGTTGGATTACTTAATTCCTTTAGACAAATTAGGGATCGTTCTAATAAGCAGGTGGCATTTATTAGTTTCGATGATGGAACGGGGGCAATGGAAGGAATCGTTAGCACAGATGTCTTAGAAAAAAATCACCTACTGTTAAAAACAAATTCTATTTTAGTTTTCGCAGGATCGGTTGAGAAAGATGACTATCGCTCGAAAGAATTGAATCGAAAGATGTATAAAATGAAAGTTGGAAGTGTCACTTCCCTTGAAAGCCAAATGAGTCAAGGTAACAAGATAATGCTGATAGATGCCCGAGAACTAACAAACGATTCCATTCAAGGCGCTATGACAGACCTCAAAGGCTTGAATGGAGGTTTTTGGCAACCTGGGCATTGCAAAGTGCATTTAAAAATTTCTCATCAAGGGTCAGAGGCTATAATAGAATTAGGAAATGAATATCAGTTAATCCCATCCACTGATAATATTAAATTATTGAAAGGATTATTTGGTGATGGAGCTATTACTATAAATTAACAATGAGCATCACTATTTTAGATTTTGAAAAACCAATAGAAGAAGTCTCAAGAAAGATTGAGGCTCTTCAGTTAGCAGCTTCAGACAATCCTGAACTTCTTCCGCAAATTGATAAATTAAAAAATCAGGAGACTTCTTTAAGAGAGAAAATTTATTCAAAGCTAACAACATGGCAAAAGGTTCAAGTGGCCAGGCACCCTAATCGACCTCACACACTTGATTTTATTGAACGAATTTTTGATGAATTTGAAGAGCTGCATGGAGATCGCCAGTTCGGTGATGACGCTGCTCTAGTTGGTGGTATAGCTAAGCTTGAGGGCATGCCAGTAATGATTATTGGTCACGAAAAAGGTAGAGGCACTGATGAGAAGGTTAGAAGAAACTTTGGAATGCCACAACCTGAAGGATATCGCAAAGCAAAGCGTTTAATGCAGTTAGCAGAAAGGTTTGATATGCCTGTCATCACTTTTATCGATACAGCCGGTGCTTATCCTGGGATTGGGGGAGAAGAGAGAGGTCAAAGTGAGGCAATAGCAACAAATTTAGCTCTTATGTCGAACCTAGGTACTAAAATTCTTGTTGTGGTAACTGGTGAGGGAGGGTCTGGAGGTGCTTTAGCTCTGGGCGTGGGCGATCACGTAGCTATATTAGAATATGGAACTTATTCCGTTGCTTCACCTGAAGCTTGTGCGTCAATAGTGTGGCGAGATGTAGATAAAGCAGCTGACGCGGCTGCCGCAATGAAAGTAGGGGCTTCAGACCTAATCAAAATTGGAATTGTGGATGAAATCATTCCAGAGCCAACAGGTGGGGCACATCAAAATTTTGATGAAATATCTTCTAACATCAAATCATCTTTATTAAAAAATATTGCTGAACTTTCTTCGTTAACTCAAGAGGAGCTATTATCAAGGCGATATAATCGTCTGCTTAGCATTGGAGCCTGATCTTGTTTGACTCCAAAATTTTTTTTAATTTAATTGATCCCTCTAAAAATATTATTGTTGCTTTTAGTGGAGGTGGTGATTCAACGGCTTTATTAAATTATTGTTATGAGCTAAAACAAGAAAATCATTTCAAAGGATCCTTGTCTGCTATCCACGTTAACCATGCAATCAGCTCTCATGCCAGTGCATGGGAAAGGCACTGTAAGAATTTCTGTTCTGAAAGAAATATCCTGCTAATCTGCAAGTCTATCAAGGTAGATGGAAAAAAATCAGGATTGGAATCAGCTGCTAGACAGGGAAGGTATGAGATTTTTAAACAAAATATTTCCTTAGGTGATCAATTACTATTAGCCCATCATGCAGATGATGTGGCAGAAACCTTAATGTTTCGATTGTTCAGAGGCACTGGAATTGATGGCCTTAGCGGTCCATTAAAGAGTCGCAAGCTAGGAGAAGGCATGTTGCTGAGACCCTGGCTAGATTATTCCAAATCAATTCTTATTAGTTACCTTGAAAACAGAAAACTTAGTTTTATTGAAGACGAGAGCAATACATCCAATGATCAAGATAGAAATTTTATTCGTAACGAAATTTTGCCTCTCATCTCTCAGAGATGGCCACAAGCTAAATCTCAAATTCAAAAAACATCTTCAATTATTGCTCAGCATTTAGATGTTCATGAAAAATTAATATATGCCCAATTTCCAGATATTTTATTTGAACCCTGCCTAAGTATTGAGTTTATAAAGAGTCTTGATGCAGCAATGAGCAATGAAGTAATAAGGCATTGGATTAAGAATAATAATGTTGCTGTTCCTAATAAGAAAATTCTGCAAGAAATCACTAAAACCTTTATTTACGCCCAACCTTCTAACAAGACACTAGTGGAATGGTCGCGAGCAGATAAGGCTCAGAGTGGTGGAGTCCTTACATTTGCAGATGGTGATTTGATCATAAATAATAAATAATAGGTGACTGGAGAAAAATATGAACTATAAGACTTTAACTTTAGAAATAGATAATCATGTGGCTACGATCACACTGAATCGTCCTGAGATGATGAATGCATTTAGCGAGCAATTAATTTGGGATATGGGCGAAGCAACCAAGGCGACAAAAGATGATACTCAAATTCGTATTCTTGTTATTACTGGTGAGGGTAGGGGATTTACTGCTGGAGCTGATCTTAGCGAGAGAGATGCATCATGGACTGATACGAAAGATGCTTTGGAGAGAGGATACTATCCATTTTTAAAAAATATTATTGATATGCCTAAACCAGTTATCGGCTCTATTAATGGGGCTGCAGCCGGTATTGGTGCAGCAGTGGCTATGGCTTGTGATTTAAGAATAATGGCCAAAGAGGCATACATCATGTCTGTATTCAGCAATATAGCCCTTGTCCCTGATGGCGGCTTAAGTTTCTTATTAACTCGAGAAATTGGCTATAGTCGAGCTTTAGAGTATGCAATAGAAGCCAAGAAAATATCAGCAGACGAGTGCTTAAATCTTGGAATAGCGAACAAAGTTGTTGCGCTAGATCATTTAAAAGAAGCCACAATGGAGTGGGCTCATCACTTATCCAAAAGATCCCCACAAGCATTAGCGAATACTAAGAAATTAATGAGGCAGGCAGTAACTCAATCTTATGATGAGGTATTTGCTGAAGAAGCCGACATTCAACAATCAATTTTTAGCAACGAAGAAAATCTTGAGGGCGTGACAGCTTTTTTTGAAAAAAGAGAACCTAATTTTAAGTAATTAGTTTATTGAGACCCGAAAGGATGGCTTGAAAAGATGCTTTTACCGTATTTCCATCTATTCCTGCGCCCCATTCATTTTTTCCATTTGAGGTGAGCTCAATAAATGCAGCTGCTTTAGCATCTGCGCCTGATGTTACAGAGTGTTGATGGAAATCAGATACGGTAATGGATTCATGAAAATGTTCGTTAATAGCAGACACGAAAGCTTCAATCGGACCTCCGCCCTTGCCATGCAAAGTTAAAGAATTACCTGCAACATTTAAAGTAATCTCAATGTTATCTGAGGATATGCCCGAGCTATCTTCGGCAGATGATAGGGAATAGTTATCCAGCAGAAATTTTCCTGAGACCGTAAGATAGTTTTTATCAAACACATTCCAAATTTCTGATGACATGACTTCTTTCCCTGTTTCGTCAGCTACCCTTTGTACTTTCTCACTTAAATTAATTTGTAATCGCCTTGGCAAAGATATGCCATGATCTTTTTCTAAAATAAAAGCAATTCCACCTTTGCCAGACTGAGAATTAATTCGCACAACTGCCTCGTAAGAACGACCTAAGTCAGATGGATCGATGGGAAGATACGGAACCGCCCATTGCGGCTCATTTGATTTAGACAAAGCATGCAAGCCTTTTTTAATAGCATCTTGATGAGAGCCAGAAAAAGCAGTGAATACTAGATCTCCTGCATAAGGATGTCGAGGATGGACAGGCAGTTGATTGCAGTACTCCACTTCTCTAATAACTGAATTGATGTCAGAAAAGTCTAATTCTGGATCAACACCCTGAGTTAAAAGGTTTAAGGCTAATGTAACAATATCAACGTTCCCTGTTCTTTCTCCATTGCCAAAGAGTGTTCCTTCGACCCTATCAGCCCCAGCCATGAGACCAAATTCAGACGCAGCAACAGCAGTGCCTCTATCGTTATGAGGATGCAAGGATAAAGAAATATTTTCACGTTCCTTAAGGTTATTATTCATCCATTCAATTTGATCTCCATAGATGTTTGGCGTTGCCATTTCTACGGTTGCGGGCAAGTTGATAATAATTTTTTCTGAGGACACGTCTTTAAGTATCTCAACCACTGAATCACAAACATCTGCTGCAAAATCTAACTCCGTTCCAGTAAAGCTTTCTGGAGAGTACTCAAACATCCATTTAGTATCAGGTCTTTGAGTTGCTAATTTTTTTACCAGATTAGCTCCATCAATTGCTATCTGCTTAACACCTTGCTTGTCTTGATTAAACACAACTTTTCTTTGCAATGTGGACGTTGAATTATAGAAATGCACAATTGCCTGAGGTATCCCTTCAAGAGATTCAAACGTCCTCTCAATAATGTGATCTCTTGCCTGCGTTAAGACTTGAATAGTAACGTCTGATGGAATTTTTTTTCCCTCAACTAACCATCTCACGAATTCAAAATCAGTTTGCGATGCCGCAGGAAAACCAACTTCAATTTCTTTAAAACCAAGATCGCAAAGCAACTTAAACATGCGTTTTTTTCGATCGTGACCCATTGGCTCAATTAGTGCTTGATTTCCATCGCGTAGGTCAACGGAGCACCATGTTGGAGCTGTTTGAATTACCTTGCCTGGCCATTGTCTATTTTCAAGAGGAATCGGCTCAAAAGGTTTGTATTTCTTTGTTAAATCTTTCATGATTGAAGTACTGATGTTATCAAATAAATCTCAATATATTCTTTCTCAAATTGGTATCCCACTGTTTAAAGATAATACAAAATTATCAATAAAACAGGAAAGCACTATCCATTATTATCAAAAGGACGGTATTCTAACATTACATCTTATCTCCGTTGATGAATACCCTGAAAAAGAGATTAATCTACTTGAAGCAATTATTGGCTCTATTAAGGGCAATGAGAGCAATGCAAAACAAGGAAACTATTCATATCTTGAGGGAGAACACTTAAATTTTGAGAAAATAGTTGAAGAAAACAATCCCATTAAAGCAGCATTAATATTTTTTGATGCACAGTTAATAACTACTAATATGGAATTTATTGCGTCCGCCTCTTTGGTTGATATGCTTGCTAATCCAGCTCTAAAAAAAGATCTTTGGGCTCAAATTATACCCCTCACTCAAAATTAATTTTGATGAAGATTAGGCCTGCAAGCTCAGATGATCTTTTAATGATCTTGGCTATTGAGAATTTAACCAATCAGATTCCTTGGACAGAGGCACAATTCCTATCTTCTATTGAGGTTGGCCATTACTCTGTGGTTATAGAGATTAAAGAGGGCGTGGTTGGATTTGCAATTTATTCTCCCATTATTCCAGAATCACACTTACTCAATATTGCAATTTCACCTTATAACCAAAGGCAGGGTCTTGGAAGAGAGCTTCTAAAAAAAGTAATTCTGCAAAATAAAATGCTAGGAGTGAAATCTCTAACTCTAGAAGTCAGAGTTTCTAATCATTCTGCTATAGCTCTTTATAAGAGCGAAGGATTTACAGAGGATGCAATTCGACCAGATTACTACAGCGGAGATCCAAGAGAAGATGCTCTTTTAATGAGTATTTGGCTTTAAATAAAAATCAAAAACGTGCGAACTCCCCCCAGAAACATAGTATCTATTTGTTTTTAGAGCCTCAAAAATAGTAGGCTCAAACTTATTTAATGATTTAATATTTCTTGGATCATTTGCTTCTATTTGATCATTTCTATTCCAGCCCAAAAGGAATAAACCATTAGTTTTTAGTGCAGAAAAGCACTTTTGAAAAACAATATTTGCATTAATAGGATCATCTGTCCCAAAACCAAGTATTCCATTGCAAATAATAATATCAAAATTATTATCAGCGAAATGGTGATCAAGATTTTCTAATTTATCAATTATATGATTTGCCGAACCAAAGCGAGCAACAGATTTATTGTAGTCCATGGTCCAAAAATCTTGATGTTTAAAAAAATCTTTATAATGTCCTGTGTACCATTCACACCCAACAAATAGTATTTTTAAATTCTTGCCTTCTTTGCAAAGCTCTGGAAAAATAATCTCTTCTAAGATTTGTCTATCTGGAGAATTCAAATTGTTTATTCTAAGAAAATAAGATTTAAGCCTGCCAAAGTATAAAAAATAAATAAACTTTATTTGATTAACTATTTTTAAGATAATTTGCATATTTTTACAGCCTACCCAAGAGTGATAAAAATTTATTTATAAACAAATCGTAATGCTTTTTATCAGTGGCTAGAATATATTTATCCATAAAATTTACAATACTCAAGTGGTGCCCTCCATTTTTATTCCACCTAGAAAACTTAGAGTTCAAGAAATTATTGTATATTTTTCTTTCAATGTATCTAGAAGTTGAGAGTTCAGTTATCTCCATAATATGTATATTTTCCCCATAACTATTTGAACAGTCTTGGCAGGGCCTTAAAATCTTATTATTTATAACAAAGATGGAGCCAGCTGATCTAGAGAATTTAGGATTGTTCGTAATGGGATTTGCTGGATGAGGTTGAAAGCTAGATTCTATTAAATTTTCTGTCCAAAAAATCTCTAAGCCTTTGCTAGATGTTGTGAATAAATACCATATTTTATTATGAAAAAACAAAGAACTATCATGGTAATCACCATTAAGTAAAACTTTTATTTTTTTTGGACGATAAGGGAAATCTTCAAATTTATATAATGCAACTTCTCCGGCAGATTCTGATTCTGGTATTAAATACTGAGAATTATTATGGTTAAAAACAAACGGATAAGATAAATGATGATCTTCTTTTAGTATTGTTCCCAAAGATTGATAATTTTTTAAATCTGTTGTCCTATAAGCAATAATCTTTCCCTGTTGCCTTGGTGACTGAGACTCTAAAAATAAGTATAAGGCATTATCCTTCACCATTAAAAATGGGTCTGCAAGAGTATGAGGTAAAATTGAATTTAAACGTATTTTTCTGGAGTTAAATACTTTGTTTAGTTTTAAGCTAATATTTTCAAGGTCTATCTCATTGGCCTCATGAATTGCAGCACTCCATAGGTTATTCCGAGAAAAAATTCTCCTTAATAAAGTCCTGATAGGTATTCCCCTGTTATTTTTAAACTACGCAACCTTTGACCTGATGAATTCTTCATAAATTGCACCAATTTTTTCAATTGCAAAGTCCTGAGATCTTGCAATCACATCATTTTTATTTAATGGATTCTTTATCGCTTTAATTGTCTTATCGGCTAAATCATTTGGGTCATTTATTTTACATAAGTATCCAAGCGAAGAATGATTGATAATCTCTCTAGGTCCCTCGGACTCTGTAGACACAATTGTCTTGCCTAGGCTCATGGCTTCTAATATTACTATTCCAAAAGCTTCAAAATCAGATGAGAGTATAAAAACATCTGCTTTATCTAAATACGGATATGGATTAATTATCAAGCCTGAAAAGACAACATGCTCATCTATTTTTAAATGTTTACTTAGCTCTTTGAGTTCATGTTCTTGAGGCCCAGAACCAACGATAAGTAACTTGGCACAAAATTCAGTCTCAAAGGAAATTTTTTTAAAAGCTTTTAGTAGAGTAAATAAATTTTTTTCAGACTTTAGGTTAGCTATTGTAATGAGCCTAGGTCCTTGATGCTCAATCCATTCTGTATGATTTAAGGGTGAGTCACTTTCTGTAAATTCATCGAATGAATTGTAAATAACAGTAATTTTTTTTTTAAGAACTCCTTTACGCTGTAAATCTTTTTTTGCTGCATTGGACACTGTAATAACTTGAGTACTTAAAAAGTTATAACTGATAAAGATAGAAAAATTTTGAAGCCAGCAAAATACTCTTCCTTTATGCTTGAATTCTTTGGATAGAATTCCGTGCTCAATTGGAATAATTTTAGTTTTTAGGCAGCAACCAGCCAGAGCAGTCAGCGAGGTTAGAGGCCATACATTTACAAATGCTATGTCAAAAGAATTATTCTTTAAAAAATAAAAAATTTTTCCAAAGTTACCAAAAATTTTTTTAGAGCCCAGTGAGTGAAGATTAATTTTATTAGAAATTTTATTTTCTAATAGATTTTCATCTGAAAGGGTTAAAATAGAAACATTAAGACCTTTACTCACTAAATAATTTGCAAGTTTGACAGTATTTTTTTCAGCACCACCTATTCCTAGGTCGTATATAAAAAATAGAACACTCATTATTTAGTTTTAATGTTATGAAATTGAACTCAATCTATTATAAACTAACAGTTATGGCTAATCCTTAATTTAATTGATAGCCTACACTCAGTTCAAGAAATTTTAAAACATCAATATGAACCGATTCGCTTAATCCCCATGCATTACCAATCACTATCTTTATTTTCAGGCTTGATTTCTCTACTCTGCTTTTTATTTTTTTCGGTCTCGTTTTTCTTAACAAATAATATTACTCAAAAGGAATTATTGAGTACACAAGAAAATATGCATAATGAAATTTATGATCCTGAGATAGGTTCAATAAACACCCTTCAAGAACTAAAAAAAATTATTCGTATTGATGTCGAGCAAGAAAATTTAATTGGTATAGAAATCCCAATTTATATTGATGACCTTTTAAGAAAAAAATTCATCCATGGAAGCTCCTCAATAAATACTAAAGGTAACTGGCTTCTTCAATCAGCTGATTACTTGTTTCCCTCTCGCGAGCTCACTTTTTCTTTTAGTCCAGAAGATGTTGCTATGCACAATAGAGGAATATGCAGCCAACAAGCTATATTATTTCAAGAACTTGTCAGTGATTTTGGCTTTGAGTATGAGTCAGTTGGTTTTAATGTTCCTTTGCTAGAGTTCAAGGAGGTTGATGGAGACAAAGAATTTAACCATTTTGCTTCTGCAGTTAAAGTGGATAGTAATTGGTATTACTTTGATTCTAATTTAGAGCCAATGTACGATCGAAATAACCATCTAGTTTACTCCGAGCTATTAATTGGACAATCTGAGAGATTGACTGAACTTTACCCATCATACAAGTGGGCAGATATTACTGAAAGCATGATTTATAGATCCTCAAGAAATATGTTTCCAGCTCCAAATGGTTTTTTATTTCAGCAGATCTCAAAAGTTTTTTCTTTCTTTTCTTGGATCTTCTTTTGCTTGCTATCGATCCTATTGTTACGGCTTTCGAAATCTAATAATTAAACTCTTATATTTATGTACTCAATAAAGGAGATTTATAAAACTATTCAGGGTGAGGGAGCCCAAGCAGGAAGAACGGCTGTGTTTGTTAGGTTCACAGGCTGCAATCTTTGGTCGGGAAAAGAAAAACATCGAACAAATGCGGTTTGCCAATTTTGTGATACAGATTTTGTTGGTACTAATGGTGTAAATGGTGGGAACTATAGTATTAAGGAGTTACTAATAAAACTTAATGCTCTATGGGGAAATTTAGATAATAAACTTATTGTTTTTACTGGTGGCGAGCCCATGCTTCAGCTTGATTGTGATTTAATTCAAGCATGCAAAAAAAATGGCTTCGATACTGCGATCGAAACAAATGGAACTATTTTCATAGACTTTGATATTGATTGGGTTTGCGTATCACCAAAATATGGATCTGAATTACTTGTAAAACATGGCAATGAATTAAAAGTAGTATTTCCACAAGAAGGTCAAAATTTAAATAATTTTTTAGATTTAAAGTTTGATCATTTATATCTTCAGCCCATGGATGGAGTGAACGGCAAAGATAATACTGCCAAAACTATCCAGTATTGCTTAGAGAACCCTGAATGGAAACTAAGTATTCAGCAGCATAAGCTGATTGGCATGGCTTAAAATATCTTTTTTTCAATTTCAGCTTAGGCTATAATCTGTTATGGAAAAGATCAAACAAAAAGCTTTAACGTTTGATGACGTTTTACTACTTCCGCGTTATACAGATTTCTTGCCTGCTGAATCTGATCTTTCAACAAAAATTTCCCGTAATATCACATTAAAAATCCCGCTAGTATCTGCCGCGATGGATACTGTAACCGAGTCTAGAATGGCCATAGCTCTTGCTGAAAGTGGCGGCATTGGCATTATCCATAAAAATAATTCTATTGAATATCAGTCGCAGTTAGTAAAAGCTGTAAAAAAATATGAAAGTGGTGTTGTGCGAGATCCCACTACTATTAAATCGACCAAAACAATTGAAGAGCTAATGCAGTTAACTACAGAGTTAAGTATTTCTGGAATGCCTGTTGTTGATGATGGTGCTTTAATGGGAATTGTTACAAGCAGAGATTTTAGATATGCAGATAATCCATCTGATCCAGTTTCTACAATTATGACTCCGAAAGAAAAACTTATTACCGTAATCGAAGGAACAGATCAAGAAGACGTTAAAAAACTAATGTATAACAATAGAATTGAGAAAATTCTTGTTATTGATTCTGCTGGCCAGCTTACAGGCCTTGTGACGATGAAGGATATTGAGAAATCTGCAGAGCACCCATATGCTACAAAAGATTCTAGAGGTCAATTACGGGTAGGAGCAGCACTAGGTACTGGAGAAGACACCCTTGACAGAGCCAAGGCATTGGCAGCTGCTGGAGTAGATTTATTTGTTGTCGACAGCGCTCATGGCCATTCAAAGAATGTAATTGACACTATTAAACTTATCAAAAAAGAATTCAAAGAGATCGATGTAATGGGAGGAAATGTTGCGACTCCTGAAGGAGCACTTGCTTTAATGGATGCAGGCGCTGATTCAATTAAAATTGGTATGGGCCCAGGTTCTATTTGTACAACAAGAATAATTGCTGGAATGGGAGTTCCGCAAATTACAGCAATTCTATCTATTAAAGAAAAATTTCAATCTAAAGATGTGCCATTAATTGCAGATGGAGGCATAAGATTTTCAGGAGATGTTGCCAAGGCGCTTGCAGCAGGAGCTGATGCAGTAATGCTTGGTGGAATATTTGCTGGAACAGAAGAAGCCCCCGGAGAAGTTGAGCTATATCAAGGGAGAAGTTTCAAAACATATAGAGGAATGGGCTCTTTGGGCGCTATGTCAGAGCGTAATGATGTTAATCGTTATTCTCAGGATGGTGTTGAAAAAGAAAAAATGGTTCCAGAGGGCGTTGAAGGTCGCGTTCCTTTTAAAGGCTGGGTTGTGAGTGTTATTGATCAGCTCACCGGAGGAATCAAGCAAAGCATGGGGTATGTTGGGTGTAAGACAATTTTAGAAATGCAGAATGAAACTCAGTTTGTTGAAATTACTAATGCTGGAATGATGGAAAGTCATGTCCACGATGTGATGATTACAAAAGAAGCACCCAATTACCAAAGAAGCTAATTAATAGCAATGACTAATCCCAGCAATCTAGCCTTAGATCATAAAAATCTAGATACGATTATAGTCTTAGATTTTGGCTCGCAATACACTCAACTTATAGCAAGAAGAATTAGAGAGCTAGATGTATATTCCATAATTTTGCCTTGGGATATTTCTAAAGCAAGAATACAAGAGATTAATCCCAAGGGTATTATATTATCAGGAGGGCCTGAATCTGTGACAAGTGCTAATACCCCTAGAATTCCTGAGATTGTTTTTGAGCTTGATATACCAATACTTGGTATTTGCTATGGAATGCAAACTTTAGCTGAGCAATTTGGAGGCCAAGTTACTCAATCTAAAACAAAAGAATTTGGACATGCAGAAATTAAAATAGAGCAGACGTCTGCTCTATTTGATGGGCTTAGTTCCTCCTCAATAATTGAAGTTTGGATGAGTCATGGAGATCATGTCACTAGCCTTCCAAGTAAATTCAATTTAATTGCCTCAACTTCATCTGCCCCAATTGCTGCAATGGAGCATTCTCAAAAGCCAATATATGCCCTTCAATTTCATCCAGAAGTTACTCATACAAAAGTAGGAAATATGATCTTAGAAAATTTTATCTTCAAGATCTCTAAGTGTATAGCTCAATGGAAAATGGGTAATTTAATTGAGCAAAGAATTTCTGATATTAAGGATATAGTAGGAGACCAAAAAGTATTACTTGGTCTTTCAGGGGGAGTTGACTCATCTGTCACAGCAATGCTGTTAGATAGAGCGATCGGAAAAAATTTAATATGCATGTTTGTTGATAATGGATTGCTAAGAAAGAATGAAGCTGAAGAGGTAGAAAATTTATTTAAAGAAAAAATGGATCTAAATTTATTAGTCGTAGATGCAAAAAAAATATTTCATAGACATTTAAAAGGAATTACAGATCCGGAGCAAAAAAGAAAAGTTATTGGCAGAACATTTATTGATATTTTTGATAACGAATCAGCAAAACTCAAGGATGATATTAACTTTCTTGCACAAGGAACAATATATCCTGATGTAATTGAGTCCTCAGGATCTGAATCAAAACAAGCTAAAGTTATTAAATCTCATCATAATGTTGGCGGTCTTCCTGATGACATGCAAATGGAGCTTGTGGAGCCAATAAGAGATCTTTTTAAAGATGAGGTTAGAAAAATGGGAGCTGAATTGGGTTTACCCCATGAGATGCTAAATCGTCATCCATTTCCTGGGCCAGGTTTGGGAGTAAGAATTTTGGGGGAAATTACCCCTGAAAAAGTAAAAACTTTACAACATGCTGATTCAATATTTATTGAAGAACTTATTAAAGCAAATCTATATGATCAGGTAAGCCAAGCTTTCTGCGCTTATTTGCCAGTAAAGTCTGTTGGGGTGGTAGGAGATAAAAGAAGATATGCTGATGTCATAGCAATAAGAGCAGTTGAAACAGTAGATTTCATGACAGCAACTTGGGCAAAACTGCCTTATGATTTCCTTGCTCATGTCTCAAACAGAATTGTTAATGAAATAGAAGAAGTTAGCCGAGTTGTTTACGATATTTCTAGCAAACCACCCGCAACTATTGAGTGGGAGTGAAATAGTTTATAATTGAATCGGAGTGGGGAGTGAATAGTTTATAGAAAATAATATTATGAGGAGTGAGCTGTAGTTTCTTCATAATATTTACCAAGTTTAAGATCTAGTCCCTGAGAAAAACTTGTTTTTTGCGAATCTTTAAATACTGATTTTGGAACAACTCTAAAATCAAAACTGATTCTGGTTTTATTTTCTTCATTTAGTTGGTTACCATGTTTTAGCCCAGAGTCAAAAAATAAAAATTGCCCATAATCTAGATTTGCAGGGGAGTAGTCACCAACATCAAAGCTGCTTTCTATCCAAATAGTGTTAGTGTCTCTAGCACTAGTTATAGGAACCCAGATATTAATTGATTCAATGGGATGGTTATATTCTCTGTCTCTATGCCACCCACCGACAGCTACATTATTAGGAAACATAACTCTTAGTGTTGGTTTTTTCTGGTAAATGAGCTCTTCATTAAAATATTCTTTAGAAATTAGATTTACAAATTTTTTGTAGGTGTCTAAAAAACCATTTAGAGAAAAATTCTTGTTATGATCAAAGGAATACCCCTCATCAATTTTATATAAATGCTTATAGATCTTTTGGTCTTGGTCATTGTCAGCTGACACAATATCTTTAGTGGTAAAATCTGGATAGTGTTTATGAAGGTTTTCTAATTCTTCAGACGGTAGCTCTAAGTGAGAGGCAAAGAAGTCTTTAAAAATAAATTTATCTACATCGTAAGTCTCTACAATTTTATTATTTTCAATATCCATAAAGTAGATAGACCCTATATTTTAATTCAGATTTTATCATATAGTTATAATCAGTATCTATGTTATTCCAGTAATTTTTTTAAACCTCTGTATCCCCCTTTTTTTAGGGGTTTCAGAAACTGCTACTATTGAGTGGGAATGATGATTTGCACTGTAATTTCAAAATGTCACTGTGGTCCAGTCGAACCTGGATTGTTCTTAAAAGGTTTTTTCTAACCCTACTGTTGAGTGGGAGTAAAATAGTTAATAAAAAGTTAATTGTTGTTATTTTTAATACTGTTGCTCTTTGTCTATATAATTGAGTTTTAAATTAGCCACTATTAACCAAAACAAATACTTATTTTACCTATTATCGAGACGCTATTCTCCGGAGATTCGGAGCGTATTGTGGGAGAAATCCTAGAATATTTCAGTTAATTACTCAAGAATTCAAGTTTTGATGAGATTTGAATTAGAGCTAATGGGTCTTAATTACCACACCAACTAATCTATAATTTAAAAATGAATCAAAAAGATCCAAATGTTCAAAAAAATGTTGCTATTATCTCTGGTGATGGAAATACAGTTTATTGGTTTCGACGAGAGCTAATTGATGAGTTTCAAAAACTTGGATGCAATGTTCATATCTTAGCTCCAGACATTAAAAAAAGTTTTTTAGAAACTTTTTCTTCTATGGGAGTGTATTTCTCTAAACTAACTTTAAAAAGAAAAACATTTAATTTTTTTGATGCTTTTTTAAGCTTTTTAAATATTAAAAAGCACCTCTCTAAAATACAACCAGATATTCTTATTGCTTATACTTTAAAGACTGTTTTTTTAACGGGCGTTTCTTTATATTTTTTAAATATCAAAAATTCAACTGCCCTAATAACAGGAACTGGACATGTATTCCATAATAATTCTTTGCTTGGAAAAGTAAAAAAATTATTAGTCATATTTGCCTTAAAAATTTCTATACCATCTTATAGATTAGTATTTTTTCAAAATAATGATGATAGAAAGCTTTTTTTGAAACATAGGATTGTTAAAATAAATCAAACTAGAATGATGAATGGCTCAGGAGTGAATCTTGAAATTTATAAAATGACAGAGCTGTCTCCTCAACCAGTTTTTTTATGCATTTCCAGATTAATAAAATCCAAAGGATTATTAGAATATGCCGAGGCTGCAAAAATAGTAAGATCAAAACATTCAGAGGCAAAATTTTTATTATATGGATACCCTGATTCTCATCCTGACTCTATTAATGAACAAGAAATTATTAGCTTCTGGCAAGATAAATATGGAGTTGAGTACCATGGGTTCTCGTTGAATCCTGAGGAAGCTATTGCTCAGGCTAGTATTTTTGTATTACTTTCACATCATGAGGGTACACCAAGGGTTGTTTTGGAGGCTATGTCCATGGGGAGACCTATAATTACCACTGATGCGCCAGGGTGCAAGGAAACTGTTGAAGAGGGAATTAACGGCTTTAAGGTGCCAGTTGGAGATATTAAAAAGGCAGCCGACTCAATGATTAGATTACTTGATGTCAATTTAAGACTTTCTATGGGTCGAGCCTCTAGAAAAATTGCAGAAGAAAAATTTGACGTAATTAAAGTAAATAAAATCCTAATTAATGAAATCTATTTTAATCAATAAGTAGCTTAATTATTTTTAACCTTATAATATTCATCAATTTAAAAAAATATGACAAATAAAAATATAGACGAAAAAGTTGTAAATGATTTTGGTAAAGAGTGGAAGGCTTTCAATCATCATGAAATGAATAGCGAGAGTCTTCAGAGCTCTTTTGATAGTTATTTCTCAATCTTTCCTTTTAAAGATCTGCCACCTAATTCAAAAGGTTTTGACATGGGCTGCGGATCTGGAAGATGGGCAAAATTTGTATTTCCTAATGTAGGTAATCTTCATTGCATTGACCCAAGTGACGTCGCTTTAACTCAAGCTAAGAGTCATCTAGCTAGCGCAAAAAATTGTACATTTGAATGCGCCTCAGCTTCTGAAAATTCATTAGAAGAGTCTTCTCAAGACTTTGGCTATTCTTTAGGAGTCCTGCATCACACTCCTGATACAGCTGAAGCTCTAAATAAATGCACTTCTAAACTTAAGCCTGGAGCACCATTTTTGCTCTACCTTTACTATAGCTTAGACAACAAACCACTTTGGTATCGTGGATTATGGCTTGCGAGCAATAGTTTTAGAAAAGTAATCTCTAGACTACCATTCCCTTTAAAATTTTTAATATCACAACTGATTGGTTTTTTTATATACCTCCCCTTGGCAAGAATAAGTTTGATATGTGAAAAGATTGGCATGAATGTTAAAAACTTTCCACTTAGCGACTACAGAGCAAAACCTTTTTATATGCTGCGCACAGATGCACTTGATAGGTTTGGTACAAGGCTAGAGCATAGGTTTAGCAAAAAAGAGATAACTGAAATGCTAGAAAACGCTGGATTGCATAATATTATATTCAGTGACAAGCCACCATTTTGGACAGCCATTGCATATAAAAAATAGTTATTTGTTCATTAGCTTTTTTTACGTAAATTTTGAAAAATTTTGAGGTTAAAATATGAATACATCTGAAGCGGTTCTTTCTCGAGCCTCTATTAGGGAGTTTACAGATTCTCCTGTTTCTAGCCTGTTGATTAAGAATCTTTTAGAGAAGGCTTCTCGCAGCCCTTCAGGTGGAAACTTGCAGCCATGGAGAATTTTTGTTATTAATAAAAAAAGTATGGATCAATTCTTAGATTTTCAGATAGCTTGGGATGAGCCAGAAACCCCAGCATACGAGATATACCCGCAAAAGCTCAAAGAGCCCTATAGAACATCTCGGTTCCAGCTTGGGGAGGAAATGTATGATCTTTTAAATATTTCTAGAGATGACAAAGAGGCTAGAATCAATCAAGTAATGAAGAATTTTAATTTCTTTGGTGCTCCATCAGCCTTTTTTTGTTTTGTTGACAAAACCATGGGTCCTCCTCAATGGTCAGATCTAGGTATGTTTTTGCAAACATTCATGTTGCTTGCAAGAGAGGAGGGGCTAGATACGTGTGCTCAAGAGGCATGGTCTATCAAGCAAGATAGTGTTAAAAAATTTCTTGGTGCTGAGGAGAATCTAATGCTTTTTTGTGGAATGGCCATCGGTTTTCGTGACGAAGAGGCTACCATTAATAAATTAAGATCCTCGAGAAGGCCTATTGATGAATGGGCAAAATTTTTGTAATTTTATAATCATCCTATAAAACTTAGAGATGGACAATAATAATTATAGCAAAAATTTTATGGGATTAGCCCTACAACAAGCCCAGATTGCTTTTAACAGTGATGAGGTGCCTGTCGGAGCAGTTATTGTTAAGAATGGTATTATTTGCGGCTCTGGATTTAATCAGGTTATTCAAAAAAAATCAGTTGTTGCCCATGCAGAAATCAATGCTATTAACAGTGCTGCAAAGCATCTTAATAATTATCGATTGATTGGGTGCGATATGTATGTTTCTCTTGAGCCTTGTCATATGTGTGCAAAAGCTATTGTTGATGCTAGGATAAATAATCTATTTTTTGGAGCTTTAGAACCAAAAAATGGTGCAATAGTTTCAGTTGATAGATTTCTTGATAGGCAACATCTCAATCATATAGTGTCATATAGTCATGGATATTTTAAAGATGATGCGACCAAACTGATGCAATCATTCTTTCAGTCCAAAAGATCCTCACCAGAATAAATACACCCTGAGGTGCAGGTTTCCATAACTTCTATAGAAGCTAATTCAGGTAAATTTTTTTTAATGCTGCACCATAACCAAATAGCTATATTTTCACTCGTTGGATTTTCTAGGCCCTCAATCTCATTTAAAAATGAATGATCGAGTTTTTCAATAACTGGACCGCATACTTCTTTAATCTCAGAAAAATCCATAACCCAACCTAATTTATTGACTGGCCCCTCAACAAATACCCTAGTCTTAAAACTATGCCCGTGAAGATTTGAGCATTTGTGCTTAGATGGGACCAAAGGCAATCTATGAGCAGCCTCAAAAACAAAGTCTTTAAAAATCTTCATTTTAATTCAATCCAAATAGGACAATGATCCGATGGCTTTTCCATTGCCCTGGCCTCATAGTCAATACCAGTATTTTTTATAGAAGGAATTAGATTTTGAGAAATCATAATATGATCTATTCTAAGACCTCTTTTAGGATTGTCATCAAACATTTTTGAGCGATAATCAAACCAAGAATAGATTGAATCCTCTGATGGATTTTGCTCTCTCCAGGAGTCTACAAAACCAAGGTCTTTGATGCTATTCCACATCTCAATCTCTTCTGGTAAAAAAG
>Ga0075447_10000535_pt1 | contig 19235 bp, 24 predicted proteins | sample CoawatmetaG10DNA_FD_72352 | JGI IMG/M metagenome (GOLD analysis project Ga0075447, IMG submission 72352) | Marine microbial communities from the West Antarctic Peninsula - Coastal water metaG104-DNA | ecosystem: Environmental > Aquatic > Marine > Coastal | place: Atlantic Ocean: West Antarctic...
TGCTGCCTCTTTTCCATAGCCAATTGCTTGCCAGTTAATAGACCTTGCAATGCCTGTATTTGATGAGTTAAAACATTGAACTGTAAAACCAGTTCGCGCTTTGCTTGTGACCCTAAAGTAATCGCCTGAATTAGCGTCCTGCATGGTTACACCAATCACAGGAACCGCTTTAAAATTGCTTCCGAATGACACGGCTGTACTGCTTGATGCCACTGACAAATCACTGGCTTTTTCAACGCGATCAGGCATGTCCAAAGTTACAGAAAGGGCTGTAATTGAAATGTTGTATGATGAATCTGAATTAGTAATTATTACCCGAAATTCATAACCTCTAGCGTGATAATCACCAACTAAAAAAGGAGACCAATCTGTCCAAGTGGGATTTGATGATGGATTATTGTTAGTGGTTCTAAGCTGCAAAACCGCTGTAATTGCATCTGAACTTGCACCATCAAAATTCTGCCATTGATCTATGTTTTGAACTCTATAATCAATTAAGTCTGAAACAACTGAAACAGAAGAGGCAATATTGGCAGTTAATCGGCTAGTATAAGTTGCACCAAGGTCTACAGAATTGGAAAAATAATAAGAGCCATTAGCTTCAATAACGGCGGCATCTCCTATTTCTCTTGTTATTTTAGCGCCTGATTCGGTAACTATATTGTCTCCTGATTCAGATAATAAAGTTTGAGGCGCACCCTCTAGTTTTAAAACATTGTTTAAAACAATCATGTTATCTTTTACACCACTAAAAGATGGATTTTCTGTGCTAGTCAATACTGCATTAAAATCAATAATGTTAGGAACTGTAGTCACTGCAATTTTTGCATTTGTTGAAAATCTGCCGCCCTCATCTACGGCTTTTGCCATGTATGTGCCAGCAAGCAAAGGAAGAACTGTCGCTGTTTGACTTCCTGCTACGGCTTCGCCAATGTCTTGCCCATCTTCCCATGTCGCATTTGCAGTCAATGGGGTGTGTCTAATTCTTACATAACCACCATTTATTACGTCTAAATCTGTCACCCTTGACCATGATAAATGGCACTGACCATCCAAAGCTCTGATTGAAAAATTATTAACATCACTAGGAACGGCGGTTAGTCCTGAGATGGTTTTATTGTTGATGGAAGCATACTCAGACTTAGCCCCAATTGAGTTGATTGATCTAACTCTAAAGTCATATACCCCAGCGGGTATATCATCAACTCTGGCCTCAGTTGAGCTTGTGTTGGTAATAAATGTATAAGTTGATGCGCTACTAAGTTTGTATTCAGCTTCGTATGCAGAAACAAACGCATCATTGGGAGCATTCCAAGAAAAAAACGCTCTTGATCTAGTCCCTACAGAATTTACAGTGGTGTATAACTCTTCCGTTATACTATTCGGTAATGGAGAAGCGACAGAAAAAGGATTAGGCAAATTAGTGCTTGGTGAATCATCTGCTTCTGTTTTTGTAGACCAAGGGTAAATGCTATTTTGATGTTCTGTTAAAGAAAAATTAACTGTTCCATCTGTGTTTAGTGCAATCTTTTGAACCCTAAAAGTTTTTGCATTCCAAGCTGGCGTTGGATGAGTTACATCTACCAAGTCGCCAACTTCTGCATTTAAACCTTCGCTGGTAGATTTAAAGATAACAGACAGCCCTTTTCTTGATCTTTTTAGAGCAATTGAAGCAATGTCTTGAGCGGTATAGATGTTAGTTGTTGTGGGTAAATCTATATTTTTTGTTAACTCAACGCCCCCATCTTCTAACAGATAACCTGCTTCCTCTGAGCTTCCCGCTGGCGGGTATTCAGTCTGATCCATTTGCCAATTGGCGTTTGGATTTGGAAACGTAGCAATTATTCTATTAAATTTAGTTTTTTTGCTTTCACTGTTAATTCTTATACCACCAATGATATGAGACTCATTAAAGCTGAAAGTTGAATTGCCAGTATCTTCTATGACTAAACTATACTGACCTTGCGTGTATGGCATTAAGCCTCGCATTCCAGACAATATAGTTTTTACATTGCTAATTACTGGGCTATCTGTAGAAATCACAGCGTTACAAGCAAATATTTTTTGATTACCACTGCCAGAATAAGGGGAAACCAAAGCATCACATTTATTTGCAGCTATTATAAATTTAGAATTGTTGATAGTTGAAACGGGTAATGCTTTTCCATATCTGGCGTTTGTTAAATAATCTCTAAGGCATAAGGCTGGATTAGAGGAATTTGCTACGCTGGCAATGGCAGAGGTTCTGGGATCGTAAACTTTTTTTCCTTGAACCACGGCATGAATTATTGGCATGCCTCCAAAAACATCTTGATCCCACTTAAATCGGCAAGCAATATAAGCAACCCCAGATAGCTTGTGATCAGAAGTCCAGCCTACGCCAGCATTAACTAACATTGAGTCAGCGCTTTGCCCATCTGATCCAGTGTATTTGTTTATGGTTAACAGATTTGAGAATTTAGAATCAGTGCTCAAAGTGTCGTTAATGTATATATCTCCAATGCTATAAACCTCTCCCTCACAAAGAGCCATAACAATATACAAATAAACATTATCAGTGCCGCTGGTAGCAACAAAAACACGAACACCGCCAATCTTTCTTTGACCATAAATAACGGGTATAGAGGCTATATTAGACTGCTTATTCAGTAACGCACCTTGATACTGTTGTTCTAAAGTGTTCATGCTCTGATCTGGTATATCGACCACCCATGAAACCACATCAGAAATAGCATCAACTGTAACATCAATAATTGACTGCCCAATATTGCCAATCGTTCCAATTGGATCACTGAAAAAATCGCTAAACCAACCCATTAAGCAATCCCCCACTTGAGGTCTTTAACTGTATTGGGCGCAAATTCAAAACCTTTATCCCCTGCAAAGAAAATTTGCTGAGAATTGTGGTTAGTTCGTCTGCCTGATTTCTTCTCAAAATCTGACCAGTGAGATGAGGCTGTTAATACAATTTGAGAGGTAGAGGTTGAATCGCTTATTGAAAAGCTTTGCATGCGACCATCATAAACTAGAATTGGATTTCCAATAATGCCTCCAGTTGCATTGAGCAATGCCCTGTGAATGGTTACTTTTCGATCAATATAAGACTCACTTAATAAAATAGAGATGTAATCTTGGCTCACGCCAGATAGCGTTATGCTAACAGAGGCAATATTAACCTCTGAGCTTTCATTAATGTTGGAGATACCCTTTAAAGAACTGCTTGGCGCGTATGTATTCCCACCTAAAGTAATGGCATAGGAATTTTCTGTTAAATAGATAGCGGTGCTAAAGTCTATTTTTACCAAGTGGGCGGTAACAAATGAGTCTTTAGCAAGCTCTGCAATTGTAGCAGCGTCAATAGCTCTACTCATGAAAGCGCCTCAATAAAGTCCACTTCATAGCTAAAAAACATACCCGCACCAAGCTTGTATCCTTGAATGTCGTTAGCCAGCCGAACAGTAAAAGGTACATTGTTATAAATTACTGTATGAGAACTTGATACTGCGGTAATCAGTGGCGGGGTAAATGCCATTGCACCATTGCCAGCGCGATCAGCGGTTAGCATATAAACCTTGGAATGGCCTGAGAACTTAATCATGTCACCCGCTTTAAAAGTCCCTGTAAGCCCCGCTATCGTAACTGACTCTAACCCTAGCGCTGTTGCTGCACACGTTACTGTGCCGCTTACTGAGCCGCTGGGAGAGCTAATACCTGTAGGTACTATAGTAAACACGCCATGCCGCCCTTTTTGAGCAACAACAAAGCTGAATACAGGGTTAAACTCGGTTCTTTTCATGGGAGCGTATGAGGCTGTAAAAGACCATTTTTGGCCTCCTATTTTGCGCGATTGCTGCCGCCCACTTATTGACTCTGAGAAAAGAGTGGGGCTTTCAGACTGTAAATTTAATCCGTTAAATGCTGGGGATGTTGGGTATGTCATGCGAGGGCTGGCCTCCCTCTATCATTGAGTGATTGATTTATTAAGCCCATAAGAACTCCACGGCGGCTTGTTAATAGCTCATCAAATCCCTTCGTGTCATTAGCTGAAATATTAATTACAAAGTTGGAGCCGCCTAACTGATCATTAGGAACCACATTTGCTGCTTGGTTAGGAACAATAAGCTCTGGCCCACGCTCACCTACAATGTATGGAGAACCCGCTGACATTGGGCCTCCCTTCTCTCTAAATTGAGTACCGCGAATTGCAGAAACTTGAGCCATGCCATTAGCTAAAGCAAGGGCTGCAAACCCTAAATTGAGTGGGAATGGTGTTGATGCTAGAGCAGATGAAACAGCCTTATAGGTGTTAACAATTGCATCCTTTAATGCAAACGCTTTATTTAGTGCAAACGCTTTTTGATAGTGACCGCCCAAAGTTTCAAGCGTTGTTCTTCCCTCATCTTTTAAATCGCCAATGTCTTTTTGTCGAGCGATCCGCATAATCTCAGCGCCACGAATTTGTGATTGAAACTGTATTCCATACGCCTTTGATCGTTCAGCCTGTATTTCTTGAGCGGCTAATTTTTCGGCTTTAGCTTGTCGGCCTAAAGCATTTTGAGTTAATGTCATCATTGTTCTTTGATGGTCAAAAGCTAGTTGGTATTCTTGTGCATTTTTTGAAACCATTGGGCTATTGTCAGCCCCTTCGCTAGCCCCAACAACAGGAGGTAATGATATATTTGTCTCTTTCATTTTATTTAAGAGTTTGTTAATTTCTAAAACTGCTCCATTAGTATTGAAGTTTTTAAAAGGCTCTATATCTTGCAAATAATTACCAGAAGCAATTATTTTTCTAAGAACTACCTCTCTGTCATCTAATTTAGAATCTTCACCAAACATTGCAGAATCAAACGACTCAGAAAGTTTTTCTCTATTTTGAGCTATTTCTATTAACTCTATGTTTATAGCTTTTAATGTTTTTAAACCGCCCAAGCTAGAAGGTAAAAACTCTAATACTTTTTGTATTGAGCGACCCGCTCCTGTAGCAATTCTCGCTAAACTATTTAGCATTGAGGTTGAGGCTTCAACTATTGCGCTAGCAGCTTCTAAAATGGTGATAGCTATGTTTTTAGAAAAAGCGGTAATACCGCCCTGCTTGTTTATTTTCATCTCCACAAAGGAGCGTACGGCTTCTGAGGCAGATTCAATAATTGGCGCGATTGAAGCAACAACTCTGTGAAAAACATTACCCAGATAATCAGTTAAACGAGCAATCGAATCGTTAGCGTTTTCGACCCCTTCAATAAGCTCCAAGCTCATCACTAAACCAAGCTCATCAGCTTCTTTTTTCATGGCCTCCATTGCGGTTTTGCCATCTTTAAGCATGTTGATAACTTTAGCGCCACGCGCACCAAACAGGTCGTACACAAAGCTAGCTCTGTCTGTTTCGTTGGTCATTGTTTCAAGAGCAGTGGCAGCTTGGCCTAGAACGTCAGTAACACTTCTGGTCGATCCGTCAATGTGGGTGGAAGATATTCCGTACCTATCAAAAGCTTCTTTAGCAATGCCTGTTCCGCTAGCAACATCTGAGATGTTGATTGCTAATTTTTGCATGGCTTTATCTAGCGACTTAGCCTCTAGGCCACCAATGCTTGCCGCATGCCTTAGCCTTTGCAACTCAGTAACCGATATTCCGATAGATCGACTAACCTTCGCCATGCTATCAGTAGCATCCATAGATTTTTTAATCAGGAAACCAATACCAGCCACGCCAGCCGCTAGACCGATAGCCGCTTTCATTGAAAAAGCAGCACGCGCTATGGATTTTAGACCAGCCGTAACCGCCCTAAACGCTTTCTTAGTATTATTGACAGCTTTGATCGTTATCTTAATATCTTTAGTTGCCATTCTTCATTTCCAAGTAAGCCGCCCAGAGCAGTATTTCATCAGTTTGTAAGATCATAATTTCCTCCAAACTTTTGTGGAGGTGATCCGCTAAAATCATAGCGAATCTTAGATCATGATCTTCTTTTAGTTTTTTGTTGCGTCCTCAACATCAGGATCATCACCGCCCATTTCAGAAACTACCCTGCTAATAATTTCTGGATCAAATCTAGTCATGATCTCAGTCATATTGGCCTTCTTAAATAGCTTCGTACCATCCTCATCTAACGCACGTAAAATAAACGTCATAGCCACTGCTTCGGCTTGCTTGTTATCTGCGTGTAATTTTAGAACCTCACCTTGCTCTCTGAAATTCATGGAAGGTTTATAATAAATAATTGACGGCTTCCCATTTACTATCCATTCGGGAACATCTGCTTGCTTTAACTTGCCGCTCATTCGTTCTCTAAATTGAACTTTTGCCGCTTCTAACATTTCACTCATAAAAAATTCCCCGTTAATTAGTTCCCCGTTAAAAAATTCACTGGCAGAGCCACGGGGAGGGACTTTTTCAGCTTTCGCCTAGCCAGTGAAACCTATGAAACTGTCGCCCAAACAACTGCGCCAGAGCCAGTAAAGCTAAAGGTCTGCTCAACCATTCCATCAATTGAAGCGCTCAAACCAACCTCAGTAACAACCGCTGTTCCAGTAGCAAAGGTGTCTCCGTTAGTGTCTCCCTCTGGGAAAAGCGTTAGCACAACTGTGGCTCCAATAGTGACCGCATTTTGTCCGTTATCTCCCTCATCGAAAAACATCTCACAAGAGCCTGAGAAGCTAGTTTGCCCCGCCTTATAGGTTTTAGAGGTGTCGTTTAAAGTGGTATCTTCAATGGTTCCTGCCGTTTCATTTAATGAATAACTACGGATTTCTCCAATAGTGACTCCACCAATTTTAACAAGACCCGCCGTAGCTGCATGATTAGCCATTAGTTGGCCTCCTTAGTTTTAGTTACTTTCTTTGGTTTTGCGGTTGGTGCTTTATTACTCCAACCGCGATTTTTCATGGTTTGAATCTGCGAGGCGTGAACATCCACGCTAGCCTTATCCTTGTACATCAGCATTTTAAAATTCCTCTAGTTAGCCAGTGTTGATGGAGCGGCTGGATTTACTCTGTAAACACCATTAAACGTCAAGGTTGCTACCGCTATGGGTTTGTCAGATTCGTTGCTGTATTCAATGTCAGTGTCCTCTAGCATCACCTCAACTAACTTTCCATTGAGCGTTTTATCAGCAAAAATGGCGGTCTCTACTTCGGCGCAGATAGTGTCTATTAAATCCTCCACTCCATTTTTAGTCTTAGCTCTTGCCTCAACTCTCAAAGTGAGGTTGTGCCATGTTCTAGTTGCGCTGCTCAAATCCTCGTTTACAGTGTCTTTGTCTGCGTAAATAGTCAGGCAGGGCAAGGAATCATGGTCAACATAAATACGGGTATCAAAAACTCTGCTGCCCGTTGTCGTTAATCCTGTCAAAGTAGTTACTAGCTGCTCTCTAACTTGTTGTCTTGCATGAGCCACTAGGATTGATCCTCTAAAACTAGCTCGACCATTCCAGTACCATCAACTTGAATACCGATCACATGGTAAGTAGTAGAGCCAATGACCACGGAAGCACCATGACCCACTCCTTGAACATCTGCGTTAGCGCACGCAAAAGTAGGGTGAACGCCTTCAATGCCAGCGACCTCTATAAAAGCCTCATCTAAGATTCCACTGACCGATGAACCCGCGATTGTTGCGTTTATAGCAAAATCATCAGTATCAAAAAATTCAGAAAAATCCTCAGCAAATGCCATTTTTATTTACTCTTTTTCTTAGGCGCTTTTGGGGCTTCACTATAAGCTTCCGCTCTACCCATCTGTATCAACACCCGTCCATCACTATCGCTCACCTCGGCAATAGCTCCCTTTAATAAATCTACACCACTAGCAGCGGTTGAACTTAAAATTTTAATTTGCATAAAAACCTCGTCTAAGTGGGCGGGTTTGACCCCGCCCTATTTAAAGGATTAAGTGGTTATGAACCGCCTGAGCCTTTAGCAAATGACTGAGCGTGACGTACAGCAATATCAACATCTTGCAAACAAACTACGCGAACAGTGCCAGAAGCAGAGCCAGTAGAAGTATCCACGTTGATGTCCAGACCGCCCCACATGCCGATGATTAGATCAGCAAAGTTGCCAAACACAACTGTATTGGCAGTCATTTGGTTAGTAACTGCCATGTTGTAGCCGTTCACTTGACCATTTGCCATGACAAACTGACCAGATCCAGCATCTTTTGCCTTCTGTTTCATTGCGCCAGCCATTGCCGCTGTAGTCATATAACCTAGCGAGCCAATTAAAGCGTTATCAATAGAAACCTGAGATTCAACATCAACCATCTCGCCAAAGGTCGGATTACCCGCCGCTGCAAATGTCTTTGCACCGATGCCAGTAGTTGCCAAGATTCCAGTCGGCTGGTTGCTAGAGCCAGTGCCAGCAATCGCTGCCAAATCAATCGCCATTGCCAAGCGCATTGCTAGGTCATTGCGAACAAAACCCTCAATTGATATTGAGCTTTGGAGCAATAGCTTTCGAGAAATATCACTAAAGCTGCCCACAGTTTTTGGGGTCATTGTGACTTGATCAAATGCTGCTTGACTCTCAGTTACAGCCGCAGACTCAGCAACCCAGTAGGCTGTTGCTCCGCTGGTTTGACGGGGAATAGCTACATTGCCGTTTAAGTCACGGAGCATGGTTGCGCCCATGCTAGAAACAACCATTGCATTCTCTAACGATTCAATAAATGAACTGGCTAGAAGATCGGTTGCAACAGTGTTGCCTCCAGCGGTTGCAGTGCCTACGTTCAAATCACGTTTCAAAACTTCCGATGGTACAAACAAACCTTGGGCTGTTCTGCCCATTTGATCTGCGGCTGCGCGAGAAGCTTCAAACTCAAACGCTGCATTTTCTTGAGCGCGGCGGTCACTAGGGTTAGCTAAGGCGTGAATTGCTTTCATAAAAGAAAAATTACGAATTTCTTTGGCGCTTAAACCAATGTCATTATCTTTCTTTATTACTGGCTGGGCAGTTCCAATGGTGTCTAATAGTTGAGCGCGGAAAGCGTCAACAGATTTTCCATCATTGATAAATGTACGAGCCATTTCTTTTTGATTGTGCAAGTTACCCGCTGCTTCAATGTTTTGAATGCGGTCAACTTCTGAGCGGCGTGCCGCTTCTACTTCTGCCCGAACATCTACAGTCGGGGTTTCTACTACTGGCGTATCCATAATTGGTTCCTTAATTTCTTTAACTTCTTGAACTTCGATTAATGTTTTATGATTGCTGGAGGCGTTTCGGCCTACACCTACAGAAGCATCTGCTGGGATACTGACTATAGAGACCTCGTATGGCTCCCAATCTAAGGCGCGGTAAGATTCCTCACCCTCTTTTTCATCTTCCATCACCATGCGGTGAATGCGATAACCAACTGAAACGTGTTTACGGATACCATCCATTACGTCATTAAATATTTCCGTTGCGCGTGCGCTATTGCCAAAACGAACTGTGGCTCGACCTACCCGATCACCATCAACAGAAACAGATTCCACAACACCAACATGATCTGATGGGTCATGGTCTACTAACACAGCCCCGCCACCATTTAGTCTGCCAAGACGAATAGCGTTGGGATTGTGGTCTAGTATTTCTCTTCCAAACCAGCGCTCAACAGGCTCCTCACTGGAAAAAGCTAGGTCTACTGTTCGCGTTTCCGCATCAACAGATTCCCTATTCAAATTAAAGGTGCGATATAAATCGCCCGTATTTAGTTCATTCATTAGAAGCCTCTGGCGTGTTGTTAATTAGGTCGCTAGTAGTTAGGCCAAAGCTTTCTAAAACAGCTAGCTCAGCTTTACGCTCGGCGCATACGTCAATAAAATTCAAACCCGCCGCTGCTGTTATTGCAGTAAGCGTGCCCGTTCCCATCTCAACCATCAATTTGTTGGCTTGCTGATCTTTTAGCGGATCAACCCAAGCCCAGCCGCGAGGCTGCCAGTTCACTTTGGTAAACTTTTTAAACTTCTTTTCTGGTAATTTAAGCGCTTGAGTTCTTAGCGATTGAGATAACCACGCTTGATAAACAGGCCGATGTAATTGTTCAGCGACCCACTTTTGCAGTATTCGCCAATGTTCGCGCTCTTCTAAAACACCGCTGCGGATAGAGCTAAAGTTTACGCCCTCAAGGTCGTTTGCTAGGCCGTTGTAAGCCACGTTAAGACCACTGGACGCGCCTCTCAACACAGTCTTGATAAACACTTGATAGGCTGAGTTTGGATGGCTAGGGTCAAAAGTCTCAACGCTCATCCCTGCTGGAAGTTGTTCAAAGACTCCTGGTTCCATATCAGTTAAAAGATTCCCTGATGCATCCTCTTCACCTACATAAGAATCAGAATCAGGAGAAGTGTAGAAGCCCATTTTACTTGCACCAATACGCGCAGCAATTAGCTCGGCTTCTTCGTAGCCAGAGATCATATTTAAACGCTTCATGGCGGTATTCATCCAAGGGATGCCGCGCATTTGGCTTGGTCGTTCTGCTATAAATAGGTGGCAAATATCGGTCGCAGGAACGCGGTTGTATTTTTTACCTTTGTAAGAAATTGAGGTTTCATTGGGGTGGTCAGTTAGCAAGTGATAAGCCACAGGAGCATCCCACTCGTTAACTTCAACTGACATAATGATTCTGTTGCCATTAGCTAAAGTTAGATTAAAATCCTCGTCTAAATGATCTGCTTCAATAATTTGAACAGCAAAGCCAAAATCATTATCAAAGTTACGAACCTTAACCACTAAGACTTCACCATCTCTAGCACAACTTTCAATAACTAGCCGTTGTACGTCTACCCAAGATAACCGACCCGTAACTGAGCAATTCTCAGGCAAGCTCCATTCACGAAACGCCTCTTCTATAGTGTCGTTATCTTGCTTGTCAAGAGAACCATCCTCTCTCACTGAACGCGCTTGAAGTTGAATTCCATGAACGCCAACAACATTGGCCTTAACCATCTTTAAAAATTTAGAGGCGTAATCATTATCCATTGCTAGCTGTCGTGATCTAGCTCGCATAATTCTCAAGCTAACCTCTAGCTCACCATTGGCGGTCAGCCTAGAGCCTTTAAAATCTTGGGTGAGGCGATCAATAACGCTAGAGCCATATCTGCGAAAAGCTTTTTTCCGTTTTTTCACAGTAGGCTTTTCTGGCTCGTTTCTCTTGTCCAAAAAGCTCAAGATCCCCATTTACACAAACCTCGCTTTAATTGTTCCAGATTGGCCTAGACCAGCTTTAATGCGCTCCATGCGAACTTCTTTTACATATTTCGCGGCGTATTGGTCTCGCCAAACCATAAGGTCGGGAATTGGAATTCTAGTGATTGATCGTCCTGCAATGGAATAGCCCATTTGATCTTTGGTTGCTCTTCCAGCAAGCAGAGCGTCAATAGCATCTAGCATCACTTTATTGTTAGAGCGGGGGTCGGTTGTTGCAGTGGCTTTATTCGGTTGAATAATAAATGCGCCAGAATCTAAGGTAATGCGCTCATTATCAGAAGTGCGCTTGATGTACATTTGCCAGTGGTAACGCCCAGCGGAGTAGTTCGCTGTCGTAGAGGCAGGGATAATAATTTGATAGGCAGAGCCAGATTCGGAAGCTGTCAAGCTTATTGATGTTGTTCCCGCGCCTTCTTTTCTAGCACTATAACTCAGGGAATAAGAGGCTGGAGGGTAATCGCCACCGAGGTCAACTCTAGTCCAAGCCACTCTATCCCCTGCCGTAAATGACAAAGGTTCTGTGGTCGTGAAGCTAGATGTGTCAAAAAGGTTAGCCATTCTGCGCCCAAAGCATTGATTTATGCTGTTGGGTTAGCTGTCCTTGTCGCTAAAAGCAAGTCACCGCGATTGAGTAACTTCTTGGGTGTTCATAAATGCAAAGGATTTATTGTCAAGTATGTCAATAACTATGCCTATAAATTGCAGAGTTGGTAGTTCGTCATCGTATAGGTTAAAGGAATACTCCTCACCAATTTCTATGTTGTCCACACCAAACACCCTACCAGAAATGTTTCCATCAAGGTCGTTTGCTGCGTCAAGTATCCACTGATCTTGCGCTAAATGTAGGTCAGATAAAGGCATCAGCTATTCTAGCATTTATATTTGAAATTAATTTAATTTATTTTCTATATTGACTTGTTTATCTATCACATTGTGATATTATAAACACATACAAAGAACGTAGCAAAGGAAAACAGCATGACACAAGTAAAGCGGTTTGGAATTGAGATTGAAGCCATTGCACCTAGCCACATGGGACGCAGTGACTTAGCCCAACAGATTAGCCATTTAGCTGATGTTGAGTGTGTTTATGAAGGTTATAACCACACTACCCGCCCACACTGGAAAGTTGTTACTGATGCAAGCTTGAGTGGTGACGGCGTTTGTTTTGAAGTAGTTAGCCCAATTTTAGATGGTGAAGATGGTTTGGCGCAAGTTACGCGAGTGATGGATGCGCTAGATAGATTGGAGTGTACTGTAAACAGAAGTTGCGGTTTGCATGTACACCATGACGCTACTGAGTGGGGCGTTAAGGAAATTAAAAATGTTAGCCGCCTATGGCTAAAGTATGAAAGTGCAGTTGACCAGATAATGCCAGCCAGCCGCAGAGGTAATGCAGGAAGATGGTGCAGAAGTAATTTACGGACTTCACTAGCACGCCAGCTTGCAGAAGTTAGCCGAAGCGCTGGCATAAGCGCAGTGATTGAATCAATGAGTGGTGGTAGCCGCTATTACAAGCTGAACTTGAGCAGTAAGTTTGTACATGGGACTGTTGAGTTTAGGCAGCATAGCGGGACTGTTAGCGCAGAGAAAGCAGTAAATTGGGTAAAAATGACCGCTGGTTTTATGAGAGCCGCTGAAAATGCAAAGCAAATTAATGTAACTGGAGCAGGGAAGTTTGAGAACTTAGCCAAAATTGGCAAAGACCGCATGCTTACTGCTTATTTAAAACGCCGCCGTTTAGAGTTGGCATAGGGAGTAGTAATTATGAGCAAGTTAAAAAATTTACAAATTATTAAAGAAGAGGAAGCAGCTATGACTAAATTATATTTTGCATACGGAGCCAACACAGATATGGATAGCATGAGCATGCGCTGCCCAAAAGCTAAGGCTGTTGGCAAGGGTACATTGTGGGACTTTATGCTAGCATTTAGGCGAGTAGCCGATATTATCCCCAATAACAACCATGTTGTTGAGGGCGGTTTGTGGGAGATTACCGCTGACTGTGAGGCATCACTAGATAGGTTTGAGGGATTCCCTAACTTTTACACGAAGCAGGAGGTGCATGTAGTTATTAAAGGCGCTGACCGACCAGTAAAAGCTATGGCTTATGTTATGAATACTGATGACATGCTATTTACGCCACCTTCTAGCAGTTACCACGCGACCCTACAGCGCGGGTATAAGCATTTTGGCATAGCTTATGAGCAGCTTGTTGAGGGCGTTGAGCGCAGCAAATGTGATGACTTGCCAGACTTTGGCGAGCCTAATGACGATTTTTATTATGACGAGTTTAAATTATGAGTAATAACGATAAGTTTTTTAGCTTACTAAAGCTACATAACTTGAGCAGCCAAGCAGTAGTTGACCTTTACGCCAGTGACGGCGTGAAGGTTAGCCGCAGTACAGTTGAAAAGTGGAGACTTACAACCAAGGATGCGAGGAATATGCCAGATGTATCGTTAGCATTATTGAAGCGCATACTGGCTGAACAATAAAGAAAGAACAGGAGATTTATAATGGACGACTTTGATGTAAAAGTTAAAAGGGAAATATTTGTAAAGACTGCGGAAGTTAGGGTGAACCGAGCCTTAAAACATATAAAGATAATTGGAGCCTTAAACGACAAAAGCGCCTATGTATACAGTGACGCTGATGTGAAAAAAATAGTTAAAGCGCTTAAAGATTCTGTTTTAGAAATTGAGGCTAAATTTAAAGAGCCTGTGGTTATTAATAAAAAAGAAGAGTTTAAGCTAGATTAAAAAATTACCAGCGACTAACGAAACTATTGGATCTGCGCTTAGGTGCGCTTTTAGTTTTTCTTTGTGTACTGTTTGGCATAGGCTCCTCCACTAATGCTGGGGGAGCTATTTTTCTGGCCCTAACTTTTAAAAGATCAGGGTTTAAATTATTCAAAGCAGCGTAGGCGTAAACAAAACAATCAAGCGCTTCATTTCGCTCTCTAGTTTTAACCCATTCTAAAACTGAAAAACCTTTCCTGAACTTAGTGACCAATTTTTCTGCTGTTAACTGAGCAAAAAACTCTTCATCTAAACCTACTGAAAAATGAACATTGTCGTTATGGAGCCAAGAGTAAACTGTACGTTTTGCGGTATCGACACCAACTTGATAAAGCATGACCCTTTGCCGCCCAGTTTGCTTGGGAGTAGTAGATAAGGGTCTGCCCATACCAGCTACACCCTTAATAGCAAAGACCCTTCTACCAGCGCGAGGCTTCGTAAAAGCGTACACATGCTCAGTAAGATACCCAGAGTCAACGGCGACTCCAATGATCTTATGACCATCATAAGTTTTCATCAAAAATGAATCCAAGGTTGCCCAGACTTCTTTTTCTGTAGGCTCTCCGTAAAATACTTTTTGAGTAAATATCCAAGGCTCATTATCCAGACCCCAGCCTACAACTTGAACCTCTATCCTGTCTTTTTGTACATCGACCCCCGCCGTAAGAATTAAAACATCATCGGGTATTGCCGTTAAATCATAAGCCTCTCTTTTTGACATAAGGCTATCCCCTTCAACTGTTTCGCCTTCCTCTTCCCACGTTTCTCCAAGGCTTGTATTCACCCATGCCTTTAATGTTTCTGGAGACCTTTTTGCAGACAGAAAATCCTCTACAACTTCTGACCATTTGCGCCAAGGTGAATAAAGCTCATTAATATGAAACCCTGCTGTTTTACCTTCAACCCCTGTTGCAATCCACTCTCCCTCTTTTAACATCCAAGGCTTGTTTGACTCTTCAATAATTGACCCACAATGTTCACACACACAATGACATTTTTTAGGCTCATTCTCAGGCCATTGTATATTTGCCCATTTCAAAGTTTGTTTAATATTGCATTGAGGGCAAGGCACATGATAACGCCGCTGGTCGCTTTGCTCCCATTCCATCTCAATGCGGGATACCCCTTTAACTGTAGGAGTGCTTGTTAAAATAATTTTTCTGTTCCAAAAGGTTGTAGTTCTTTTTTTGGCAAGAGTAACAGGATCACCCTCACTTCCTGCGGATAGCGGGTATCTATCTACCTCATCAGCCATAACTAAACGGATAGGTCGGCTAGCTAAACTAGCTGGGCTATTGCTACCACCAATAGTAATATGACCTCCTGCAAAGCTTTTGTGCATTGTGGTGTTGCCACTATCTCTTGAGCGGGGATTTTTAATAAGTCTTGACAGTATTGGCGTATCTCTAATCATAGGAGCAAGCCTGTCCTGTGACCAAGTTTTCCCCATTTCCACTGTCGGTTGAAGCACAAGTATAGGCGCTGGATCTTGCGCCATGTAGTACCCAACCACATTATTCAACACCTCAGTTTTGCCAATTTGTGCCGATGACATAATCACTACTGTTTCAATGTTGCGCTCATTTACCGCATCGAGCATGCCTCTTTGATAGGGAGCGCGGTCAGTCCTCCATTGCCCTGCCTCTGCTGAGGATTCTGCTGACAGGCGGCGGTGTGCATCAGCCCACTCACTCACCTTCAATAACGGCGGGGGTGTCCATATCTTTGAAACTCTGTTCCACGCGCTTTCTAAATTTGTCAGGCAATCCATCGTTTGCTAGCTCCTGTAAAGCTTCTGTGATTTCTATTTTAATGATCTGCTCAACTTCACCAAAGTCTTTCGCTGCTAAAACTTGGCTAGCTGTTTTTGAGGGAACTCCAAGTAATTTTGATTTGGCGTTGGCTGTGAAGTTTTGCCAACAATCGACCACCCATTCAATTTGAATGTACTCGCCTCGCATTTCCCCGACCTCTATTTCTATGCGATCAGCTTGAGCTTTGGCTAAGCGAGTTCTTTCACTATGCAAGTCAGTAGCAGAGGCTTCTTTGCCAAAAGCACGTTCCCGCAAAAAACGAACGTAGCCACGAACACATTTAATTAAATCCCATCTACCCTTGTCTTGCGGTTTAGGTATTACCCCATCTTCTGCCAAGCGCCTAATATGCCTTTCTGACAAATCTAAAACAGAGGCTATCACTGCTATTGGGTATGTATTTCTATCAGACATTACTTTGGATACCACGCTTCACTGTATTTGTGAGCCTCAATGCCTAGCGCTTTAAACACATTTTCTTCTAGCAACAACTCTATTTCATCACGGGTAGCGCCTATAGCTTCTTTTACTTGATCTACTGTGTAGTCATATTCCTGTATAACTGACTTAATTAGCTCTGCCATTTTTACAGAAGCGTGTACACCCTTAGCCCTATTGATCCGAACTGTTAAAAGCATGCGCTCAGGCTCAGATAATGACAAAACTGTACATGGAACTTTGCCCTCACTTAATTCCTTAACCTTTTTAGAAGTTTTAGCAAGCGTAGCCCTGTGGAACCCATCTATAATCACATGATCTTGTGTGACTAATATCGGTTGAATCCATCCGTTTTTTAAAAGCGAATGTTCTAGCAATTTGAACTCATGCTTTAGAACCACGTTGGGGTTGTAGTCATTGGCTATCAATAACTCTGCATCAATCCATTCAATTGAATCTATTGGGTGGTTCATAAAGTTTCTCCTGCATGGCGGCGAGTATTTAATCTTTCCCACCAAGTATTCCCTTGGCTATAAGTCACATAAGGAACGTCCACCCAATGATTACACTTCATAAAGATTGAGCCCATGCTTGGAACAAACTCTTGCACGCCCTCATTTCTAATTTTTTCCTTATAATCATTCCATCTAGCAGGAAATCTAAACCGCAAATGGAGCATTGCATGGCATCTTCCGCAAAGTGAATGCAAGCTGTTTAAATATACTTCAAGCGTAGGGCCGTAATCTTCTGCATGGTGCATTGTGTTCTTTGATTGCCCACACATTTCACAAGGACCAACAACAGGCTTGTTTTTTGATGCTTTGTATTTAGCAAGCATTCTTACTCTAGTCTTTGCAGACCACTGCTTATAATCATTCATTTTTAAAAATTCTCCCGCTGTAAATTATTCCAAATCTATTCTTATTATGTTCAATAAAATTATGTGACTTATAAATAGGCCAGCTCATAGGAGTGCAAAATGCTGTAGCCTTTCCTGTAAACCCACCTAGCGCCTCTATTCTTGCCATCAGTAGGCTTTTGCCTATACCGCCCATGCGGAAGTTAGGGTGAACATAGTCACTCTTAAAACGCGCTTTAGCGCCATTAACGACTAGAGCCGCGCATCCTATAACTTTGCCTTTATGCTCCGCGCAAAACCAAAAACAGTCTGGCGGGTTATCAAAAGTAACGCGCTCTTTTTTGCCTTGCCTAATAAGGCTAGATATTTCGTTATACTCACACTGCCTGATTGAAGTTTTCATATTCCAATTGAGCCTTTGTTGGAGTTTTGCATGGCTGAATAACTCGCTTATAAGAGCCGTTAACTACTTGTTGAAAAACGTACATTATTGGATAGCCCCACATGTTTTCTGGTCGGCCTGATTTCCCTGTAATTTTATTATTACTTCTTATTTTTCTAGCCATTTCAACTCGCGTAAAAGCCATTGTTTTCATTTTAGGGTCAGATATATTTTCTTTAATGTATAAGTGAATACCTCGCCAACTTTTTGGGTATCTATTGATAACAGCAAACCTGTCTAAATCTCTAAAATATCGCTCATGCACAATCATCTCAGGGAATATATCCATAAGCTGTTGATAAAATGTAGGGTACGCAGTTTTTAGTTTGTGAAGCTCTTTTGCTGCTTCTGCATGGAGCGGCGTTGAAACTCTTAACGCTTGCCCATTCCATTTTTGTACATCATAAATAGAGCAGTAACGAATGCCCCTGTCATAAAAGTATCGAAAAACATCATTTTCTGACCAATCAAATATAGGCTTAACCAGTTTTACGTTGGGAGATTCAGTGGCGTTAATGTAGTTTTCATTGCGCTTATTAATGCAAGACCTAAACCGAACTAGAGACTCGTCACTTCTTATTCCATTAACCATTGCTACCTTTCCTTTCAACCCTTGGATGCAAAATTTATCCATATCGTATTGGCTAAAAGGTTTCTTATTTCCTGTCTCAGTTATAGCTCCCTCTGGCTTTGGTCTAATCCAGTCTCTATTATTATCCCACTGGATGTATTCATACTTTTTACCTAAAAGGTATTTTTCGCTCAGCATGGGAACTGCAAAATAAGTAAGGTCAAATCGCTTTGTGTCAGCTTTAACTTCAAGTACAAAATCAATAACATCTTCTGGAATTAACTCCTCGTCCCTAAAAATAACTTTAACTGGCTGGGTCATTCCTCTTTCATCGTAAACTTCTCGCACTAAATGAATCGTAACTAAAGAGTCTTTGCCGCCAGAAAATGCACAGACTAATTCATCAAAGCAATCAATAACATGATGGATTCTTTTCTTTGCCTCAGTAAGAACATCAATGCCAATATATCGAACACCTTTCTTTTTATTTTGTGTCACGCATAGCCTCCTGCGCAAAGGCAATTAATCTTTCAGATATTGTAACTGTTCCTACATACTCGCCTTTAAGCCAGCGCAAAAAATCCATCCATTGTTTTTGTTCTTGCTCATCATTGAAGATAATGTTGTATTGAATGGTATAGCTGTCTTCAAGAAGGTTGGCATCTTCGTCCTCTTCGTCTTCTTCACCAAGCATAAGCATGTCCAATTCTGGCAAGGTAAAACCCGTATTCTCTAGGTCATAATTGTCATCGTCTAAATCTTCCAGTTCAATCTTTAAAAGAACATCGTCCCACTTTGAATCTTGGGCTACTCGATTGTCGGCTATGCGATAAGCTCTCTTTTGAGATTCGGAAAGCCCTTCTGCAATATGTATAGGAACTGACTCAAGCCCCAACCTTCTAGCGGCTGCTAGCCTAGTGTGTCCAACTAAAATGACATATTCTTCATCCACTACAATTGGTTGACGAAAGCCAAACTCTTGAATGCTTGAGGCTACATTGTCCACTGCCCCTTCATTGTTTCTAGGGTTGTTAGCGTAAGGAATAACGCTTCCAATTGATGCTTGTATCACTTCCATTTATAAGCCCCTCGGCTATGACATTGATGTTTGGGCGCAGACACTAAGT
>Ga0075447_10000551_pt1 | contig 18859 bp, 18 predicted proteins | sample CoawatmetaG10DNA_FD_72352 | JGI IMG/M metagenome (GOLD analysis project Ga0075447, IMG submission 72352) | Marine microbial communities from the West Antarctic Peninsula - Coastal water metaG104-DNA | ecosystem: Environmental > Aquatic > Marine > Coastal | place: Atlantic Ocean: West Antarctic...
GGCGCGCGCGCCATGACCTGCAAGAGGGCGCCCGCCTATCGAGATTCAGCGGACAAGGCAGCAAGCGGAAAAGCCGCGGGCTCGGCCGCATGATGCTGCTGCCGTCATTGTGGGAAGCCCTTTCCCATATCGTCAGCCTCGCGCTGGCGTATGCGCTAGCGCTTCCGGTTGGCTGGGACCGGGAGAAGGACGAACGCAGCGCTGGCATCCGAACCTTTCCGTTGGTCGCCATCGCCAGTTGCGGGTTCGTGCTTGTCGCTATCGCCATTCTCGGTCGCACGTCTCCTGCCCAAGCACGTCTGCTCGAAGGATTGATCACAGGCGTCGGGTTCATCGGCGGTGGCGCCATTTTGAAGCATGGCGGAAAGGCTTCCGGGACCGCTACCGCTGCAAGCCTATGGGCGACCGGAGCGCTGGGGGCCGCAGTCGGCTATGGTCTCTACGACATCGCGGCGGTTCTCAGCTTGACGACCTTCCTGACGTTGCGCTTTTCTCATCCGCTGAAGCGTGCCTCCCAAGATCACGTCGAGCCGGTTGACCGGCAATGAGGCACAATCGTCCCGCAGACACGCGCATGAAATGGCGAGTGCCGAAGAGTGGTGGGCAATCCGAGCCGGTGTCCGCGCTCCCGAGCGGCGACCGTCGTTCACGCTTGGTGCGCTGGGCTTCTCTGCTCGAACGCGATCCGCACCGGCTTATCGCGCTGCTGCGTCCGTCATGGGCAGCGGGCGACGACATCTCACCGATGGCCGCGAATCCAAGCGCCATCGAACTGGCTTGGGCCGACCCGGTTTTTCGCGTGACGGGTCTCACGGGACGCTCTCGGACTGACGTGAAATCGTTTTTCCGCCTTTCGGATACCGAGCTGGACCGGATCGCGTCCGGGTCTTGGCGCGTCCCGGTGCGCCCTGCCTGGCAGGTCGCGGCGCGAATACGAAACGTCGCCGATCCGCGCCGTGAAAAGCTGATCCTGGTTGGCGTCATCGTCACGATCGCCGGCGTCATCGGAGCTGCTCAATGGCTTTTATGAGTATCAGGATGTGCCCGGCGACACACATGACGCGATTTCGGATTGGAATCGCCGGCATATGCGTTGTGCTGACGTTATCGGGTTGTTCCGAACAGCCTCGCAAAGGGCCGCCGACCGAACAGGAAATCCACGCCGGCGACAGCGGGGATGCGAGCGGAACCCGCGGTCGTCACCCCTATCGGTGCGAGGACAATCGCCCGCTCCTCGTCGACTTCAAGGATGAGGGCTTGGCGCTCGAGCTGCGCCGCGATGCGAACGCGGCGCCGATCGTCCTGACCGCGCCGGCACCCGGCCTCCAATATGTCGGCGACACGATGAGCGCGACCTTCTCGGGCAGCGAAATCAAAATCGAGGAAGCGGACAAGCATCCGGTCCTGTGCAGGAAGGCAACGAGCTTGTGACCAATTCACCCGGCCCAGAGGGGCGCTGACGATGGCAGCGCTCAAATTCTCCTTGATCCCCATGATCGCGATCATGATCGGCGCGCTAGTCGCCGGATGGCGCACGCCCGGCGAGAAGCTGGTCGCGGCCATGCAGCACCTCGCGGCCGGCGTGGTGTTCGCCGCCGCTGCGACGGAGATCCTGCCGCTGGTGATGCACGGCAGTTCTCCGACCGCAACGTTGATCGGCGGAGCGCTGGGCGTCGCTGTGATGCTCGGCCTGAAGGCGGCGGAAAGCCGGTTCAGGGGGCCGGTCGCGCTGCTCGCCGCGATCGGTCTTGATCTGGCGATAGACGGCCTTGTTCTCGGCCTCGCCTTTATCGCCGGCGAGAAGGCGGGTTCTTTGCTGGCCGTCGCGCTGACCCTCGAAGTGCTGTTCCTGGCCCTGACCCTCACCAACGATCTGGCAGGCCGGTATCGCAAGATGAAAGCGATCGGCCTGACCTGCGCGCTGGCGGTGCTGGTGCCGATCGGCGCGCTGATCGCACAGCCGGTGGCGTTGCTGACGCCGATATGGATCACCGGCTTCCTGAGCTTCGGTCTTATGGCGCTACTCTATCTCGTCACCGAAGAGCTGCTGGTCGAAGCGCACGAGAAGCCGGACTCGCCGCTTATTAGCGCGATGTTCTTCGTCGGCTTCCTCGTCCTCCTGCTGATCGAGGAAATCATGGTATGACGGCTTCCCCGGATGGGCAGGTTTCAGTCGAGCGCCGCACGCTCTGGATCGTGCTGCTGCTCAACGTAGTGATCGCCGCGGGCTTCTTCGTGACCGGCCTGATCGGCGATTCCAGCGCGCTTATCGCCAATGGCGTCGACAACCTCTCCGACACCGCGGTCTATGCCCTCAGCCTGATTGCCCTGAGTCAGGGACGCGCTTGGAAGACGCGGGCTGCAACAGTGTCCGGCGTCATGCTGCTGATCTTCGCCGGCGGCATCCTGATTGACGTCGGCCGCCGCTATATCCAGGGCAGCGACCCGATCGGGCCGACAATGATGGTGATGTCGGCGATTGCCGGCGTCGTGAACTATATCTGTCTGCGACTGCTGCAACGGCTCAAGCAGCCCGATGTTAATCTACGCGCCGCGACCACGTTCAGCTTCAACGACTTCATCTCTAACGGCGGCATCCTGATTGCTGGGGCGTTGGTGCTCTGGCTGGGAACGAATTGGCCCGATCTACTGGTCGGCCTGGCTACCGCCCTTATCGCGATCAAGGGCGGCATCGAAATCCTGCGTGATGCGCGCGCAGAAACCAAGACCAACGCGGAGACGGCGTGATGACCGAAAAGCTCGAACTCGATATTCCCGTCCTTCTGCCCGAGGTTCCCGACGCGGCCGATGCCTGTGTCGGGCGCCTCGTCTCGACGTTGAGCGCCAAGCGCGGCGTCGAGCGCGCGCATGTCCTGCCCGCCGACGGCGATACGGCGGCAAAGCTCTGCATCCATTTCGACGGCGAAGCGCTGCCGCTGTCACGCGTGCGCGACATGGTGCGGGCGGCAGGCGCCGAGATCAGCGGGCGATACGGTCATGTGACATGGCAGGTCGAAGGGATCGGCCACGAACGCCGCGCCCGTACCGTCGGGGAAACCCTGTCCCAGGTGCCCGGCGTATTGCAGGCCGATGCCAGCGCCTCGGGCAGCGTCCGTGTCGAATATGACAAAGAACGCGTCGACGAAGCGGCGATCCTCGCGGCACTGGGCAGGCTCAAGGTCAAACCCGGCAAGCGGACTGGCTCCGATCAGGCCGGTGATCATGCCGGACACGATCACAACTCCGGCGACCATGCCGGGCACGATCACGGCGAAGGCGCGGATAAGCATGGGCCGGGGGATCGCCACGACCATGCCCACGCCAATTTCCTCGGCCCTAATACCGAGCTGATCTTCGCGCTGGCATGCGGCGCGCTGCTGGCGATCGGCTTCGCGATCGAGAAGCTGGTCGCGGGCGCGCCCGACTGGCTGCCGACCGCTTTCTATGTCGGCGCCTATGTGTTCGGCGGCTTCTTCACGCTGCGCGAGGCGATCGACAATCTGAAGCTCAAGAAATTCGAGATCGATACGCTGATGCTCGTCGCGGCCGCCGGCGCCGCGGCGCTCGGCGCCTGGGCGGAAGGCGCGCTGCTGCTGTTCCTGTTCAGCCTCGGCCATGCGCTCGAGCATTATGCGATGGGTCGCGCCAAGCGCGCGATCGAGGCGCTGGCCGAACTCGCGCCCGACAAGGCGACGGTGCGCCGTGACGGGCAGACGACGGAGATCCCGGTCGAGGAGCTGGTGGTCGGCGACATCGTGGTCGTGCGCCCCAACGAACGCCTGCCCGCCGACGGCTTCGTCATCAAGGGGTCGAGCGCGATCAACCAGGCCCCCGTCACCGGCGAGAGCATTCCGGTCGACAAGGAGCCGGTCGCCGATGTCGAGGCGGCGCGCGCGAAGCCCGATGCGGTCGAGGCGACGTCGCGGGTGTTCGCCGGCACGATCAATGGCGGTGCGGCGATCGAGATCGAAGTGACGCGGCGTTCCAACGAAAGCGCGCTCGCCAAGGTCGTGAAGATGGTGAGCGAAGCGGAGACGCAGAAGTCCCCAACGCAGCGCTTCACCGATCGGTTCGAGCGCGTCTTCGTGCCGGCGGTCCTGGCGCTCTCGTTCATCCTGCTGTTCGCGTGGGTCGTGGTCGACGAGCCGTTCCGCGACAGCTTCTATCGCGCGATGGCGGTGCTGGTCGCGGCCAGCCCCTGCGCGCTAGCGATCGCTACACCCAGCGCGGTGCTGTCCGGCGTCGCGCGGGCCGCCCGTGGCGGCGTGCTGGTAAAGGGCGGCGCACCGCTCGAAAACCTCGGCTCGCTAAAGGCGATCGCCTTCGACAAGACGGGGACACTGACGGAAGGCCGGCCGCGCATCACCGATGTCGTCCCCGTCGACGGCGCGAGCGAAGAGGATCTGTTGGCGCTCGCCATCGCGGTTGAGGGGTTGAGCGATCACCCGCTGGCACAGGCGATTGTGAAGGATGGACGCGAGCGGTTGGGCGGGCGCGAGCTGCCGACCGCGACCGACCTCAAGAGCCTGACCGGACGCGGCGTCACCGCGACCGTCGACGGCGAGACGGTATGGATCGGCAAGGCCGAGATGTTCGGCAAGGAGGGTATCCCCACGCTGAACGCGGCCGCGACCGACGCCATCGCCACCCTGCGCGAGGGCGGGCGCACGACGATGGTGGTGCGCAAAGGCGACAAGGACATCGGCGCGATCGGGCTGATGGATACGCCGCGCGAAGCGGCCAAGGTCGCGCTCAAGCGGCTGCGCGAGATGGGCATCACCCGGATGATCATGATCTCGGGCGATCATCAGAAGGTGGCGGACGCCATCGCCAAGGATGTCGGGCTCGACGAGGCATGGGGCGACCTGATGCCGGAGGACAAGGTTGCCTCGATCAAGAAGCTCGCTGGCGAGGACAAAGTTGCGATGGTTGGCGATGGCGTCAACGACGCGCCGGCGATGGCGTCGGCGACCGTCGGCATCGCAATGGGCGCTGCGGGCTCGGACGTGGCGCTGGAAACAGCCGACGTCGCGCTGATGGCTGACGATCTCGCGCATCTGCCCTTCGCGGTGGGGCTGAGCCGCCACACCCGCGGCATCATCCGGCAGAATGTGTTCGTCAGCCTCGGCGTCGTCGCGTTCCTCGTGCCGGCGACAATCCTCGGCCTGGGCATCGGCCCGGCGGTCGCGATGCATGAAGGCTCGACGCTGCTGGTCGTGTTCAACGCTCTGCGGCTGCTCGCCTACCGCGATCCGGCGCTCAACGCAGCATGAAATGGCTGATCGTGTTCGACCTCGACGGGACGCTTGCGGAGAGCAAGCGCCCTTTATCGGCTGAAATGGGGGCGACGTTCGCGCGTCTGCTGGCCGTGGTCGATGTTGCGGTGATCTCGGGCGGCGACTGACCCCAATTCGATCGGCAAGTCGCCTCGCGCTTGCCGATCGGCGCCGTGCGCGAGCGGCTGTGGCTGATGCCGACCACTGGTACGAAGCTCTACCGCTGTGTCAACGGTGCATGGCGTGCGATTTATGCCGAGCTGTTCGACGATCGCAGTCGGCTTCGGCCTGAAATTGCAGCCGTTGCGATGGCTGGCGACAGACAGATGAGTCCCAATCCGCATACCAATGGCGGGGCTCTGATACGCCCTCTGCGGTTATCCGACTTCGCATCCTACGCGATCCGGTCGTAAGCGCCGCCGGAACCCGGTCTTGTTGAGGGCGGCAGATTAGGACAGCTCGCGGACCCTCACGAAAGGCGGCGAGTGATGGGTGGTCAGCGGTCAAACGAGATGGGGTGGTTGCCGCCCTCCCCAGACGGCATCGAGATGTGCCAGGATAGTGGAGTTAGGACCACTGAGCGGAAAGGACGGCAACCGTGTCAAAGGATACAATGATCGGGGTGGACTCCAGGCACTTGAACGTGAGGAACGACTGACGCGTCAGGAGGAAATCACCGCCGAGGTGGTTGAGCTGGCGGCCGGAGCACGCGCACGCGGCCGAACCCGGACGGTATCGGAGTAAGGGTGGCTGAGATGACGCCGGTGGCGACGTGACTGCCTTGCATACGTTTGCGGCACTGCCATCCGTATCAATACGCATGTTGCGAGCGGTCTTCCCCATTCATGGTTGCGCCGGCAGCATCGAGGCGATGCGCGTGGCGCTGCTCGATGTCGCCGGACAATGCCGGGGCAACGGCCGGCGAGCCTGTCCGATGATCGATAAGCTGGTGGCGCGCTGAATGCTCATTTTGCAAACCGGCGCTACGCGCTAACCAAGAGGCGGCCATGACGTTATTGGACCGGCGGACATTGCTGGCGGGCGGGGGCCTGCTCCTGGCGGCGGCGTGTACCCGAAAATTCGCGTCGCCCGAGCGTGCCGGGACGCTTCCGATCCCGCGCCTGATCGATGCGCGCCAACAGGGCCAGCTGATCAGCCTGCAGGCACAAAAGGGCGAGACCGCGTTCTTCCCGGGCCGGCGAAGCACCACGCTCGGATATAATGGCAGCTATCTCGGCCCGACGCTGCGGGTTCATCGCGGCGACGATGTGACGATGGCCGTCCGCAATAGCCTGTCGGCCGATACGACGGTTCACTGGCACGGGCTGCTGGTGCCGGGAGAACTGGATGGCAGCCCGCACCAGCTGATCGCATCCGGTGCGACCTGGCGTCCTACGCTACCGATCCGCCAGCCGGCGGCGACCCTCTTCTATCATTCGCACGCGCATGGTTTGACGGGCGAGCAAGTCTATTCCGGGCTGGCGGGCATGCTGGTCGTGACGGACGAGGAAGAGCAGGGGCTTGGCCTGCCATCGGACTATGGCGTGGATGATCTCCCGGTACTGATCCAGGATCGGCAATTCGAGGACGGCCGTCTGGTCATGCCGACCGGCATGATGATTGCGTCGCAGGGCCGCCGCGGCAACACCATCCTGGTCAACGGCGCACCCACGCCTCGCGCCGACGTTCCGAACGGTCTGGTGCGGCTGCGGCTCGTGAACGGTTCGAACGCCCGCATCTATGAGCTTTCGTTCAGCGATGATCGGACGTTTCATTGGATCGGCACCGAGGGCGGTCTCCTGGCGAGGTCCGTTGAACTGCAGGCCATCACCCTGGCGCCGGGTCAGCGTGCAGAGATACTGGTCAGCTTCGCCGACGGCCAGCCGGTCTCCCTGGTCACCGGCCAAGATGCGAACGCGTCGATGATGGGAATGATGGGAGGCATGGGCATGATGGGCGGCCATCACGACGATGAAGACGACGCTTCAACGACGGAGACGGTGCTGGCCTTCTCGCCGCGCCCAGGCTTGGGCGGGCGGGCCGCAGCCCCTGTCCCAACGCTCCTGGCAGCACGCACCGTGCCAGATCCCGATGCGGCCGTAACGCGCCGGCGCTTCGTGCTCAATATGTCGACGGAAGGGGAGGGGATGATGGGCAGCGATGGCGACGCCCTCACGATCAACGACAGGTCGTTCGACATTGGCCGCATCGATGAGGAAGTCCGCCTCGGGGACGTCGAGATATGGAAAGTCTCCGGGCGGAAGATGCCACATCCCTTCCATATCCATGGCGTGCATTTCGATGTGCTACGCCGCGATGGCGACGACCCGGACGTTCTCGATCAGGGGCCTCGCGATACGATCGTCGTGAAGGAGGCGGTGGAACTGTTGGTCCGGTTCGACCAGCCGGCGACGAAAGCACCTTTTATGTATCATTGCCATATCCTGGAACATGAGGATGAAGGCATGATGGGGCAATTCACGGTCGCCTGATCCCGTCCGGAAACTCGCAGAAGACCAGCGAACAGCGGGTGCAGCTCATCGCGGCAGCCAACGCCACGTTTTCTTGCCCCTCGATCGACAGCGACCGGCCCTCCCACCCGCATTCAACGCTATCCGCGTGTCATCATGAACGCGCCCGGCTCGTCGATACCGCTTGACCCTGGACTATGGTCCAAGGTCCACAACGGCCATCCGGACGATGTCCGGTCCATCGAAGGACTGGAAACGGAGCGTGAGGGGTAACCGCTGCTCCTGCGTATAGGGTTATGGGGAGCCACGCTTGATGTCTCGTTTCGAAAGCCAACGCCGATTTTCGCTCGCCGGGTGCATGGCGGGAACGATGGCAGAAACCCTGCCTCCGACGCCTGTCGGCGCCTGTCCGCAAATCCATTCCAACCTTGTTTGACTGTGGATGACGAGGAGATGGACGGGGGCATGATTGAGGGCGACAAGGCAAATCGGCATGATGCTGCTTCGGGCACGATCCTCCAGGTTGTGGAGAGCGCACCAAATTACGCCGTTTATGCGCTTGACCTTGGGGGCCTCGTAACAGTCTGGAACAAGGGCTGTGAAGACATTACGGGATGGGCCAGCTCCGACGCGATCGGGAAACACCATTCGTTCCTGTATTGCGCGGAAGATGTCGCGGCGGGCGTTGCGGACAGGCACCTCGCGCAGGTCGAGCAGCTTGGCAGGGTCGAGCAGGAGTCGTGGCGCGTCCGGAAAAACGGGTCAGAGTTTCTCGCACATCTGACGACGACGGCGCTCCGGGATGAAACCGGCCAGCTGAGCGGCTATGGCAAGATCCTGCGCGACACCACCGATGAAGCCGCGACCAAGGAAGCGATCGTTGCGCGCGAGCAGCATCTCCAGTCGATCCTGGACACCGTGCCCGATGCCATGGTCATTATCGATGAGCGCGGGCTGATAACCTCGTTCAGTGCCGCGGCCGAGCGCTTGTTCGGATATTCGGAAGCGGACGTACTCGGCGCCAATGTGAGCAGCCTGATGCCGTCACCCGACCGGGAACGGCACGATTCCTATATCGGCCGATATCTGTCCACCGGCGAACGGCGGATCATCGGTATTGGCAGGATCGTCGTTGGCCAGCGGAGCGACGGTACCACCTTTCCGATGGAACTCTCGATCGGAGAGGCCGGTCACCGTGGGTATCGTGTCTTCACGGGCTTCATTCGCGACCTGACAGAAAGCGACCGCAACGAACTGCAGCTCAAGGAACTGCAGGCCGAATTGATCCACGTCTCGCGCCTCAGCGCGATGGGCACGATGGCGTCGACGCTGGCCCATGAGTTGAACCAGCCGCTTACCGCGATCGCCAATTATCTGGAAACGACGCGCGACCTGCTTGTCGATCCCGATGCCGAGACCGTCGCGATCGTGCGCGACGCGCTCGACGAGGCAGCTAAGGAATCCCACCGCGCGGGGCATATCGTCCGAAGACTTCGTGATTTCGTGGCGCGAGGGGAGACCGAGAAGCGGATCGAGGATTTGCCGCGGCTGATTGAGGAAGCCTCTGCTCTCGGCCTTGTCGGTGCCCGTGAACGAGGCGTTCGCAGCTTTTTCGATTTTGATCCGGCGGCCTCGCCGGTGCTCGCCGATCGCATACAGGTCCAGCAAGTTCTCGTGAATCTGATCCGCAATGCGGTCGAGGCGATGGCGCAGGTCGCCATTCGCGACCTGACGATCACGACACGGCGGCGGCCGAAGGGGATGGTTCAGGTGTCGGTGGCGGACACGGGCCCCGGCATATCCGAGCAGGTCGCGCCCCAACTTTTCGAAGCCTTTGTAAGCAGCAAGACCGACGGCATGGGCCTTGGCCTTTCGATCTGTCGAACGATCATCGAAGCCCATGGCGGCCGGATCTGGACCGAGGGTGCCCCAAACAGAGGTGCTGCTTTTCATTTCACCCTGATGCAGGCCCGCCCGGAGGATGAGCATGACGCCTAAACGAACCGTCCATTTGGTCGATGACGAAGATTCCATCCGCAAGTCGGCCGGTTTCATGCTGAAGACGTCGGGATTTGCCGTGCAGACCTACGCCTCCGGCATTGCGTTTCTGAAAGCCGTCAAGACCGCTGAGCCGGGATGCATTCTGCTTGACGTTCGGATGCCCGGCATGGACGGGCTCGAGGTCCAGGAGGTGCTTGCCGAACGTGGCATCACCATGCCGGTGATCGTCTTGACCGGGCACGGCGATGTCGGGATCGCGGTGCGCGTCATGAAGGCAGGGGCGGTCGATTTCCTGGAGAAGCCGTTCGAGAAGAGCGCGCTCCTGGCCTCGATCGGCGTGGCTTTCTCGAGGCTCGATAAGTCCGACGCGCGGTCGCTTCGCGAAGCCGAGGCGAGGGTGCGGGTCGCGGTGCTCACGCCTCGCGAACGAGAGGTTCTCATCGGCCTGGCCAACGGGTTTCCCAACAAGACGATCGCCTATGACCTCGACATATCGACTCGAACGGTGGAAGTGCACCGCGCAAACCTCATGACCAAGCTCGAAGTGCACAGCCTGTCGGATGCGCTCAGGATAGCATTTGCCGCCGGATTGGGCGATTTGCCGGAACCCTGAGCTTGGGATCACTACGTAGCGACGGCCTCCTGTTCATTTGCGATGCATGCCGAGGATCCGAGGGTGGATCGGCTAAGAGGCAGCATCGTCGGTCATGGGCGTTATCGATCACCAAGCGAGCGAGAAAGCGGCCCTGATCCTGTTGTCGGACGACGATGCCTCGGTACGCAGGTCCCTTCATCTCTTGTTGCGATCGCGCGGCTTTGGCGTCCTGGCCTATGCCAGTGGCACCGCCTTGCTGCTCGATCCTCAGATGCAATCCGGCGATTGCCTCGTGGTCGACTATCTTATGCCGGACATCGATGGGATTTCGATCCTGAGGCAGCTTCGGTCCGCGGGCTGGTGCGGGCCGGCGATTCTGATCACGGCGCATTACGCCGACACGCTCGCCGAAAGCGCGCGCGAAGCGGGCTTTGCCGCTGTGCTCGAGAAACCGCTGCGCGATGGTGTGCTGGTACAGACCATCGGCGAAGTAATCTCCGCCGGGCGGAGAGCTGGCAGCGATCACTGCTAGGCAATGGAATATCGTGCCGTGACCGGATCCTCTGTGACATCCTCACGCCTTCCCGGGGCCGGCGCTGGTCCCACATGGAATTTTCTCCGCCGCCTTCTGATGGTGGATATGCGCGCTATCTTATTCGCGGCCGCGCCCGGCTCTGGTGACTGCAAGGGCGGGGCCAGTGCGATCCGGGTACTGATGGCCGGGTCGTAGCATATGGAGGCGAGCTCGCCCGCCACGGTCATCGAAGCGGCGCGCGATCGGGGCGAACTTGGCTTCGTCGTTCTTCTCTTCGCGGCCACGGCGGTTGCTCTGGGCAATAGCGTTGTCCTGCCATTCCTGCCAGAAATGGTGGGTCAAATGTCTCCGGGCGCGAGTGGCCTCGCGAGAGGGCATCTTGTCGTCGCCCTGGTCACGGTTTCCCAGATCGCAGGGTGTCTGTCGGCGCCGTTATGGGGCTGGGTCTCCGACCGGTGGAAACGGTGGCCGATCCTGGTCGTGGGGCTGTTGGGCTTCAGCCTGACAATGGTGTTGTATTCTGCGGCCGGATTCGAGCGACTCTATGTTTTGCGGTTGCTCAATGGCGTGTTTGCGGCGGCCGTCGTGCCGACGGCGTTTGCGATGGTCGCCGATCGTTCACCAGATCTGGTTCGGCGAGCGCGCCAGTTCACCTGGCTGAATGCCCTGGTCTTCGCAGGCGACCTGACCGGCCCGCTCCTTGGAGAAATTTCGGTGGCGCTCGGAGCAACGTCGCCATTCCTGGCGCCAGCGGCATTGAGCGCGATCGCCATGCCCGGTCTTCTTCTGGTTTCACGGGAAAGTGCCGCTGGTCCGGTCGGCAGCGTTCCACGCCGAAAAGCGCGTGAGGCGCTTGTCCCGCTGCTCCTGATCTCGGCCACTGCGTCCGGGTGCCTCACCGTTCTGCATCTGACGTTGTCGCTTGGATCGGGCGCGCGGAACCTCCCCCGCGAGAATGTCTCGATGCTGTTCGCTCTGTGCGGTGCAGCGATGCTGGTGGCGCAGCTCGTTCCGTTCACAGGGCGCAGAGTCACGGTCGGCGCGGTCTGGCTGTTGCGGCCAATGCTCGCCGGGCTGGCCGCCGCATTGATCATTGCCGTCTTCGCCCGGACCCTGTGGGTGCTCGTGCCTGTATTTCTGCTCGCCGGCTGGAGCACAGCGACGCTGAAGCTGCTCACCAATTATCTTACGTCGAAAGTGTCCCCTGGTACGCAGGGTTCGGGCCTTGCGCTCCAGTACGCGGCGGTGAGCGCCAGCCAGGCTGCGGCGTCGATCGCCACTGGATGGGCAAGCGCGTCGGAGCATTTGATGCTGTGGCTTGCTGCTGCCGCCGCGTTGGCGGTCACGGCGATGACGTTACGGTTGAAAGATTGAGGCGCTTCTCGTTCGCTCCGTCGTCAAAGTACATCAAAGGGCCGGCTCCGATTCAGATTTTCGGGCGATCGATGAAGCGGTGCACCGCGAACCCTGCCAGCATCGCGATCACGAAGGGCGCGGCAAGCGTCGGGCGGATGGCAAGGTCCGCAATCGCAGGACCGGGGCAGAGGCCGGCAATTCCCCAGCCGATCCCGAAGATTGCGCTACCGCCGATCAGGCGCGCGGTGATCTCGCGGGTATCCCGCAGCGAGAAGCGGCTGTCGGCAAGGGGCGTCTCCATCCGCCGCCGGATCACCCAGGCCAAGGTCATCGGGGCGATGGCGCCTCCCATCACGAAAGCAAGCGTAGGGTCCCAGCGGCCTCCGGACGGATGAGGAAGGCACGCACGCGGGTCGGATCTGACATGCCGGAACAGGCGAGTCCTGCGCCAAACAGGAGCCCGGCAATGAGTGCGATAGGGATGCGGACCCTCACCATGAAACGCCTAGCACGCGCATCACCGCGACGGTCGCGAAGCCAAAGCTCATGAAGCTCAAAGTTGCTACGATCGATCGCGGTGACAGGCGGGAGAGGCCACACACGCCGTGGCCGCTGGTACAGCCGCTGCCCATCCGGGTACCGAAGCCGACCAGCAGCCCGCCGATCAGGACCACCGCCGGCGAGGATGGAAAACGGGCAATTACCGGACCTGAGATCAGGTTCGCGATCCCCGCTCCGACCGGCAGGCCGACAATGAAAGCCGCAGCAATTCTCCACGGCGGGCCAGTCTGTGAGAGGGCGAAGGCACGCGCGGCGAGGCCGCTCACGCCCGCTATCCGGCCGAGGCCGAGCAACATGATCGCGCACGCCAATCCGATCAATATTCCGCCCGTCAAGGCAGCGAGCGGCGTGGCGTTGGTCCAGTCCATCAGAGCATATCCAGCGGCAACCTCAATGGCGCCATTCAGGCTGTGGCGTCCATCGCCATCGCTTGAGCCTGGCGGTCGGCAGGGTTGATGCGTTGGCGTGCCGCCGTCGCAGCACTGGCCGTCGCGCCAGTTACGTTCGCGTTGAAAAGCTGAGGGGCTTCAGGAACGCTCTGTCGGCCAAGGGCGGTCAGGTCGTGATCGACCAGTACGCTGGCCGGCTTGTACCGAATGGCTGGGACCGCCCCGTTTTCTCCACGTTCGCCTGCTGCGGCGGTTGCGGATGTTGCGCGACGGCTCTGGGCCATTTCCCGGTCTTGCCCTTCGCAAAGGCAGGCGCGTTCAGCACAAGGCGGGCTTCCCCGGTCGCCTCGCTCACGAAGTTGGTCCTGCCGTATTCCCACCAGCAAATGCTGATAATTCTCGACGAAGCGTCGGTGGATCAAGCGCGCCTCGGGGCAATTCGCCGCCGCTGCCTGTGACCGGTGGGCGCGCACGCGCCGTAGCAAGTAAGGAATATCGCACTCGTTCATGACCGCCTCCATGCATTGAAAGTCGCAATTGGGTCGCGCCGGGTCTCTACGGAAATATACGAATGCTTCTCGTGCTTGTCCCGGCTCGGATGCGGCGCCCTATGAGTGCGGGACGGATATGCCAGATGCTGTTGCGCCAGGACGCAAAGCGCCGGGAAGTTGTTGCTGGCTCAGACGGGTGGCCTGGGGGCGGCAAACATGCGGTCCGCAGCGGAAATCTGGCACGATCGTGCCCGCGGCTGATTGGCCCGTCGCGTGGCTTGCGGAATGAACGTCGGGTGCGGATCCGGAGGCAAGCGGTGACCGGCCAGATCACATTCCCATACTGGCCATTTCCTTGCAGCTGGCCGCGCAGTCCCGGCAGGTCTGGGCACAAGTCTGCATGCGAGCGTCGCCGGCGATCTTCGCGCAATCGCGCGCGCAGGCTTCGCACATCCGGGCACAGGCGTCGCACAGCAGGGCATGCTGCGGCGACCGCCGAAGCATGGAATTGGCCGTCGTCTGGCAGAGCTCCGCACAGTCGAGAAGCAAAGCGATGTGCGACGCCTCGATATGAGCCGAACTGCCCTGCTCGGTGCAGTATCGCGCAGTTTCCAGGCACATGCGGTGCGATGCGACACAGCTATCGACGCACTCGTCGAGCGTCATCATCGCCCCGCTGCGTTTGGGAGCCGCCATCGCCGCGTTTGAAGCGACGATTCCGCCGACCGCCAGGGAGAGTCCGGAGCCGATGACGGCGCGACGATCAAGCATAACTAGGTCCTTTCCAAAAAGTTTAGCCGCTGCGGTTCAGCGCGCGTCTCACCACCAGATCCGTAAGCCAGCCACAAACCGGTGTTCGGTGGGATTTTCACCAGCAAGGCGACGAAAATCCGCCGTCTCACCAAAGGAGCGCTCCCATACAAAGCCGACATAGGGAGCGACTTTTCGGTGAATCTCGTAGCGCATCCGCAAGCCGAGCTCGAGGTTGCTCAGGCCTCCGCCGAGCCCGCGCTCGGGAGCCGCCTTGCTGTAGGCGTTCGATTCCAGCTGCGGTACGAGGATGAGGCGGTTGGTGAGCAGCACGTCATAGGATGCCTTCAGACGTGCCGCGAGACGGCCATCGTCTCCAACGTAGCCGGTCAGCTGGACATCGAACCAATAGGGGGCCAGACCCTCGATCCCCCCGGCGATCCAGCGATGGGCTCCCGGGCCGATGTCCTGACGCACGCCAAGGATCGTTCCCCAAAACGGGCGCTGTCCGTGCCACCAGAACGCCTCGACCGAGGATTCCGGATCAAGCCGCTCACCGGATTGCTTCAGGCCCTGGCTCCGCAGCAAGAGCTTGTCGTTGTCCGGGCCGTTGGTGATCTGACCCGACCAGCTGATGCCCTGGCCTTGCTTGTTCGTGAGGAACTCGAGCTCATCCACCAGCACCTTGGACACTGAAATTCTGTCGGCCATCTCGTAGCCGGGCAGCGTCGAATTCTTATAGCCGTTGGAATAGGCGTCCGGGTCGCGCGCATCGGCGCCGGGCTTTCCGCCACTCATGTCCATGCCAGGCATGTTCATCGGGGGCGCGCTGCTGCCATCCTTTTGCTGGTCGCCCATCTGCATATCCGGCGGCATGGCCTGATCATTCGAGCCGGCCGCCTCGGCGTTAACCCCGGGCTTCACCTGCTGGCTGAGCGCCGGTTCGGCGATGGCGGTCATCGCGAGCCCGGTGAGGGCCAGCAACCATGTTGAACGCGAGGATGTCATGCCACGACCACCTCGCGGAACATGCCCGCCGCCATGTGGTAGAGGAGGTGACAGTGAAAGGCCCACCGGCCCATCGCATCGGCCGTCACGCGAAAGGCCACGCGTTGGGCTGGTTGCACCGAAATGGTGTGCTTGCGGACCTGGAACCGTCCGTCGGGCGATTCAAGATCGCTCCACATCCCGTGCAGGTGCATCGGGTGGGTCATCATCGTGTCGTTGACGAGAATGATCCTGAGCCGTTCGTTCGGCGTGAAATGAAGGGGTTTCGAGTCATTGAGCTTCACGCCGTCGAACGCCCACACGAAGCGTTCCATGTTGCCGGTCAGATGGAGTTCGATCTCGCGCTGCGGTTCGCGGGGGTCTGCTGCCGGCCCTGCTGTCTTCAGATCCGCATAGGTCAGGGTCCGGCGCCCATTGCGCCGCAACCCGACGCCGGGATCATCGAGATTGGTGCGCGGAAAATCGACGCGCATATCTGTATTGGCCCCATATTCGGTACGCGCATGGCGGGCTTTTGGTGCCGTCTCGACCATGCCATGGTCCTGCCCAGCTGGTCCCATCCCGGCCATCCCGGCCATCCCAGCCATTCCACCCATCATGTCGATCGGATCGAGCCAGGAGCCGGGGTCGACCGGGGGAATGTCCGCGCTCATGTCGTCACGCGGCGCGAGCACGCCGTGGACAAAGCCGGTGCGGTCCATGGACTGGGCGAAGATCGCATAGGCCCTGTCGTCCGCGATGGTCGCGATGACGTCGTAGGTTTCACCGGGTCCGATCCGGAATTCGTCTACGTCGACCGGCTCGACCGGTTGCCCGTCGGCGGCGACGACCGTCAGCATCAGGCCGGGAACCCGAACGTCGAAATAGGTCGCGGTTCCGGCACCGATGAAGCGCAGGCGAACCCTTTCGCCCTTCCTCGCAATTCCCGTCCAGCGCCTGGCGGAGGGGGCGCCGTTCAGGAGATAGGTGTAGGTAGCGGCCGATACGTCGCTCAGATCGGTCGGATTCATGCGCGCCTTGTTCCACATCGCCCGCTTCGACAGAGCGCCGCTCAGCCCGAGCTTGCCGGCATCGCTCGCAAAATCGCCGACGGTCGGCTGCGCGAAATTATAATAGCCGCTCATCTTCTTCAGGTTCAGATAGACCTGAAGCGGAGCCTCGTCCGTCCAGTCGCTGAGCATGATCGTATAGTCGCGGTCGGTCGCGAGAGGCGGTTCGCTCTTCGGTTCGATGATCATCGGGCCGTAGAGGCCCGTCTGCTCCGCCAATGTATGGGCATGATACCAGAAGGTGCCGCTCTGCTTCACGACGAAGCGGTAGGTAAAGGTTTCGCCCGGCGCTATTCCGCCAAAGCTGATCCCTGGCACCCCATCCATGTCCGTCGGCAGGATCAGGCCGTGCCAATGGATGCTGGTCATTTCGTCCAGGTTGTTCTTGACCCTGATCGTTACAGCGTCGCCTTCGCGCAGCCTGATCAGCGGCCCCGGCACGCTCCCGTTGACGGCGGTGGCGACACTGGCTTTTCCGGAATAATTGACCGTGACCCGGCCGATTTCGAGATCGACCTCAGTGCCGCTCAGTACGGTCGGCGTCGTCACCGCCGGCACTGCGAACGCATGGGCGGGCCAACCCAGCGTGGCAAGAGCTGTCGCGAGCAAGAGACCTTGCACGAAGCCTCTGCGACCGGTGGTCGTCTCGGCGAATGGGGGAAGTGGAGTCCGCATCAATTCGATCTTTCGGAAGCAGCCCTAAAGTGACGCCGCGGTGCCGATTGCCACGCGGGTGTATGTTCGCAGCAACGGCGGACCCGGTAGGCGGGGCCAGGCGTATGAAACCTGGCCGAAGAAGCGAAAGGCACGCAGGGTCAGGATCCAATGGGGCATCCGTATCCGGCGGACCCTCGCATCTGTCTCGCCAACGCTGTCGGCCCTTCGCTTCCGCGTTTCCTACATGTCGTCGCCCATGGGCGCGGAGGGCATGTTGGCGGCGGGCGGTGCCTGGTCTGGCTTTGCCTTGGGCGCCATCGGCATTTTGTCCTTACACCCGGCCGTACCGCCACATCCCATCTGCATGCCGCCCGACGCGTTCATGCCCATCTGATGGTCATGCATCATCTCGTCATGCATCTGCCTCGCGCCATGCTTCATCCCTCCCTGATGGGCCTGATGCGCCTGGTGGTTTTGGTGCTTGACGAGTTTCGCCGGTACGGGCGGGGCCTCGTCCGCCCAGGCCTGCGTCGCCGAGAGCGCGATAAGCGCAGCGATGGCGGGGACGATCAGGCCAGTTTTGCTACGAAAAAAATTATGCATGACTAAGCTCCTCGAAGAATTGGAAAGGGGACCGCAAGATTTCGATCCGTTTGAAGATGTCGGCAGAAGTGCCGTTCGTGCCGCTCGGGGAATATACGTTTTGTTACGGATGCCCGCCGTCGGGCGCGGCATGCGAACTATCATACCGGGCGATGAGACCCCCGGTGCGGCTTTGATCGTCGTACGGGCTGTCTCCCAGAAGCAGGCAGGGCTGATTGGAAAACGACGGAGACGATTACGACGCGATGGATCGTCGAACGCTTCTCGCCCGCGGCCTGTCGGCTGCGTCGCTTGTGGGTGCCTCGTCCGTTGCCGGCCCTCTGGCGGCTCTCACCCGCGCAGGCCAAGGGTGGGGTTCCTTTGCGTGGACGGCAGCGGAGATAGCGATGGGCGATACGCTGATGATCTCCGCAGACGTGGCCGGTAGTCCTGTCCGCGCCATTCTGGACAGCGGAAGCGCCGCTTCGATCATTAATACGCGCCTGGTGAAGAGGCTGGGTATCGCCCCATCCGGGAGACGTATCATTCGCGGCACCGGCGGCCGCGTCGAGGTCACCGAGATCAGCGACGTTACCCTCACCGTCGCCGACGATCGAAGGCGCTTGCCGTTCGCCATCGTGAGCGACCTTGCGGCAATATCGTCGGCATTCGGCCGCCCGATCGATCTGGTCCTGGGTGAGGACATCCTCACCGGGCGCTGTATCGCCCTCGACTTCACGCTGGATCGGATTGGCTTCGCGCCGACGGGGAGTTTTGCCGGTGGGAGCGGGTGGCGTCGCCTCATTCTGACGCATGGGACACGTCGCGAGCTCCTGGTCGCCGCTTCTATCGGGGGCGGAAGCCCAGTGCAGCTCATCTTCGATCTCGGGAGCGCAAATGCGCTTATGCTGTCCACCGCCTTTGTGGCTGCGCAGGATCTCCTCGCCGGCAAAGCCCGGTCGACCGCGGCGCTGGGAAGCCTGGATGGGGTTCAGATCGTGACCACTTTTGTCCTGGACGATATCGATATCGGCGGAGCCCACAGTGCCGCGGTGCCGGTGGCGGCACTGGATCATTGGCAATCCGATAGCGCGGTGGGCAGCATCGGATTGCCGCTCATCGCGCAATTTGACGTGAT
>Ga0075447_10000560_pt1 | contig 18744 bp, 16 predicted proteins | sample CoawatmetaG10DNA_FD_72352 | JGI IMG/M metagenome (GOLD analysis project Ga0075447, IMG submission 72352) | Marine microbial communities from the West Antarctic Peninsula - Coastal water metaG104-DNA | ecosystem: Environmental > Aquatic > Marine > Coastal | place: Atlantic Ocean: West Antarctic...
GCCTCTAATACTGCTTCATCCACAGATGAAACCTTACCATAACGTGTTTGTATGTTTTTTAATTCTTCTTCCAGCAACTCTTCAGTCGCAATAATTTTATATTCAGTTACTTTCTTTTTAGACTTTAAGTCTACTTCAAATTCTGGAGTTAAGCCCAATTCAAATTCAAAAGAAAGCGTTGCTGCATCCCAATTAAAATCCTCTTTTACTCTCGGTAACGGATTCCCTAAAAGGGCTAACTTTTCTGCTGCTAAAAATTTATTTAAAGATTCCTGTAAAAGCTTATTTACTTCCTCCATCAGGATAGACCTCCCGTATTGCTTCTTAATCATACCCATGGGTACCTGTCCTTTTCTAAAACCAGGGATGTCCGCTTTTTTACGACGGTCTGCTAATAATTTTTCTACTTTTGCTTGATAGTCGTCTGCAACAATATCAACTTTTACAACTGCATTTAATGCATCTATGTTCTCTCTTGTAATATTCATTTTTTTGCTCTTTTATCTTGAAAAAATCGACTGCAAAATTAGCCAAAAATATTGTATTTAACAAGCATTTAAGCAGTTCAATTTAAGTCTAATGTATTCCTGCTAAGGGAGTAAATTCGCTAATTTTTAACAACTATTGCCTTTTATACCTACCTGCATTACTCTTGCAATGCTCATTTTAAAAAAACCACAGTATTTCCGAGAAAAACGGGTTTGTATCTAAGCTCAAAAAAAACTAATTTTGTAACTTATTAAAATAAATCAGCAGCAGGACATGCGTTTTAGGTTGTTATAACAGTAAAAACCTTGTCTTATGCAATAGCGGTCTCTTTTTAGCAATATGGCGCATATCCTTAAAAATAAAAATATAGAAATCCAGTTAGATCTTCCTACAGAAAATTACAATTTTTCAAGATTCGACTGGACGGGAAAAATTATAGCCTTGCGTTTCCAAGGAATTCAAATGGCGAGCAGGGAAGATCTAGACACAGAGCAACCTCATTCTTCTGGAAAAGGATTTTATAATGAATTTGGAATTGATACCGCTCTTGGATTTGAAGCCGCTGCTATCGGAGACTGGTTTCATAAAATTGGTGTAGGCTTATTAAAAAAAGAAGACGCCAAATACCACTGTGCTAGAAATTATGAAATTAAACCTGCTAATTTCCAGGTTACGGCAAGCTCAAAGATGCTTTCAATAAACTGCATCTCTGCAGTTGTGAATGGGTACGCTTACCTTTTGAAAAAAGAAGTTGAATTACAAGAAAATGGATTCATACTTAGGTATTATTTAGAAAACACAGGTGAAAAAGAAATTATCACCGATGAATACGTTCATAATTTTACGACAATTGGCACTGATTCCATTGGAGCAGACTACACCTTGAAGTTCCCATTTCCAATGAAGCCAGCACTTTTTGAAGAGACGGTAAACCCTGAACAGAAAGTGATGCTCGGCGATCGCACTATTGAATTTAAAGGAGTCCCACAAAAACCTTTTTTTTTCAGCAATCTTTCGGGTACCGAAATAGTGACAGCACAGTGGGAGTTGACTCATTTTAAAAGTAAAATTGGAATTCGTGAAACTGGAAATTTTAATACAGACAAAGTGAATCTTTGGGGAACGAAACATGTAATTAGTCCTGAATTATTTATTAAAATACAACTCAAACCGGGGCAATCAGCCAACTGGACACGCACATACAAGCTCTTTAAAACGCCCTAAGTACTACTTTGCATTCCGCAAGACTGTAACCTTACGCTCCAACTCTGCTTGAAATTCTTCCATCACGGGCCGCACGGTACTTTCTGGTATTTCTGCAACCTTAATATACAATAAGCCATCGATAGCATTGTTAAACTTAGGGTCTACATTAAAAGCGACTAAGCGGGCATTTTGTTTGATATATTTTTTAATTAAAACAGGAATTCTTAAAATTCCAGGCTCAATTTCATCAATAATTTTATCAAACTTTTGCAAGTCTGCCTTGGTTGCATCGAATACAAAATCCTTATCTCCGTCTTTCAACTTTACTTTATATTCTTTTTTTGGACGAATGTATTGGGCAATATACGGATCGTAATAATGAGATTTCATAAACTCAATCATCAACGATTTGGAAAAATCAGAAAACTGATTGCTAATAGAAACACCTCCCATTAAATATTTGTATTCTGGATGGCGCAATGTTACGTGCACAATTCCTTTCCACAATAAAAATAACGGCATTGGTTTTTGCTGATATTCACCACTAATAAAAGCCCTCCCCATTTCGATGGTATCCTCCATCATTTGATGTAATTCAGGCTCAATCCTAAACAATGTATTGATATAAAAACCTTTGATTCCAAATGTTTTATAGATCTCTTTTCCAAGCCCCATTCTATAGGCTCCAACCAAACAGTTTGCTTCGCGGTCCCATAAGAATAAATGATTGTAATACGCATCGTACTTGTCTAAATCAATCTCTTTATTAGTTCCTTCGCCTACCGCTCTAAACGCACGTTCACGCAACCTACCAATTTCCTGTATTAAGTTTGGGATGTCTTTCGCATCTGCAAAAAATACTTCATAATTTTTACTCTCCAACAAACGGCCGTCATTTTCTCTTAATATGGTTACTTCCTTGGTAAAGGCCTCTTTGTCACCTTGTGGTACAATCTTTTTAATTGTTTTTTTAATTTTGATATTTTTTCCTGAAATTAATTTTTTAGATTTCTCAAAAGGGTTTGCCAACATATATGTTTTCCTTCTCAGGAACTCAGAAAAAGCAGGAATCTCATGAAAGACTTCTTGGTCCTTCACGGAAATTGGTTTTCCTACTCTTATTTTGATGACCCTGCCTCCTTGAGAAAACACTTCTGATGGAAGTTTTGCAGTTCTTAAGGTGTCAGATATTTTAGACAGTACATAAAACAATCGGCTATTTTTTGCATGAAAATAAATAGGTATCACCGGTACTTTTGCCTTTTTAATCAGTCTAACAGCACCCACTTCCCAAGGTTTGTCTACGTTTAATTTTCCATCTTTATAAGTAGAAACCTCTCCCGCAGGAAAAATACCCAAAGGCTTCCCTTCTCTCAAATGCAGCAAAGCACTTTTAATTCCTGCAAGACTGGATTTTGCATCCTTTCTTGTTTCAAAAGGATTTACTGGCATTACATACGGTTTTAAAGGAACAACTCTGTGCAATAAAAAATTGGCAATTATTTTATAATCTGCTCTTTTCTCGATTAATAATTTCAATAATAGCACACCATCAATACCACCTAAAGGGTGATTTGAAACGGTCACGAAGGGTCCTTCTTTTGGAATTCTTTTTAAATCTTCCTCGTGGATTTCAAATTTAATTTTACAATCGTTTAAAATTCCATTTAAAAAGGCGAGGTCTGATTTATTTTTATTTTTATCGTAAATTTTATTAATCTTGGAAATACGGAGTATTTTAAGCAACACCCACCCTATAAAAGTTCCAAAAAAATCAAGCTTTTGAAGTTTCAAAGCTTGTGCAATTTCTTTAGACGTTATCAGTCCCATAAATTATCATTAGAAGTACGTGCAAAAATAGTAAAAAAACAAATGTGTAACTATTCATTTGGCTCTAAAACAATTTGGATTGTTTCCTTATTCACCTGTGTTAGTAATGAAGTTCCTTTTGCTTCAATAAACGCGATGGCATTTTCGTCAAAATGACGCACTGTATAAAGGTCAACACCTTTTTGTACTTCAATTTTAAACTCTTTTTCCAAGGCGTTATAAAAGGTGTCAAAGTTTTTAAATTTATTATCGATGCACACAGAAAAGCTAATCGCAGAATTTTGAATAACATTCACCTTTAGTTGATACTCATGTAATTTCTGAAAAATATAACTGATATTGTTCTCTACCATAAAAGAGAAATCTAATGCAGCGATTGAGACTAGTATCTGGTCTTTTTTAACAATAAAACAAGGGATGTAAGGGACTAGTTTGGTACCCTGACTCACTTTGGTTCCTGCTTCTTTTGGATTGAGAAAAGAACGCACCAATAACGGAATTTCATTTCGCTCTAGCGGTTGTAATGTTTTTGGATGTATTACAGAGGCGCCATAGAAAGCCATTTCAATTGCCTCTTCGTATGAAATTTGCTCTAACAACGTAGTCTCCTCAAAAACGCGTGGATCTGCATTTAAAACACCTGCCACATCTTTCCAGATAGTAACACTTTCTGCGTTTAGGCAATAAGCAAAAATAGCTGCGGTATAATCAGAACCCTCTCTTCCCAGAGTGGTTGTGTTTTCAGTGTCATTTGCAGCAATAAATCCTTGTGTAATATTTAATTTAGAAACGTCTAACTTCTTACTAATTATGTCTTGCGTTAAGGCCCAATCTACTTTAGCATCCCTGTAGTTACTATCTGTTTTTATATAATTCCGAACATCGAACCAATTGTTTTCAATTCCGATTTTTGTAAAGTACGCACAAACTATTTTCGTAGACAATAGCTCTCCAAAACAGATGATTTGATCGTATACATAATTATATCTTTGCGATGTATTTCTTGCTAAAAACCAACTTAATTCACCTAATAGAATGTCAATTTCTTTATAAATTTCATCATTTTTATCAAATAAATCATTGAGAATAGTTTTGTGAAAATCCTCAATAAAACCAAGCTTTTCGGACAGCTGGTCTGTCTTATCGTAGTAGGCATCGATTACCGCCTCAAAGGCATTCGTAATCTTCCCCATTGCAGAGATGACCACCAACGTATTTTCCGTGCCTTCAATTTGTAAAATATTAATTATATTTTTTACACCTGCGGCATCCTTTACAGAGGCTCCTCCAAATTTAAAAATTTTCATTCTTAGTTATCTTGAATAAATTTTACTAAATTTTCTTTGTTCATTTGTACCACGGACCAATCGTTTAAATAGGTTGCTCCTGTACTTTTATAAAAATCAATTGCATTGGTATTCCAATCAATCACCTCCCAAGCAACCCTGTTAAAATTATGCTCGTGTGCATGTTTTAAGACGGCAGTATATAGGGCTTTTCCTGCTCCAATTTTCTGTTTGGCCTTCGTTACAATTAAATCCTCTAAATGAATGGTGCGTCCCTTCCAAGTAGAAAATCGCTCATAAAACAAGGCAATACCTATGATCGTGCAGTCTTGTTCTGCAACAAACACCTTAAATTTTGGGTTTTCAGAAAAACCATCTTGCACTAAGTCTGCGACCGTAATTGCTACTGCATCAGGCTCCTTTTCAAAAATTGCCAATTCTGTGATTAAATCAAATACTGCTTGCATATCTTCTGCTTCCCCTAATCGTATGATATAACTCATGTTCTAATAATTTTACCAAAGATAGTTTTTTTGAAATCGCTTTAAAATATTTAACTTAATTATACACTTATTTTTAATTTGTTTAAAATTTCAAACCGCAGAATAATTTGTACCGTAAAATTGAGCACGAAATCGTTGTAGTTATTTAAAAAAAGGGCATCTTTGCAGTCCCCATATTAAATAAAAAACATGTCGCATAAAATTCAAACTTTAGGAGAGTTTATTATTGAAAATCAAGATTCTTTTAAGTATTCTTCAGGAGAACTTTCCAGACTTATCAACTCTATCAGACTGGCAGCGAAAGTTGTAAATCACGAGGTAAACAAAGCCGGTTTAGTAGATGTAATTGGTGCTTACGGAGAAACAAACATCCAAGGTGAGGATCAGCAGAAACTAGATGTTTATGCCAATGATAAGTTCATTCAAACACTCACAAAAAGGAATATTGTCTGTGGCATTGCTAGTGAAGAAGAAGACAGTTTTATATCTATCAATAGCCAAGATGAAAATCATCAAAATAAGTACGTGGTACTAATTGATCCTTTGGACGGTTCTTCTAACATCGATGTCAACGTATCTGTAGGAACTATTTTCTCCATTTACCGAAGAATTACACCTGTTGGTACCCCCGTGCAATTAGCAGATTTCTTACAGAAAGGAAGTGAACAAGTAGCTGCTGGTTATGTTGTCTACGGAACTTCTACTATGTTGGTGTATACCACTGGTGCTGGTGTCAACGGCTTTACTTTAAATCCTGCCATTGGAACCTTTTACTTATCGCACCCTAACATGCAGTTTCCAGAAGATGGTACTATTTATTCAGTGAATGAAGGTAATTATTTTGATTTCCCTGAAGGGATAAAAAAATATATAAAATACTGTCAAGAAGAGGAAGGTGAAAGACCTTATACCAGCAGATATATTGGTTCTTTGGTTTCCGATTTTCATAGAAATATGATCAAAGGTGGTATTTATTTATATCCTAAAGGCTCGCGAAATCCCAGCGGGAAACTGCGCTTATTGTATGAATGCAACCCAATTGCTTATATTGCAGAGCAGGCCAATGGAAAATCTTCTGATGGATACACAAGAACCTTAGATGTAGCGCCTACAGAATTACACCAAAGAGTTCCTTTTATTTGCGGAAGTAAAAACATGGTAGCTAAAGTAGAAGCGTTTATGCAAAAATTTGGCGAATAAATCTTATTGATACTATTATAGGGGATCAAAAGCTTAATATTTTGTAAACTGCTGCATATTGAGTAAATTTGCAATAATGAATAGAGTATGAACCTTAAAATAGAAAAAAAATGGCTTTTCAATTACCAGAATTAGACTATGCTTACGATGCGTTAGAACCTAATATAGATGCAAAAACTATGGAAATTCATCATAGCAAACATCACAATGGATATACAACGAAATTAAACGGCGCAGTTGCAGGAAGTGACTTAGAAGGAAAATCTATTGAAGCTATTTTAGCTAATTTAGATATGAGCAATGGTGGTGTAAGAAATAATGGTGGTGGTTTTTACAATCATTCTTTATTTTGGAAAGTAATGAACCCACAAAACAAAGGAACGCTTTCAGGAGCGTTAAAAGAGGCTATTGAAGCTGCTTTTGGATCTGAAAAGGCTTTCATGGAAGCATTTTCTAATGCTGCTGCAACTCAATTTGGTTCTGGATGGGCTTGGTTGTGCGTACATAAAGGAGGAAAAGTAGACGTATGTTCTACACCAAACCAAGACAATCCCTTAATGCCCGGCGTTACTTGTGGAGGAACTCCAATTTTAGGATTAGACGTTTGGGAACATGCATACTACTTAAACTACCAAAACAGAAGACCTGATTATATTAATGCTTTCTTTAGTGTAATTAACTGGAACGAAGTTGAACGTAGGTTTAATGAAGCAAAATAAGCAGTCTGTCTGCCTGCAGTGGTGAACGCTTAAGTGAAGCTCGCAACTGTTTATAGAAACTAAAAAAGCATCCAAAAATTTGGATGCTTTTTTTATGGATAAAAATTAAAGGGGGTTAATAAGCTCTTTTATCGTTTCCTTCATAAAAATTTATGAAGGCTTCGTTTACCACTCTATTTCCTCCTGGTGTTGGATAATCCCCTGTGAAATACCAATCTCCTAAATTATCTGGACAAGCAATGTGCAAGTTTTCTACGGTTTGGTAAATAACATCAACATCCGCCTTTATGTCTTTTGTCTTTAACATTTCAGCAATTTTAGCAGAAACTTCTTCAATCGCAAAAGGCGCATAAATTCCTTTTACAAAATTCACTATTTCTTCATCTTTCTTGCCTTGTTGTGCTTTTGATTTCTTGTAAACGGTGTCTATAATACTTTCTTGCTTTGTGTCTTTTAACAACTCAATTGCTGCTTTAAAAGCAATAAAAGCTTCAATCCTAGCCATGTCTATTCCGTAACAATCTGGATATCTAATTTGTGGCGCAGAAGAAACTACGACGATCTTTTTAGGGGCTAATCTGTCTAAAATTTTAATAATACTTTTCTTCAACGTTGTTCCTCTAACAATACTGTCGTCTATAATAACCAGATTGTCTGTTGGTTTTACAACACCGTACGTAATGTCATAGACATGCTCTACCAAATCGTCTCTACTGCTATCATCAGCAATAAAGGTTCTTAATTTTGCATCTTTAATTGCTATTTTTTCAAAACGCGCTCTTTCAGACAAAATTTCTGTAACTCTCTTGGCAGATAATTTTGTACCACCCGCTAATATTTTAGCTGTTTTTTGCTCATTTAATAAATCTTCTGCAGCCTCTGTCATTCCGTAGAAAGAAGTTTCTGCTGTATTTGGGATGTAAGAAAAAACAGTGTTAGAGATGTCAGAATTAATCGATTTTAAGATTTTTGGAAACACTAATTTTCCTAAATTCTTTCTTTCTTCATAAATAGAAGCATCACTTCCTCTAGAAAAATAAATACGCTCGAAAGAACACGATTTCTTTTCTCTAGGCGCTAAAACTTCTTCTACAGATGTCTTTCCATTCTTTTTTATAATTAGTGCATGTCCTCTTTCTAATTCCTGAACATCTTCAATCTTTACATTAAAAACAGTTTGAATAACGGGTCTTTCCGAAGCAACCACTACCACCTCATCATCTTCATAGAAGTACGTTGGTCTAATTCCGTTTGGATCTCTTAAAACAAAAGCATCTCCATGCCCTACTAAACCTGCCAAAGCATAACCACCATCCCAGTTTTTGGCAGACCTGCTTAATACGTTTTGTAAGTCTAAATGCTCTTCTATAAATGGCGAAGCGTCTTTTTTATTAAATCCTTTAATTTTTGCTTGTTGGTACAAACTAGCCACCTCTTCTTCTAAAAAGTGACCTATTTTTTCCATGACAGTTACCGTATCTGTAAACTCTTTTGGATGCTGCCCTAGCTCTACCAATTCTTCTAATAATTGTTTCGAGTTGGTCATATTAAAATTCCCAGCAACAATTAAATTTTGATGACGCCAATTGCTTTGACGTAAAAATGGATGCACACTTTCTATGCTGTTTTTACCGAAAGTACCGTAACGAACATGCCCTAAAAACAAATTCCCTATGTATGGCATGTGCTCCTCCTGCCAAGCAACATCGTCCTTTTTGTCGGGGTTTTCTTCTAACACCCCATTTAAACGATCGTTTATTTGAGCAAAAATATCTTGTATGGGTTGCGATTGGTTAGAACGCACTCTACTTACATACCTAGTTCCTGGTGCTACATTAAATTTTACACTGGCAAAACCAGCACCATCTTGACCGCGATTGTGTTGTTTCTCCATTAACAGATACATCTTATTAATGCCGTAGAAAGCAGACCCGTATTTGTCCTTATAAAACTGTAAAGGTTTCTTTAATCGGACAAGTGCAATTCCACATTCATGCTTGATAGCGTCACTCATTTAGTCTTGTTTTTAGTTGTTTTGCGTTGTGTTGTTTACCTACTTTTTTATCAAAAAAAAATCCGCAGTGTTAACCGCGGATTCTTATTAAGCTATGTTCATGTCAAATTGTGTCAAGTCTTTAAAAGCTTGCAAACGATCTGTAACTTCATCTGCCGTTAGCGTCTGCATGCGTTCCGTGCCAAACTCCTCTACACAGAAAGAAGCTAAGTTGGAGCCAAAAATGATGGCGTTTTTCATATTCTCAAAAGAGAGGTCTTCCGTTTTTGCTAAATAGCCACAAAAACCACCAGCGAATGTATCTCCTGCTCCTGTTGGATCAAAAACGTCTGCTAATGGCAACGCAGGTGCAGCAAACATTTTACCCTCACTAAACAGCAATGCTCCGTGTTCTCCTTTTTTAATCACCACAAATTTTGGTCCCATCGTATGAATCTTCTTCGCTGCATTTACCAGAGAATACTCTCCAGATAATTGTCTTGCTTCTTCATCATTAATAGTAATTACGTCTACTCTTTTTAAAACGGTGTGTAAATCATTTAAAGCAATGTCCATCCAGAAATTCATCGTGTCTAAAACAATTAGATTTGGTGTTTCCTTCATTTGGTCCAACACAGAAGCCTGTGTTAAAGGATGCAAATTTCCTAGCATCACAATACCTGCATCTTTAAAATGTTCAGGTACTACGGGAGCAAACGTTTCTAAAACATTTAACTCTGTAACTAAGGTGTCTCTAGAATTCATATCATTGTGATATTTCCCACTCCAGAAAAAAGTCTTCCCATCTTTTACAACTTCAATTCCATCAGTATTAATTCCATTCGAATTCATCATTTCTAAATAGGAAGCTGGAAAGTCTCCTCCAACAACTGAAACAACACCAGTTTCCACTCCAAATTGAGAGGCCGCCAAACCAACAAAAGTTCCCGATCCTCCTAAAATTTTATCTGTTTTACCAAAAGGTGTCTCAATAGCATCAAATGCTACGGTACCAACTGCTAATAATTTACTCATTTCTTAGTTTTTATGCGTAATTTTGCATTGTACAAAATCGCTTTTTGAAAGCACAAAAATAAGTTTTAAAAATGACTATCAAAGAAATACAAGAAGAAATTATTGAGGAGTTCTCTATGTTTGATGATTGGATGGATCGCTATGAATATATTATAGATCTCGGGAAGTCATTACCCATTATAGACAGCCAATATAAATTAGAAGAAAACTTGATAAAGGGGTGTCAATCTAAAGTTTGGTTATACTCTGAATTAAATCGTGATAAGGTCAAATTTACAGCAGATAGTGATGCTATTTTAACCAAAGGGATTGTGGCATTGTTATTGCGCGTTTTTTCGGAACAGAAACCAGCAGATATTTTAACTGCGGAAACAACGTTTATAGATAAAATTGGACTGAAAGAACATTTGAGTCCAACCAGAGCAAACGGTTTGGTATCGATGGTAAAACAAATAAAAATGTACGCAATTGCGCAACAAACAAGATTAACAGATTAAGAATTTACACGATGACAGATAAAGAATTAGAAGAAATTGGAGATAAAATTGTAGGTGTTTTAAAAACTATTTACGATCCAGAAATACCTGTAGATATTTACGAGCTAGGGTTGATTTATGATGTTTTTGTCTCCGAAGAAAACAATGCAAAAATATTAATGACGCTAACCTCTCCAAATTGTCCTGTAGCCGAAAGTCTGCCTTTAGATATTGAAGAAAAAGTAAAGTCTTTAAAAGAAGTACATGCATGCGAAGTAGAGATTACCTTTGACCCTACTTGGACCTCAGAAATGATGAGCGAAGAAGCGAAGTTAGAGTTAGGAATGCTTTAAATCATATTTAGTTTTAAAAACTAGAAAGAAAATAAAACAATAATGGCTGGAGAAATTATAAATAGAGTCGCAAATAGCAAGTTAAAAACATTTGATCTTGAAGAAATTTATCCAGAAGGGAAAAGAGTTTTATTTGATATTAAAGACTGGTTATTTGAGGAAATAATTTTAAAAGAAAAAGATTTTAGAGCGTTTGTGAAAGACCACGATTGGTCTAAGTATAAAAATTCTTTTGTCGCAGTCACTTGTTCTGCAGATGCGATCGTTCCCTCTTGGGCCTTTATGCTTATTGCGGCAGAAATAACACCTTTTGCGAATAAAGTGGTTATTGGAGATTTAGAATTACTAGAAACGGTCATTTTCCAAGAGCTCTTAAATTTTGTAGACTTGCGAGATTTCGCGGGGTGTCCAGTAATTATCAAAGGCTGTGCAGAAAAACCAATTCCAAACTCTGCATATGCTTTTTTAATTGCGAAATTACAGCCTCTTGCAAGGTCGATACTTTTTGGAGAAGCTTGCTCTACAGTTCCTTTGTACAAAGCAAAAAAATAAGACATCTCTTAAACGCAATGATGGTAAAAAAAATAGTCCTTGGCTTTTTAATACTGCTTACCTCCTTGGTCTATTCCCAAGAGCAACAGCAAGACACTATTCCGGCACCTAAATGGAAAATTCACGGAAGAGTTGCTTTTATCTTCAACCAATCTTCTTTTTCTAACTGGGCTTCAGGGGGTGAAAATACCGTTGCTGGAAATATCAATATAAATTACGATTTTAACTATAAGCAAGGCAATATAAACTGGGATAGCAGAATTATTTCGGGATACGGTTTGAGTTATTTAGGAGCGCAAGGTTATCGAAAAACAAATGATCGATTGGAAGTGAATTCACTTCTTGGTGTAAAAACTGGGAACTATTGGTTTTTATCATTTATTGGGAACTTTCGAACACAATACGCAAATGGATTTGACTACAGTAAAAAACCCAAAGCCGCAGTCTCCGGATTTTTCTCTCCTGCATATTTAACTTTTGGACCGGGTATGTTATGGAAAAAGTCAGATAATTTAAGTATTAATATTGCACCAGCAACTGCAAGATATACTTTTGTAAGTAACTCTTTCTCTGGAAAGTTTGGAGTAGCGGAAGGAAAAAATACAGCATTTAGTTTGGGTTTCAACCTTTCTAGTTACTATAAATTGCAGCTGATGGAAAATATTGAAATGGAGAATATTATTACATTGTATTCCGATTACCTTTCGAATGTTAGAAATGTTGACTTAGATTATCAAACAAACATTCGTTTTAAAGTGAATAAAAACATCAAGATGCACATTACCTTTCACACTATTATAGATGACAATGCCTCTAGCAGAATCCAATTTAGACAACTATTTGGTTTGGGGGTTAACTACAGTTTCCATGAAAAAACAAGCTACTAAACAGGCTTGCTTCCGTTTTTAAAAAAAGCACAATACCTGTGCTAAAAAACATTATTCTTCCTTGTACTCGTGGTATAAAAAATCATTGTAGGGAAAACGTTGAATGTGAATTGTTTTCACCTGCTCGTACACCGTCTCTTTAAAATCCTCTAAATTCTCTTTATTTAGAGCTGAAATAAAAATAGACGTATGCTCTTTGTCATTCATCCATGTTTTTTTCCAGTCTTGTAGCGTATAATGTTCCTTTGTCTTTTCTGTTACAATGTCGTCCTTTTCGATGGTTTCATGTTCATATGCATCAATCTTATTAAACACCATTACTATTGGCTTGTCCGCACACTTAATGTCATCTAATACGCCATTTACAGAGGCAATATGATCTTCAAAATTAGGATGCGAAATGTCTACTACATGCAACAACAAATCTGCTTCCCGAACTTCATCTAAGGTAGATTTAAAAGATTCTACCAATTGTGTGGGCAGCTTTCTAATAAAACCAACCGTATCTGTCATTAAAAAAGGAATGTTCTTAATCACTACTTTTCGAACAGTAGTATCTAAGGTTGCAAATAATTTATTCTCTGCAAAGACATCACTTTTACTAATTACATTCATCAGGGTAGATTTACCAACATTGGTATATCCCACCAAAGCAACCCGAACCATTTTTCCACGGTTTTTTCTTTGAACAGACATCTGTTTGTCTATGGTCCGTAACTTCTTCTTTAAAACATCTATTTTATCACGAATAATACGTCGATCTGTTTCAATTTCAGTTTCTCCAGGACCTCGCATTCCAATACCTCCTTTTTGCTTGTCAAGGTGTGTCCAAAGTCTCGTTAAACGCGGCAATAAGTATTGGCATTGCGCCAACTCTACCTGTGTTTTTGCAGAGCTTGATTGCGCTCTTTGTGCAAAAATATCCAAAATAAGGTTCGTTCTGTCTAAAATTTTACAATCTAAAACTTTTTCTATATTTCTTATTTGTGCTGGCGATAACTCATCATCAAAAATTGCGGTTCCAATATTATGAGACTCTATATACGCTCTTACTTCATCTAATTTACCCACTCCTAAAAAAGTTTTAGGATTTGGCCGCTCCATCTTTTGGACAAAGCGCTTTACGGCAACACCACCCGCTGTAGAGGTTAAAAATTCCAACTCATCTAAATACTCATCAGACTGCGTTTCATCCTGTTGTTGCGTAATTACGCCGATTAAAACTGCTTTTTCTGAAATTGCTTCTCTTGGGTCTATCATAAGTTACAAAAGTACGAACTATTCTTCTCTTAAGAACATAAAAAACCCTAACAAGCGCTATGGTTCACTTCATTAAATCAAAATAAATTGCATAAAATACAGCTCACTTTCTGAAGTTTAAGATCACTTCTTGCCTTGCTGACTAAAAGCCTCTTTTAATTTCTGATCGTTCAAAATATATTTCTTATACTTTCCATCTCGATACCGATAGTAAATAAAGCAAGGCATAAATAGCAGTGACATATACAAAACACCTAAACCCATTACAACTTCTGCCTGCTCATGTTCGGTATTTATGAGATATGCTCCCACAATCATCCAAACGACAAAGACAATAAACATTATTTTTATTATGAATTTCATATTGTAAAATTACAAAAGTTATCTCTTAAATTTAAAAAAAATAAAAGAGAACGAAAAGCATACAAAATTGACCGTTCCAATAATAATTTTAAAATGTATGCTCCTATAAATAAATTAAAATTTACCGCAAGTTGGTTTATGGATTTTGGAAAAAGCACTTCAGAAGCGCAGGAAATAGAAAATAAAATCCTGTTTACTATTGTCAAAAAAGTACCTTTTAGAAACCGCCTTAGCCCCAGCAGCACTGCAAACCCTATCCCTGTAAAACCCCCGATGAAAATTGAATATATATGATGAAAGCAACAATTGACAGCGAGATAATTACCGGTTTTGTAATTTGCTCCTTCTGATATTCTACGTTTTTCCCTAAGCTTTTATTCCAAAAATATTCCGTTAAAACCACATACCCAATACCATTAAAAAGTAGCGTTATAAAAAGTGTAGTAGGGAGGTAACTTAAAAGTATCATCGTAAAAAAAGTATAGAAAATTCCAAAAAAAAGCACTTCCATTCTTGCCTTTCGCTTGTTCATTTTCTTTAAATTATGCATCAATAGTACGACTCCAAAAAGCGTACTAAAAAAAATAGTAAACCCTCTTATGGCTCTTTTAGAGAATAAGATAGGCGGTACTTCTTCTTCTTCTAAAGGTGCGTTCTTAAGTAAATTATCTCGCTCCCCTTCTTTAACAACTGCCTCGGGTACAAGGACACTTGGATTTTGTATAATTGAATCTTTTTCAATTATATTCCTGTTTTCAAGCTCCCAAATTACCGCTTGTATTGCTTCTTCTGTATATTTATGTTTCTCTTCTAAAACGAGTGCTAAAGCGGTATCAGATTTCTTTGCCATCGTTTGGGAATACGTATTTATTCTCATCTCAATTTATTTTTTTTAACTGGTAACTTCAATTAGCTTATTTCTATATGCGGTTAATAGTTTTGATTTAGAAATAAAACCTGAATAAATACCGTCTTTTACAACGGGTAAATTCCATGCACCACTTTCTTTAAATTTTTGCATCACCACCTCTACAGAGTCCCCTTCAAAGATAATTGCAGGTGCACTTTTCATAAAATCAGAAACATAGGTTTCATCATACTGGGTTTGATCAAACATCATGGGCCTAATATCATCTAATAATACAATGCCTAAAAACTGTTTTTTATCGTCTAATACCGGAAAAATATTTCTTTTTGACTTTGCCACTGATTTTTTTAACATTTCTCCAAAAGTCATTTCTGGTGTAATTGGATTAAAATTCCTTTCAATAAGCTTGTCAATTTGCAACAGCATAAGCACATTCTTGTCTTTATTGTGGGTAATTAGCTGTCCTTTTTTTGCTAATTCTACCGTATAAATAGAATTCGAAACAAAATATTTTGTGAATGCATAAGATATTGCAGAGACCAGCATTAGCGGCACAAACAATTCATAACCTCCCGTTATTTCGGCAATTAAAAAAATAGCTGTCAAAGGCGCGTGTAAAACGCCTGCCATTAATCCTGTCATTCCAATTAAAGTGAAGTTAGATTCAGAAACGTCAAATCCCAATTGATTGATAACTTTGGCGATTGCATTTCCAAGAGCACTTCCCATAAAAATGGTTGGAATAAAAATTCCACCAACACCCCCTGCAGCAAAGGTTGTTGTCATGGCAATTGCTTTAAAAATCGCAATCAATAATAGCATCACTACCACCACATATACATTTTGCAAGTCAATATTGTAAGGAATGTCTTTTAAGGCGGCAGCCGTATTTCCATTTAACAAATTGGTAATTAAACCGTATCCTTCGCCATACAACGGTGGAATTAAATACAGCATAATTCCAATTGCAATTCCTCCAATAATCAATTTCTTAAACGGACTTTCAAAGCGGTCAAAAAAGCGTGTTATTTTAAAATACATCTTCGAGAAATATACAGAAGCAACGCCTGTTAAAAATGCCAATATGATATAGAAAGGAATGTCTTTTACTTCAAAAACATCCACTAATTTAAAACCGAATAAAACGTCTGTTCCTGTAAAAAAATAAGAGGAGATTACTGCGGAAACTGATGCGAGTAAAAGTGGAACTAAGGAGGCAAAAGCCAGATCTAAACTAAAGATTTCTACTGCAAAAATAATAGCGGCAATGGGTGCCTGAAACATAGAAGACATGGCGCCAGCAGTTGCGCAACCAATAAGCAACATTCTTGTTTTAGAGTTCATGTGAAATAGCTGTGCAATATTGGATCCCAAGGCTGCCCCTGTGCTAACAGCGGGACCTTGCAATCCAGCAGAACCTCCAAAACCTACAGTTATAGGCGCAGTAATTAGTGAAGCGAAGATCTTGTATCTTTCTATGATACCGTTTCTTCTAGAAATGGCATGTAAAGTAGTAGAAATACCGTGGCCAATCTCTTTTTTAATGACGAATTTTTTGATATAAAAAACTAAAAATAAACCAATAATTGGAAAAATAAAATAGAGGGTATACCGATATTCTTTAATAAAACTACCCTGGAGTAATTCTTGTATTAAAAAAGTTAGATCTTTTAAAATAAAAGTTCCCAGTCCTGCAATAAAACCCACGAGTACGCTTAGAACATATACAAATTGTCTCTCAGAAATATGTTTATATCTCCAAATTAATATTTTTCTGTATATTTTTTTTGCTGTTGGCATTTCAGATTATTTTGTCATTTCAAAGGTTTGAGAATTTTCCTTCCCTCTTTTCAACTTTTCAAGATAGCAGTTGTTAAAAAAAACTCAAAATGACATGGATATATCCTTAGCCACCTCAAAAGTATTATTAAAATTCTTGCAACCTAAAAGTAGCTAAAAATTTAATAAAAAAGACCTCACAAGTTTTATAAACTTTTGAGGCCTAAATTTTTATATCTAAATTCCGAAGGCATACCCAGCTTAAAAAGGCAAGTTCCCGGCAATCTCATGTTACTCTTTACTATCTAATTTTAAACTTAATTCTTTTAATTGCGCATCATCTATAAAAGCTGGTGCATCAATCATTACGTCACGTCCAGAGTTGTTTTTAGGAAATGCAATGAAATCTCTGATGGTTTCTTGACCACCTAAAATAGCAACCAATCTGTCCAAACCAAAGGCCAAACCGCCATGAGGTGGCGCACCATATTCAAATGCATCCATTAAGAACCCAAATTGTGCTTTGGCATCGGCATCAGAAAAACCTAAATGACGCAACATGGTTGCCTGCATTTGTTTGTCGTGAATTCTTATGGAGCCACCGCCAATTTCATTTCCATTTAACACCAGATCGTAGGCATTTGCCTTTACAGCTCCTGGATCTGTCTCTAACAATTCCATTTGCCCTGGTTTCGGCGATGTAAACGGATGGTGCATTGCATGATAATGTCCTGTTTCTTCATCTAATTCCAACAATGGAAAATCTACAACCCATAAAGGTGCGAACACTTTCGGGTCCCGCAATCCTAAGCGCGCTGCCAACTCCATTCTTAAAGCAGACAACTGTGCTCTTACTGTATTTGTAGCTCCAGACAATATGCAAATCAAATCACCTTTTTTTGCACCGGTAGCTTCCGCCCACTTCGCAAAATCTTCCTGATCGTAGAATTTGTCTACTGAAGATTTAAACGAACCGTCTTCGTTTACGCGGCAATAAATCATCCCTAAAGCACCTACTTGTGGACGCTTCACCCAGTCAATTAATTTATCTATTTCTTTCCTTGTATATGTATTTCCTCCTGGAACAGCAATTCCAACCACTAATTCAGCGGTATTGAAAACACCAAAATCTTTGTGTTGTGTCACTGCATTTAAAGCTCCAAACTCCATACCAAAACGGATGTCTGGTTTGTCATTTCCATACAAACGCATCGCATCATCGTATAACATTCTTGGAAATTCTGCCACGTCAATATTGTGTACTGCTTTTAGCAAGTGCCGTGTCAATCCTTCAAAAACATTTAGGATATCTTCCTGCTCCACGAATGCCATTTCACAATCAATCTGTGTAAATTCTGGCTGCCTGTCTGCACGTAAATCTTCATCTCTAAAGCATTTTACAATCTGAAAATACTTATCCATTCCACCAACCATTAGGAGTTGTTTGAAGGTTTGCGGTGACTGTGGTAAAGCGTAAAATTGACCTTCGTTCATTCTCGAAGGCACTACAAAATCTCTTGCCCCTTCCGGAGTAGACTTTATTAAATACGGTGTTTCCACTTCTATAAACTCTTGATCAGACAAATACTTTCGAACTTCCATGGAAACTTTATGACGGAAAATCAAACTTTCTTTGACAGGGTTTCTTCGAATATCGAGGTACCTATATTTCATTCTAATATCTTCACCACCATCCGTTTTGTCTTCTATGGTAAAAGGTGGCGTAATCGATGCATTTAAAATTTCTAGTTTAGAAACTAGCAGCTCTACATCTCCCGTAGCCATCTTAGAATTCTTGGACTCTCTTTCTATAACGGTTCCCGTTACTTGTATCACAAACTCTCTCCCTAAAGATTTTGCTTTTTCCATCATTTCTTTTGGCGTGCGAGCTGCATCAAAAATCAGCTGCGTAACTCCATATCGATCTCGCAAATCTACCCAAACC
>Ga0075447_10000563_pt1 | contig 18700 bp, 14 predicted proteins | sample CoawatmetaG10DNA_FD_72352 | JGI IMG/M metagenome (GOLD analysis project Ga0075447, IMG submission 72352) | Marine microbial communities from the West Antarctic Peninsula - Coastal water metaG104-DNA | ecosystem: Environmental > Aquatic > Marine > Coastal | place: Atlantic Ocean: West Antarctic...
CGCGCAAGATAAGACATTGGCGGATCAAAAAAATTGGGAGTGGCGATATGAAGGATTACCTACTGGTAAATCCCACGTCTATCTAGCAAAAGAGAATGATTCAATCATCGGTTATTACCATATACCTACCTATGAAGTATTTGTAAAAAATAAGAAAATGACGATTGGAAATATCCAATCTGTTGCTGTTTCTAAGAGCCATAGAAATCAGAATGTATTTCAAAAGTTAGCTAAGTTCGCAAACCATGATATCGACAAACATGTCGACTTAATTTACACTTTTCCAAATCATAGGAGTATTCATACTTTTACCAAATACAATGATTTTCATGTTTTGACAGAGTTGCCACTTCATCTTCGACCAATTTCAGTAAGGGCATTTTTTGAAAAAAAGATTAATAGTAAATTTTTTGGATCAATATTTGGCGTCCTACTTGAGATTTATAGTCGATTTAAGCTAAAAAGGTTAGATCAATTTGATCTGATAGAGGAGGTAGATGGATTTGATGCAGAGATTGAGACTTTATTTCTAAAATTTGGCTTAAGACATGAAATTCGATTATTAAGAAATAAAACTTATCTCGAGTGGCGATTCAATAATTCACTTAATGGTAAATATAAAATATTAGGCTTGCGCTCGAACTCTGAGCTTGTTGCAATTGCTGTAGTTAAGATAGAATATATTCTCTCGGAACGATGTCTTGTAATAATGGACTTAGCTTATGACCAAGTGAATAGTGCTAAAAAACTACTCAGTAATATAGACAGTTTATATGTTCATGAGAAGATAGCTTTTATAGTGAAGTCCGGCACCTCAGTTGATAAAAAAATAGAAGAGAATGTAGGTTTTGTTAAGGTTCCAAGTAGATTTAATCCACGTAAACTTTACTTGCTTGCTCGTTGGACAAATGAAAAAAAATCGAGTGATTTATTGAAGGCGGCTATATGGCAGGTCACATATTCTGACTGGGATGTGTTTTAATCCACCCTTTTAACGTAAATGACCTGTTGAAGAGTGTCTAAATAATTCATTTTATTTTAATTATAAATCCATTTGAAAATGTTTAAATATTTTTCTAGAGTAGTGGATTTTATTTGAACTCTTTTCGTCAAACAATATTTTTTTATTATCCAATGCTATAACCTCATTTGTAAAAAATATTTCATTTTCATATCCTTCAAAAACAAGGTTTTTTTTCATATAGTTAGGAGGTATGGTTGGAATATAAAGTTGCATTCTTCCAACTTGATTTTCAAGAGTCTGGATTGGAAGTACTTCATGAAAAACCTGACTTTGATCTAAAAAAATCAAATCTCCATAATCATAACTATCATCTAAACTAGTAGTATTTTTTCCGATTTCAATTTGTAATCCTCCACTTTGATAATCTACACCTTTCTTAGTAAAATTAACAAAACATGCAAGTTCTCCAAAATTATCTATATGTCGAAAATGAGAATTACCATTCTTATACCAATAAATAGATGACCATGAGTGTAAATTTTGTAACCTGGTAACTTCATTATAGTTTTTTGGATTGACATCTTTTATCATACAATATATCTGGTAATAGTCATGATATTCATACAGTCTATTTTTAATACCCATAGAATGGTTTATCAGGCTAGTTAAAAACTTTGGATATTTATAAGGGGAGTTTTCATAAAAAAAAATTCTGTGATTTCCATGCTCACTTGACTGGATAAAGCTCTCACTATTTTTACTCTTAGAATAAAAATCTCTAACTTTCATTGCTACATCTGCATCAATAAAGTTTTTAATAATCAAGTGGGAAGAGTGCTTATTAAACAAGTCTTGAGACAGTTCCCTAAAGTTTAACTTAGCAAATTTTGATTGATTCAAACTAAATTCTTGCTCTACAGGATCAAAATTTAAAATGGACTCAGTCATTAAAATTAAACTTTATTAAAAAGTTTTAAATCATTATGACTTAAATTTGGCTCTTCAAGCCATGAGGGTCTAAATCCTTTTTGGCAATATAAATCAGCAAATTTAATAGCATCTTGTTTAGATAATGGGCATTCTTTATTAATATCAGGCTTGCTAAATAAATTAGCATAATCATTCCTACTATAGAATAAATTACAAAACCCAGAAATGTGAACTAGTTTATATCCAAATTTTTCCATCAAATTGTTTATCGCAAGATAACTTGCACCATAAGCTTTTCTATTTTTAGATAAGGACCAAGACTCTACTATCGGATAAGAAAGTGCCTGATCTAATGGTAAATTGGGATTATATTCAACAATTAGAAGCCTTGGAGTAAAATTATTTTCAAGAAGCTCTTTTACACAGTAATAATCATAAGAGTCAATGTCAACAGATAATATATCTATATTTTCAGAACTAATTTTTTCCTTAATCAATATTTTTTTAAATAAATTTACAATATTATCTGGCTTTACAAAAAAAACAAAAGGCATATTTGTTAAAAATTTAAGATATTTAATATTTTTAGTTAAAATAATAGTTTTGAAAATGTCTAATATATTCAATATCTTAGAATAGAGATCTATAGAGCCAGCAAAATACACTGCTCTAGAAACATTTCCAATTCTGAATGCCCTAGTTGTAGTCCCTAATGATCTGGTTTCACCAAATTCAACTACAAAAGGCTTTTGATCTTGGCCAACTACTTCGAAAAATTTTTCGATTACCCCATCCTCAGAATAATGAGGGCATTCCTTGATGCCATAATTAAAATAAGTATTTTTTCTATAATCATTTAAATTAACCACAATACCCCCAAAATAAAAAATAAAAAATAAAAAATAAATTAAAAAACACTAAGTTATGTCCTTCGGGTCTTCAGTTAATATATCCTGACAAAATTTTATTATGCTATCTGAAAATATAACTATATTCGATTCTTTATTTTATACAATCTCTTAGGAATTAACAAAGCATTAATAAAAATACCTAGCCAATTTATTGGAATACAATTATATAAATCAAGAATGATTGAAAGAAGATTAAGACATTCGGAATTAAAATTAACCAATATCCAATTTTGGTTTACTGTCTGACTATATATTTTGACTCTATTATGAAAAAAATACTCAAAGTACTTGGATTAATATCCCTGTTAGTTTTCATTTACTTCTTTGTTTACTTTTATATTAACTTTGATCGTATGGAATGTGAATTAAATTATGATACTGTCAAAAATTGTAAACGACTGTTTGGTTAACCTGCTCTACCCATTTCCAATAATAACTTCAATACAAAACCACAATTCCTTTCAGTCATTATTATGATTGAATTTACCCATCCGTCATTATCAATCTTTATAACATAATTACATCTTCTGTTATCACCTATACCATCAAGATTCAATCCCTTTAATAAGTTATAAGAATTTGGTTTTAAATTTACGTTTTATTAATAATTTTTTTATTTTTTCATAATCCCTAGTAAATAGATTGACTCGATCACAGTCGAGGAGTTTTAGTTGATTATTTAACTTTATAAATTCAGGGTATGATTATTTGTCAAATGGACTATTTCATTAATTTATGAACCAACCACATTTCTCCCATGTTCCATATCCAACAGACTATATGGATATTGCTGTTAAAAAGGTAAAGAATCATTTTAAAGATAACTTTCAAAATAAAAAAGTCTTGGATTTACCTGCTGGTAATGGATGGATTGGTGAAGTGCTTACTGACTATGGAATGGAGGTAATAAGTGCTGACATAAATGAGGATAAACCTCATTTTGCTCAAGTTGATATGGAAAAACCATTACCTTTTTCAGATGAAGAGTTTGATGCAATTATCTGTTGTGAAGGTATTGAACATATTTTTTCTCCATTTCAACTCTTTACTGAATTTTCTAGAACTTTGAAAAGAGGTGGTATTCTTATAATCACCACGCCAAATATCCAAAATCTTTATACTCGATGGCAATTCTTATGCTCAGGGTATCTATTTCAGTTTGATCCTTTTAATCAAACCCCCCTTAAAGATAATTTAGTAGGTGATAAAGGACATATTTCACCTGTTTCATATGGTCAATTAAGATACTTCACTGAGCACCATGACATGAAAGTTGAACCACCAACTGGTGGAAGAATGAAACGAATCATTCTAATACCTTTTTTATTTCCTTTTTTGATGATTGGAATTTGGTGGAACTATAGAGACTGGAAAAGAACTAGTGGGGAAAAGCCCAAAAAAGAAATAATTAAACACCTATTTAACATCCGAGTTTTGCTTTCTAGAAGTTTAGTCTTCATTTCAACAAAACCTAAATAAATCTATTCAATCAAAAATGTAGTAATTAACTTCAAACTTTGTTACCTTTCTTGGAAAATGTTTATTTCTTATCTGATCATTTATTAGGTCTCTTTCATGTTTTCTCTTTAAAATTGAGTTAATAGATGAATAGAAACAGTCCTTCCCTGTATGAATCAATATGGAACTCTTATTTAACCATCGTGATATCTTCCATTAACCCCACTCTTCTCTATCGTGAAGATTTTGAATAAGAACATTAAAACACCAACTAGGAAAAATAAACTTACCAACTTATTGGAATTTAATATTATAATTTTTTTGATTATGGAGTAATTCTTCGCTTTTTAAAATTTAAGACTCTAATGGGAAGATTTTGAAAAGAACATTTCTGTTAGTTATTTGTCTTGATTTATTTCGACTGTTAACTCCTGAAGCTATTAACTCAGCCTTAAATAAATAAGATGCTTTGAAATCTTCTAAAGCCCTAGTTTCATCTCCAAAAAATTGGTCAAATATACAATAAAAGGGCTTTTTCAAAGATCCAATTTTAGTCAACCCAAAAAGTGTAGCGGAATATATATCTGCATCAAAATGACAAAATAAGGTATTTTCATCGTGTAATAAGATATCTTTCAACCATTTTTCATGAGTATCTTGAAACATTCCTTTATAGAAAGACACTCTCTCGTCACTCATAATAGGCACCTTACCAAAACTATCATAAGCCCCTTTTTCAATTTGCGCCGTACTCCACTCTTCAGGCAAACCTTCAAATGTATCAAGCCCTAAAAAAATATTACTTGGATTTATAAAATTCTCTGAAAAATATTTAATACTCCTTCCGTTCCATACTCCAAAGTCTAAGTAAGTTAACTTGGAGTCTCTTCCAATTTCATCACAGGTAAAGTCCCAAAGAGCAAAACGTGAAGTATCAAAGTGGTTTGTACCTTTAAAGGCATTAGGATATTTATGCTCTCTAATAGAGATACTTAACATTCTCTTATATAAATCAGGAGGAAAATATGCAATCAAAATTCTAATTAAATCTTTAAACATGTAAAACGGTTTTTCAAACATTAAAGTGACTATTAAAAATTAAAGATGTTAATAATACCAACTAATTAATCTCTTTTAAAAGGTTTTTTATTTTTATTAAAATTTAACTTTATCATAAGCTTAAAACCAAAACTAAACTGATTTTTTTGGTCTCACTCCAAAGTTATAACTTCTTCGCCATTATTATTATTTTAAATTTTGACTTAAAATAGGATTTATATTGATCTAATTTAATCTAGCAAAGATAATATAATGAATTTATATCTAGCATCTAATCCAATTTGGAATATAACTAGGTAAAAATTAAAATATAATTCTTGAATAATTTATTAACAAAAGATCTAAAGGTGCGTGAACATCTTCATCAACTAAATAAGCTGTAAAATTATTTATTTTTCTAAAGGAAATTAATATGAATGATAATATTAATATAAGTGACCTACTAACACCAAATATGACTCAGATTGACTTAATACCTACGCTATTTAGTTTTTTTGTATGTGTAATTATGTCATTTATTGTAAGAGACTTCTATATCAAAAGATCTTTTTCACTTACCGGTAAAATGCATATTGGTTCTATTATCCCAGTTCTTTCAACTGTAGTTTTCTTGGTTATTGTTGTGGTCAAGTCATCTCTAGCATTATCTCTAGGACTAGTGGGTGCACTTTCAATTGTTCGCTTTAGGACACCAATTAAAGAACCTGAGGAGCTTGTTTATTTATTTCTAGCAATCGCTATTGGTCTTGGCTATGCAGCTGGACAAATTCTAATAACAACGATTTTGACATTATCAATTCTTTTAGTTATTTATATTTGGCTATCAAATAGAAAAATATCTAAAACAAGCGAATACAATTTAGTTATTAAGTGGACAAAAATTGATCTTATGCTTGAAGATATTTTAAAAGAACTTACACCTATTGTTCAAAATCTAAAACTGGTTCGTTTAGATAAAAGCCATTCAGATAATACTTCAGTTATGCTTATTATTCCTAATGAAAATTCTCCTATAGAGGAAATCACAAATAGACTTCATAAATTAGATAGCCATATGAAAATTACATTTTTTGAAGCAAAAACGAATTGGTAGTGTCATAAAAAATAGATATTTATAATGCAGTTAATACGTAAAAAATCGTTGTTTCTTATTATATCTATTCCTATTATCTTATTTTTAGTACTATTAACTACCAGCAAACAACAATTTATCCCATTAAAGGCTGATTTAACCCAAAAACTAATGGCACTAGATCTTGGCTTTTCATCGTTCGGGAATTTAAATGATTCTGGAGAAGGTAGATTAGGACCTCCACTTAGCCAGAAGTTGATTACATTAATCAATTCAACTCCTAGAATTTTCGAATACAAACTCTTTAATGAGAGTAAGTTTGAAAGGATTGATATAAGCATTAATTTTTCTGATTACCTATCTTTAATGGAGGATAGAAAACGAGCAATAAAGGACAAAAAACTATCTAATCCAACTAAAGTAAATGCGTCTCTTAAATATAAAGGAAAAAAATATAAGTCTAAATTACGTTTAAAGGGAGACTTATATGGTCACTGGAGAAGTAAACATAGATTTAGTCTAAGAGTTGAAATAAAAAATGGTAAAAATATTCTTGGCTTTAGTAGCTTTTCAATACAAAAACCTAGAGAAAGACAGTATCCATATGATCAAACCTTTCAGACCATGATAAGAGATACTGGAAACTTAGCTTCAACTCACAAATTTGCTAACATATTCGTCAATGGAGATGATTGGGGAATTATGAATATAGAAGAACATGTTTCCAAAGAATTTCTTGAAAAACAAAATAGAAAAAATTCGATTATTGTTCGTTTCTCCAATGAAGAGAAATGGCTTTATAATATTAAATCAAAAATTCCTTATGATTTATATAGACTTTCAGATCCATCTCTATTTTTACATTTATATAATTCAAAATCCATAAAAGATAAAAAAAACAGAAAAGCATACAGCTACATCTTAAATAAAACAATATCTAATGATAAAGATTTATATGATGTAAATTCATTTTCAAAAGCATTATTAATGGCTTTAGTTTGGAATGAAACGCATACTTTAGAAGATTCAAATTCTAAATATTACTTTAATCCATACACTTTAAAAATAGAACCAATAACCACTGATCAAATGGCATGGAGAGGAAACGCAGACTATAAACCTGCTGAATTAAATAGTAAATATATTAATATATTATCTAATCAAAAATTTATAGAGAAGCTTCCTATAAACTTAAAAAAAATCAAGAATACTGTTTCCAACATAGATAAGTACTTAATACATTCTCATTCATTATTTCCTGTTGATAAGAAGAAAAATACTAATATTATCAAAGACAATATGAGGGAAATTGAAGATGTCATAAAAAAAATTCGTAATGATAAAAATATATCAAATGATAAAAATTCTACTGTAAAGTTAACAACTTTTCCCAGCAAAGAGCAAGCATCTGAATTTACAAAACATCTCAGTATAATGCACTACTCATCCGGTATTATTGAACTGCATAATCTTCTTCCAGATAATGTAATTGTTAGAGATTTTTTATTTAATGGCAAATCTTTTCTTGATAAAGAAATTGTAATTCCAAGTTACCTATCTAATCCCAATCCTACTATTATTAAAACAAATTTCAAAGGCATTCAAGATAAAATGTTTACAATAAAAACTCACTATCAAGGTTTTGATCGAGCTTTTAAAAATGGCATAACACTTGTTTCTGTTGGATTAAAGAACCCACTATTACTAAATACAGCAAATGACTTTGAATTTATTAATAAACTAAGCGATAAATCATATGAAATTAAACCTGGAAATTGGATTGCAGATAAGCCAATCATTATTGAAGGTAATTTAAAAATACTACCTGGTGTTAATCTGCAATTTTCAAAAAATTCATACCTAATTGTCAAAGGCGCATTATCTGCTATAGGTACCAAAAAAAATCCTATCAATCTTAAACCTATCTTAAATTCATGGAAAGGAATTTATGTGCTAAATGCTGCAACTAAATCTCAATTAAGTAATGTTAATATTAGTAATATATCATCTCTAGAAGATGAATTATTAAACCTCACTGGTGGTATTACTTTTTATCAATCTGATATAGATTTTAAAAATGTTAGCATAGATGTTATTAAAGCTGAAGATGCTATTAATATTGTTGAATCATCATTTTCCCTAAACTCAGTGATTATTAATAATGCTATTTCTGATGGGCTAGATTCTGATTTTTCAAAAGGAAAAGTGGAATATTCAGAATTTTTAAATATTGGTGGTGATGCATTAGATTTTTCTGGTAGTTATGTCTCAATAAATCAAACAAAAGCAATAAATATTAAGGATAAAGCTGTATCTGCTGGTGAAAGTAGCACCTTGAATATTAAAAATAGTAAATTTAAAGATGTTGGGGTTGGGGTTGCTTCAAAAGATGGAAGTTCAGTAAACTTGTCTAATTCTGAAATATTAAATTATAATCTTTATGGAGTAATGTCATATATTAAAAAAGACTTCTACCATTCAATGACATCCATCAACATTAATAACTCTTCAATATCTAATGGAAATGCCTTTCTTAGGCAAAAGGGAACAAATATGATCATTGATAATATTGAAATTCCAGAATCAGAAATAAGTATTGAAAAATTATACAAAAATAGTGTGATGTCAAAATGAGTATAGATTATAGGTATGAGATAAAATTTGTCCTTGATAATGCTAGACTATCTGATGCAATGCAATGGTTATTTAGCAATACTACTGCTAATAAAAAATACGAAAATAGAAAGGTTAATAGCATTTATTTTGATAATATTGACTTCTCCTCTGTAAGAGATAATCTTACAGGCATATCTCAAAGAAAAAAACTACGACTCAGGTGGTATGGACATCTAGAAAATAGTTTGCCTTTTTTCGAAGTAAAGACAAAAGATGGTCGTCTAGGATATAAAACTACCTACCCAATAGAGTCAATGAAAGGTAACTTTAAAAAATTCAATATAGATGAAATCACATCTAAATGTTTAAAAGATCTAGAAGAACAAGATATTTTTTTTGAAGAGCATCTTGTCCCAACTCTTCAAGTTAGTTATGAAAGAGAATATTATGAAACTCATAATGGCATTCGAATAACAATAGACCAAGATATACAATTTTCAGATACTAGGCTTCATTCAATGATTAATAAAGATATTTCTGTACCTTACCCTCTAAAAATTATGGAGATAAAATTTAAACCTGATATGAAGGAAGTAGTAGCTGAATTAATAAGGCCCTTACATATAACTCCCAAAAGACATTCAAAATATCTGATTGGTTTAGCTAGCTTAGGATACGCTATTTATATTTAAATAATAACTATAGACCTATTCCTGTTTTAATAAAAAAACAACCAAACATATCTCACTAAATTAAGCCTGATTAGCTAGACTCTGTTAACATATAAATTATTTAAAAATTTTATATGATTACAAAATGTCTTTTTCCTGCTGCTGGATATGGTACTAGATTTTTACCGGCTACAAAAGCAGTCCCTAAAGAAATGCTTCCAATTCTTACTAAGCCTCTACTTCAATATGGAGTTGAAGAAGCCTTATTAGCTGGGATTACGAATATGGCTATTGTTACTGGAAGAGGTAAAAGGGCAATTGAAGATCATTTTGATAACGCATTTGAACTTGAATTACAACTTGCTGGAACCCCTAAAGAAAACTATCTAACTGAAATAAAAGATATTATAGAAAAAGCAACCTTTACTTATGTTCGTCAACAAAAAATGTTGGGGCTTGGGCATGCCATTTTAACTGGGGAACCCCTTATTGGAAACGAATCCTTTGCAGTATTACTTGCAGATGACCTTTGTTACTATAAAAACGAAGGTGTTTTAGAACAAATGATTAAAATATACAATAAATACCAGTGTTCAGTTGTAGCTATTGAAGAAGTACCAATGAATAAAACTAATCAATATGGCATTATTGTTGGTAATTTAATCAATGGTTCAAATGATACTTATAGGGTCATTGATATGCTAGAGAAACCTGATATAGAAAACTCTCCAAGTAATATGGCAATTGTTGGTCGTTACATTCTTACCCCAGATATTTTTGATATTCTTAAAAATACTAAGCCAGATAATAGTGGTGAAATTCAAATCACTGATGCTTTAGCCTCTCAAGCTAGAAAGGGCAAAGTTGTGGCATTTAAATTTAAAGGAAAACGTTTTGATTGTGGAAGTATTGAGGGCTATCTAGATGCAACAAACCATTATGCAAGGTCGCTAGGAATCAAAAATATATAGAGATTTTATTTATTTTTTTTACTTTTTGGTTGGGGCACTAGCGTTTCTTTAACTGGAAAGACAGGGTTGAACTCTGGTACAATTTTAATAAGACAGTCTCTTATTTGGATATTATTAAAATTTATTAAGGCTTCTTTTAGCTCATTTATCATTGGTTCTAATTGATCCCATTCTAGAAAATTTTCTTCTGCACGCATAATCAATTTATTATCTGTTCGAGAAGAATTATCTCCAACTAGCAGTTCTTCATAAAGTTTTTCGCCAGGCCTAAGGCCCGTGTAAATTATTTCAATATCACCGTTAGGATTATTTTCATCTAGAAGCTTTAAGCCACTTAAATGAATCATCTTTAAAGCCAAATCATAAATTAATACCGGCTTACCCATGTCTAGTACAAAAACATCACCTCCATGGGCCATTCCTCCAGCCTGGATAACCAACTCTACAGCCTCTGGTATGGTCATAAAGTATCTTACTACATTAGCATCAGTAACAGTAATTGGACCTCCTTCTTTTATTTGTTTTTTAAATAAAGGAACAACTGATCCACTAGAATTTAAAACATTTCCAAAGCGAACCATAGTAAAACAAGTGTTATGCTTCTTTTTACTCAACGCCTGAAGAACTAGCTCTGAAACTCTTTTAGTTGCTCCCATTATATTAGTTGGTCTTACAGCTTTATCCGTGGAAATCAGCACGAATGTTTCAACATTTGAATGAATTGCCGCTTTTGCAGCATTCAATGTTCCAATTATGTTGTTTAAAACCCCTTCAGATTGATTAAATTCTACTAATGGAACATGCTTATATGCAGCTGCATGATAAACAGTTTGTACTCCATATTCAGTAAATATATTTTGAAGTCTATCAAAGGATCTAACTGATCCAAGTAATGAAATAACTTCAACTTGGAGTAAGTTATTTAAGCTTAATTCTTGCTGAATAAGATAAAGAGAAGACTCGCTGATATCTAATAAAATTAACTTTTTTGGATTCAATAAGATTATTTGTCTTGAAAGTTCTGAGCCTATCGACCCCCCTGCCCCAGTAACTAATATTACTTTGTTTTTAATTTGAACACTTAATAAATTTAAATTTGGTTTTACCAACTGCCTTCCTAATAGATCGTTAATATTAATTTTCAAAAAATCGTCAATATTTACCTTACCTTCCACAATTTCTGAAACACTAGGCAAGCTTCTGATACTTATGGGTAAATTACTTAAATTCTCAATAATTACTTGTCGTTTTTTTCGAGAACTTGAAGGAATTGCTAAAAAAATTTCTTTAACATTATATTTTTCTGCTAAGAGTGAAATATTAGCTGGATTAAATACTTGGAATCCATTGATAAAATTTCCTTCAATAGATTTATCATCATCAACATATGCAATTTGATTGTACTCAAGTGATACTTTTAGTGCATTTGAAAGTTGCATCCCAGCAGAACCAGCACCATAAATAATAATATTTCTATCTTTAGAGTTACTTTGATTAATCAGAAGCCAGCTTGCGATTACTCTAGAGCCACCAATAACTATGAAACAAAGCATCCAATTAATAAACAAAACAGATCTTGGAATGCCTTCAATAAATTCAAAGCCATCAATTTGAAATAAATAATCAATTAACCCCCAACCCAGAGCATAAATAGTAACCCCTTTAAAAATAGATAAAAATGCATCAAATCCAATATAACGGACAATAGACTTATACATTCCACAAAAGATAAAAATAGGTACAGCAAGAGCTGGAGAAGCAAATATCAACCAAATTACATCTTCTTTGGGCCAGTGAAAATAGTCTAGTCTGATTGAAAATGAAATTATTAACAGCAGAATAACTGAGATCGAATCTATTAAGATCATCACCAACTGCTTTGTGAGTCGATTAAGATTGGTTAATTTATTTCTAAAAAAATTGAGTAACATAAATTTTTCTACTTTTAGATAGTTTTAGTGAGAAATATCTTGACTCTTAAACACTTTTAGAAGAGTCATCCATAAAATTTTAAAATCAAACCACAATGATTTTCTATTTAAGTATTCTTCATCAAGAGCAACTTTTTCATAAATTGATATCTCATCCCGTCCATTTATTTGAGCCCACCCAGTTAACCCAGGAGGCAGGGCGTTAATTCCATTTTTTTCTCTCAATTTAATTAAATCATATTGATTAAATAAAGCAGGTCGAGGACCAACAAAACTCATATCTCCTTTTAAAATTGAAAAGAGTTGTGGCAGTTCATCCAAACTACTCTTTCTAATAAAACCACCGATTGGAGAAAGATGGTTATTGATATCAGTAATTAGATGGGTTGCAATAATAGGAGTATTAGTTTTCATGGAGCGAAATTTTGGCATCTTAAAAACAATACTATTGCGCCCAATTCTATCTGAAAAATACAATATTGGTCCTTTTGATGTTAATAAAATAAATATTGAAATAACCAACATTGGCAATAGAAACATAAAAATAGCTAGAACTGTTAGTATAAGATCGAAAAAACGCTTCATCAATATCTCCTTTTAACCCAACTAAAGCTTTAATTATAGTTTGAATTGGTAATAATGATAAAAAATTACTCCTAATCATAAAGCATATTTATATCTTAGATAAAACATGCTGGGCCATATTTCTCATAATATACTCACGAGAATACTTTTCTACAAAACAATTATTATCATCTCCATCTTTAAAACTTAGCTTATCGGCCTTTAGAATAGACTTGACAAGTCCTTTGACATCGCCAGGTTTAAATAATATTGAATAAGGAATATTTTCGTTCATAAATTTTTCTGAATATCCACTCAATCCAGCAACTATTGGCTTATTAAATGCTGCATACTCAAATATTTTTGATGGTAGAACTCGATGCAACGCAGGAATATCATTTAAATGTAAGAATAAAATATCAGCATTTTCATAGTACTCAATAAGCTTAATACGTTCAATAGGTTGAATTATTTCAATATTTTTAACATCCTTTAGAGTAATTTGGTTTATTAAGTTATCTTGAGAATTTCCATCCCCAATTATCTGGAAGAGAAAACTGCCCTCTAATTGCTTTGCAGCCTCAGGCAAGATATTTTCTAGTCCTTGACCACTTCCAATATTTCCAGCATATAAAATAGTTTTAATCCCATCCTTATTTAATTTTTTATTATTTAAAGAACCAATAAATTCTTTATCAACTCCATTTGGAAAAAATGACCAATTAGACGTATCTATACCTTTCTCTTGAAAATATTCAGGAAATCCCTCTGATACAACATTAACACCTGAGGCATTTTTGAGTAAGTATTTTTCAAGGAAAGAAAAAAAATACAAAAATATCTTACTTACTACTCTATTCTTATTTAGGAGTAAATCAGAGATTGACTCTGAAAATATATCACGCAAATCTATAAAGTATCTACATTTTAATCTAAAAGCAGTAATACCAGTCAAAACACCTGTCATCAATCGACCAGATGTCCCAATTAAGAATTTTGGATTCAACTCAATGCAAAGCTTATATCCTTTGTATGCATAAAATAAGAATGAATAAGCTTGTGCAAGTATGCCTCTCTTTTTTTGTCCTGGCAATTTAATACGATGAATGGTTGTGTTGCCAATTACATCTAGATTATTGGCCTTAACAAGATGGCTTTTATAACGATTTGGATGGGTAGTAATAATATGTAACTCATCATCATCATTTAATTTTATTGATAAAGCTTGCGTTAATGCATCAGCACGAAAAGATCCTGCAGAAAGATCTGGACGATAATAAAAAGTGAAAAAAACAATTTTCAAGACAGTGCGCCACAAGTGTCTATTACCTGTTTGTCTTTCAACATATCAAGACTAATAATTCTAAAAGCTTTATGTTTTACAAGTATTAAAACTATATCTGCCGAATTTAATGCTGCCTCTAACTCAACCAATTCAGCTTTTTCTTTTGTAAAAATATTAGGAATCTCATTAATATTTGGCTCAACGAGTGAAATTTTTTCAAACCCCATCAAACTTATACGATGGGCTATATTAAGGGCAGGGCTTTCTCTTAGATCATCAATATCAGGCTTAAATGCTAAACCTAAACATGCAATTTTAATCTCTGACTGATTTTTGTTAATTATAGAAACTGCATGATTAACTTTTTTTACTACATGATTAGGTTTATTGTCATTTACCAAACGCGCAGCATGGATTAACTTTGCTTCATCTGGCGCTGAGTCAATAATAAACCAAGGATCAACTGCAATGCAGTGACCACCAACTCCTGGACCTGGTTGGAGTATATTAACTCTTGGATGATGGTTAGCATATTTAATCAGTTCCTGAACATTAATGCTTAATTTATCACAGATTAATGAAAGCTCATTCGCAAATGCAATATTAACGTCTCGAAATGAATTTTCGACTAATTTCCCAAGTTCTGCAGTCCGACAATCTGTAATCATACAATCCCCTTCTACAAATATTTTATAAAGGTCGGCTGCTTTCTCTGAGCACTTAAGAGAAACTCCACCAATAATCCTATCATTCTGAACTAGTTCATTTAATACATCACCAGGTAAAACTCTTTCAGGACAATAAGCTAATGCAATATCTGACTCAAAATTATCACTACCAAATTTAGGATAAGAAAAATCTGGTCTATCTTCTTGAATCCATTCCAACATTTTTTCAGTAGTACCAACGGGGGATGTTGATTCTAATATAACTAAATTTCCTTTTTCTAGAACTTTAGCTATAGCCCTAACCGCAGATTCAATAAATGATAAATCTGGCTCATGATTTACTTTAAATGGAGTAGGGACTGCTATTATAAATACATCGGCCTTTTCTGGCTTTTTAGCTGCCCTAAGGAAACCTTTTTGAACAGCTGAATGGACCATACTTTCTAGTCCAGATTCAATAATATGAATCTTACCCTGGTTGATAGTTTTAATAACTTGTGGATTAACATCAACACCAATAACCTTGATTTGATGTGAAGCCAATATTGATGCAGTTGGAAGGCCAATATACCCTAACCCAATAATTGAAACAATCACAGGCTCTTACCTTTAAGAACTTTAAATATAGCTTTACTAGCACTCCCATCACCATAAGGATTGTGGGCTTTTGACATATTTTTATAAATATCTTTATTAGATAATAATTGATTTACAGATTCAATAATCTTACTTTTATTTGTACCAACTAGTTTAACAGTTCCAGCATCCACAGCCTCTGGTCGCTCAGTAGTTTCTCGCATTACTAAAACAGGTATTCCTAAGCTAGGGGCTTCTTCTTGGATACCTCCACTGTCTGTAAGAATCATATAAGAAGCATCCATTAATTTTATAAAAGATAAATAATCTAATGGCTCTATTAAATGAATATTATTAATAGTTGATAATATTCTATTAACAGGCTCACGAACATTTGGGTTGAAATGAACTGGATAAATTATTATAACATCTGAATTATTTATTGCAATTTCCTTTAAAGCTAGACAAATTTCTTCAAAGCCCCTCCCAAAATTCTCTCTTCGATGTCCAGTAACAAGAATAATTTTAGGTAAAAATTCTTTATCATGTTTTAAAAATGGCAGCCTTTTAACAAGATCTTGTGAATAGGGAGTTTGTCTTGCTTTGTTGATAACTAAGAATAATGAATCAATAACAGTATTTCCTGTAACGTAAATTTGGTCATCTAAGACCCCTTCATTTAATAAATTTTTCCTTGCATTTTCGGTTGGTGCAAAATGATATTTTGCTACTATTGTAGTCATTTGGCGGTTAAATTCTTCAGGAAAAGGAGATTCAATATTATATGTACGGAGACCAGCTTCAACATGACCAACTGGAATTTGAAGATAAAAGGCTGCCATTGAAGTTGCCATTGTAGTTGAAGTGTCTCCATGCACTAAAACAATATCTGGTTGCTCTTTAGTGAGTACATTTTTCATTCCTATCAAAACTTCACTTGTCAAGTAAAACAAATCTTGGCCTGATTTCATTATATCAAGGTCATAATCTGGAGTGATTTCAAATACTTCTAGAACCTGATCAAGCATTTCACGATGTTGTGATGTTACACAAACCTTTACTTCAAGATTTTTTTGAATTGCATGAATCACTGGAGCCATTTTTATTGCCTCTGGACGTGTGCCAAATACTACTAGAACCTTCACCAGCTAATCCTTGTTTTTAATTTAAAAGGGACTTCACCATTATAAGAATATATAAGCTGCTTATTCATAATTGCCTCACCAAAACCAGGATAATAATTAGACGGAACCACATTTAGTTCACCTATTCCTTCAAATTCTACATTTATTTTATTACCATTAACCTCCAGCTCAACATAATTATGATCAATTTTTATTACTAAAACATCTGGATGTATTGGTAAAACTGACTTGATTTTATGATTTCCAAACCCTGAAATACTATCAATAATTTCGATTGTTTTTTCATAAAAAAGCCATTCACGACAATGACTTGGCTTACCTTTAAGTCTATGATAGCCATCATGACATGCAGAAATTCTGATTAAACTTCCTTGATTCATAAGTATATTTTTAACTCTCGCTCGCCTAGCTACACGAAACCCACCCCAAACTTCGCTAGAATTTTCTTCATCAATAGTAATAGTGGAGTGAGAGGAGGTCCCCCTTTGATAATGCCGATCCTTTCCTATTTCATAAGTAGAAATTCCAGAATTAACAATTACCCTTTTAGAAAATATTGATAATTCAAAACTTAATGCATCAGCATGTCCATGTCCAGGTAGATAATCTGGACCAATATTAGCTAAATCAATTATAGAAATGAAATCATTTTTTTCTACTCTGGCATAACCTGAACTCTTTAAATAAGTTAGATTTTGGATAGCCTCAGTTTTTAACTCAATATTTAATACCAATGCATAATTAACTAGGTCAGCTAAGGGGGGTGAAACCCCATAAGTCGCATCATTAAAAAAAGATATATTTCCATCTGGATGAATCATAGTTTTCAACCAGTCAATCATATTTAAAATTGAACTATTTACCTTAGAAGGCAACCTTATATTATAAGATTGATGAATATTTACTATGTCTAACAAGTCCTCTAAAAATATGCCATGGTACATTGGGGATAACTCAAAATTACCTCCATCCTTAAGCACCTGTTCAGGTAGTTCATTTTCTAATATATTTAAGCCAACTTTATACCATGCATTTGCCTCGTTTCCTTGAAAAATTAAGCCTCCAAAGAGTAAGGCTTTACCATTAGAAAATAAATGATTTCCTAGTAAATGTTTCTCTAAATTAATTGATAGATACCTTAATTGAATAGTCAGAGAATCTAGCCATTCTTTTTCAAAGTTATTACCAGATAAAATCCACTTAATCCAGTTCACAATTCGAAGTGAGGAAGGGTAGGCCTCCCAGCCATTTCCAAAACCGGGTGGATTATTATCGATCCAATTTTGAATTAATGATTTGTGCCAATTTAACCTTTTATGGGAATTAATAGAATTCAAATCATCAAAATAATGAAGATTGTAAAGCCATAGCTTTTCATGTTTATTCGAATTCCAATCCTCTTTTTTTTGAACACTTGAAATTACATTAAGAAATTTAAATTCATTGTCGTTCAACATTTTTTCTTGAGATTCTATGAACAAACATGGCTTATTTTTAGGCAATATTATCAATGATGAGCCTGATAAATCAGGGCTAAATTTTATTAGCCTTCGCTTTACTCTGTTAAATATTTGAATAAACCTTAAATACTTAATAGTATTTATCGTTAATAAGGCTTTACTTAACACTAGAGTCGCAATAAATTTGCAATTTCAATTGAAACCCTTGAGCTTTCAATCACTTCTTCATAAGATATTGGGGTCTTCTCAGCTTTAATAATTGACTCAATAAAAGCTTTTGCGCATGCCTTTTGCCCCTTATCTTGTTTATAAAGTTTCATACTTTTAAAGCCTGGCCAGTCATATCCTTTTAACATTCGATAATTGTCCATTAAAAGTACCCCTTTATCACAGAAAACTTCAATTCTTTCTTTAGGGAA
>Ga0075447_10000571_pt1 | contig 18532 bp, 18 predicted proteins | sample CoawatmetaG10DNA_FD_72352 | JGI IMG/M metagenome (GOLD analysis project Ga0075447, IMG submission 72352) | Marine microbial communities from the West Antarctic Peninsula - Coastal water metaG104-DNA | ecosystem: Environmental > Aquatic > Marine > Coastal | place: Atlantic Ocean: West Antarctic...
CTAATATATTTTTTTAATAATAATTCAAAGTCTGTGAAAGAATAAATATAAATAGCTCACCTTATGGATAATATAAATGTCTTATGCAATATTATTTGTCCATACTAAATCTAGAAAGTTCAATTTATCATAGTTTCATTTAATACAATACACTCAACTAAACAAATCGTTAAATATCTTCTTATAACTATATGCAAAATAAAACTATTTTTCTAGATCGTGACGGAGTTATAAATAAAGAATTTAACTATGTGTTCAAAATAGGTGACTTTGAATTTATTGAAGGGGTTTTTGATGCATGCCAATACTTACAAAACCTAGGGTACAAAATTATTATTGTAACTAATCAATCTGGAATTTCTCGGGGTTTATATAATGAGTCTGATTATCAAAAATTAACTTCATGGATGTTAAATGAGTTTGAAAATAATAAGATTCATGTTCTTGATGTTTTTCACTGTCCCCACCTCCCAGATTCAAATTGTAATTGCAGGAAACCTAAGCCTGGTATGTTAATTGAAGCAAAATTTAAGCATAATATTAACATGGAGAACTCATGGATGATAGGAGACAAAGAAGCTGATATTATTGCAGCAACCGATGCAGGCATAACTAATACTATTCTTGTGAAGAGTGGTCATAAAATTAATGACGTTGGCTCGAGTGCAAAGTATATTCTTGAGTCAATTTATCAATCAAACCAAGTGATCATTAAGTAAAAAATTACCATTATTTATTTAATAAATCTTACAATTATTATCTCCAGATTAGTATTAAAAATTAATGACTTTTATTAATCTAAAATTTTTATATCCAATAATTAGAAGGTAGTATCTTATGTTAAATTTAAATATATCAGTAAATATATTATTTGTTTAACCTCTTAATCATGCTCTATAATTTAATATAATTATTAATTCAATATACTAGATATTAGTATCAACTCTAATTCTAATCTACCTATGAATATTATTTGTATGAAATGGGGAGACAAGTTCCCAGTAGAATATGTAAATCGTCTATATGCAATGGTGTCTCGCAATATAAATGTTGATTTTAGATTTGTATGCTTTACTGAAAATAGCATAGGCATTAGGCCCGAAGTTGAGATACAAAAACTCCCAGAACTAAACATGCCATCTGGATCACCTGAGCGTGGCTGGAGGAAATTAACGATATTTAAAAAAGACTTCGGTGGACTATCTGGATCAACACTTTTTCTGGACTTAGATGTTGTAATTGTTGCAAACATTGATGATTTCTTTAGTCATCCAGGGGATTTTTTAATAGCTCATGATAAAAAGAATGCAAAGAAGATGGAGGGAAACTCCTCTGTATTTCGATTTGAAATTGGAAAATACACGCAGATTTTAGACAATTTTGAAAAGAACTCTGAACAAGTAAAAAATGAAGTACGCCATGAGCAGGCGTATTTATCACGCGAAGTTAACAAACTAAATAAGTTAGAATTTTGGCCAGATGACTGGGTCCCAAGCTTTAAGTATAAATGCTGCCCTTCCTGGCTTAAGTCTTGGTTCAAAGCGCCTTCAATTCCAGAGGGAGCTAAGGTTATTCTATTTCATGGTCTACCTAACCCACCAGAGGCAATTATAGGACGCAGCGGAAAATGGTATCGACATATTCAGCCATCTCCATGGATTAATGACTATTGGATAAATAATGAATAGAACAAATAAATCCCAAATGAAAGGAATTATTCTGGCTGGTGGATCTGGTACTCGACTTTATCCTATAACCAAGGCCATATCTAAACAATTAATGCCGATTTATGACAAACCAATGATTTATTATCCATTGTCTGTTTTAATGCTGGCTGGAATTCAAGAAGTTTTGATTATCTCTACCCCTGAAGACTTACCTAAATTTAAGCAACTACTTGGAAGTGGAAGTGATATTGGTATGAAATTTAGCTATTTAGTTCAACCCTCTCCTGACGGATTAGCTCAAGCCTTTATCTTGAGTAAAGATTTTATTGCTGATGACGATGCTTGTTTGATTCTAGGTGACAACATTTATTATGGCCATGGTTTAACTGATATGTTGGCTAACGCTGTTTCAAATGCTAAAGATAAAAATATGGCAACTGTTTTTGGTTATCACGTTAAAGATCCTGAGCGCTATGGCGTGGTTGATTTTGACACCACTGGTAAAGCACTTAGTATTGAAGAAAAGCCAGATATTCCTAAAAGTAATTATGCAGTAACTGGTCTTTACTTCTACCCTAATGATGTAATGAAAAAAGCTGTTGAAGTTGTCCCATCTGATAGAGGTGAGTTAGAGATCACCACAGTTAATCAAATGTATTTGAGTGAAGGCCGTCTAACCGTTGAACTTATGGGTAGAGGTTATGCTTGGCTCGATACAGGCACTCATGAAAGTCTATTAGAGGCCTCAACTTTTATTGAAATCATTGAGAGAAGACAGGGTTTAAAAGTAGCTTGTATCGAAGAAATTGCTTTTGAAAAAGGTTATATTAATAAAGAACAACTCATAGAACTAGCTAAGCCAATAGCTAAGAATCAATATGGTCAATACTTACTTAAGTGTGCAGAGGAAGTAAATTGAAGTTCTCTACTCAGTCAATTGCAGATGTAATTCTCATTGAACCTACTATAAATGGTGATGACAGGGGCTACTTTGCAGAAACTTTTAGACAAGATTTGCTTGAAGAGGCTATCGGATACAGAGTTAACTTTGTTCAGGATAATGAGTCCAGATCGACTAAAGGTGTTCTTAGAGGCCTTCACTACCAACTACCACCTTATACTCAAGCTAAACTTGTGAGAGTGATTGAGGGTAAGGTATTAGATATAGCTGTTGATATACGTAAATCTAGCCCTACTTTTGGCCAGCATATATCTGTAGAATTAACTGCACAGAACAAATATCAATTATTTATACCTCGCGGATTTGCTCATGGATTTGTTGTTTTGAGTAATACTGCAACATTTGCTTACAAGGTGGATAATTACTATTCAAAAACTCATGAGAGAGGAATCTCTTTTTATGATAAAAAGCTAGATATTAACTGGGGCTTACCTTATGAAATATTACAAATTTCAGAAAAAGATCGGCAATTGCCTTTATTAGATATGACAGAAAACTTTTTTAATTAAAAATATTTTATGAAAAATATTCAAGTTTTAAAGCCGAAATACCGAGTTGAAGAATGCTTGTCTGAAATTAAAGAGTGTTTAGATATAGGCTGGACAGGTATAGGCTACAAGACTATTGAGTTTGAAGATCGATGGAAAACTTATACTGGCTTAAATCATGCTCATTTTTTAAGCTCAGCTTCAGTTGGCTTACATCTTGCAGTTAAGATATTAAAAGAGAAATATAATTGGCATGACGGTGACGAAGTTATAACTACACCACTTACTTTTGTTTCTACCAATCATGCAATTTTGTATGAAAATCTAAAGACTTGTTTTGCAGATATTGATGATTCTCTTAATTTAGATCCACAATCTGTCAAAGATAAAATCAATAAGAATACTAAGGCAATTATCTTTGTTGGTATAGGTGGTAATACTAAAAATCTAATAAAAATTATACAAATTGCCAAAAAAAATAATATAAAAGTCATTCTAGATGCTGCTCATATGGCTGGAAGTAAGATTAATGGTCAACATGTTGGTTTTGATGTTGATGTAAGTGTTTTCTCTTTTCAAGCTGTCAAAAACTTGCCCACTGCGGATGGAGGTATGATTTGTTTTAACAACGCGGAAGATGACAAGAAAGCAAGAAAACTTGCCTGGCTTGGTATCAACAAAGATACTTTTAGTAGATACAATGAAGGTTCATATAAATGGGACTATAGTGTCGATCAAGTAGGCTACAAATACCATGGAAACTCAATAATGGCAGCCCTTGGGATAGTGGGGTTAAAGTATTTGGATGAGGATAATCAATACAGAAGAGATTTGGCAGGTCGTTATGTAAATAACTTAAAAGGCAAAGTTGATTATATTGAGCATGAGTCTGGCCAAACATCAAGACATATCTTTCAAGTAGTAGTTGATTTTAGAGAAGAGCTGATAGATTATTTGTCTGCTAACAAGATCTTTCCAGGCGTCCACTATCGTCAAAACACTGACTATGAAGTTTTCTATTCTGACTCTAACCTACCAAAATCTGAATATTTTTCTAAAAAAATACTGTCTTTACCACTTCATTTGGATTTAAGTTTTGAAGATATTGATAATATATCTAAAACTTTAATACAAGGTATAAATTCTAAATGAAGAAGTTTTTAATAACTGGTGGTGCAGGGTTTATTGGAACAGCCTTAATCCGGCATATTATTAATAATACTAACCACCATGTTATTAATATCGACAAGTTAACTTATGCGGGAAACTTAGAATCTTTATCAGAAATAGAAGGTAATGAAAGATACTCATTCGAACAAAAAGATATTTGTAAACCTGATGAAATAAAAAAAATATTTAAAAAGCATCGCCCTGATAAAGTAATCCATCTTGCCGCTTCGACTCATGTTGACAAATCAATTGATGCCCCAGATGAGTTCATTCAGGCTAATATTTTTGGGACCTACGTTTTGCTTGAAGAAGCTAGAAATTACTGGTCTCAATTAAAAAATGGTATTAAAAAAGATAACTTTCGTTTTCATCATGTGTCAACTGACGAAGTTTATGGTGATTTAAATCAATCAGATGAACTCTTTACTGAAAAAACATCTTACGCACCTAGCTCCCCTTATTCAGCATCCAAAGCCAGCTCAGATCATTTAGTTCGTGCGTGGCATCGAACCTTTAAACTTCCTACCCTAATTACCAACTGCTCAAATAATTATGGACCTTTCCAATTTCCTGAAAAGCTTATACCACTTACTATATTAAATGCATTAGAAGGAAAGCCTATCCCAATATATGGAAATGGAAAACAAGTAAGAGATTGGCTTTATGTTGATGATCATGCTAAAGCACTTCTTTTGGTTGCGCTCTCAGGAAGTCCAGGTGAAACATACAATATTGGTGGTCACAATTCACTTCAGAATATTGATGTTATAAAAACTGTTTGCCAAATATTGGACAAAGTGCATCCAAGTAAAATTGAGAGTGTGAGTAAATATGAAAATCTAATTACTTTTGTGGATGATAGACCAGGTCACGATTTAAAATATGCAGTTGATGCCTCTAAAATATTTAAGACATTGGGATGGAGTCCTGATGAAAACTTTCATACTGGCATATTAAAAACAGTCAAGTGGTATTTAAATAATAAAGTGTGGTGGGAAAAATTACAAAATGATAGAAATAAAGGAATAGTTGAGTAAATTATGCAACATACATGTCATTTAGATATTGGGTGTAACTCAAACCCAAGAAACCCCTTTAATGCTTCAAAACTTTATGGAGTAGATATAATTGACCTAAAGACAAATGATTTCAACTATCATAAATGTAATGTAATATTTGACGCACTGCCCTTCCCGGACTCAAGCTTTGAATCAGTGTCAGCATTTGATTTTTTAGAGCATGTACCAAGAACTGCCACTATTGACAACAATGGTGTATTTCCATTTATTCATGTAATGAATGAAATTTATAGAGTATTAAAACCGGGTGGAGTATTTTATGCCATTACTCCTGGATACCCAAGAAATGAGGCCTTTGTAGATCCAACTCATGTCAATTTTATAACCAAAAAAACTCATACATACTTTACTAGTCCAAAGTATAAGGCGCAGATGTATGGTTTTAAAGGAAAATTTAAAATTGTCAGAAAGGTTAAATGGATAAAATTAACTCAAGAAACTAGAAATGATAAGTGGCTTTTAAAAATTCTCAAAAATATTTTTTACACAATTTACTTTGTTAAAAAGTCCCATTTGATTTGGGAGTTTCAAGCAATCAAAAGTGAATTATGATTAATTTACCTAACGAATAAAATATATAAGTGAGATTTCTTTACCAAGAAATGGGCTTATGTTAACTAAGTAAATAAAACCAGCTATTATTTAAGGAATATCCAGTTGAATAAAATAGATTTATCAATAATTATTGTCAATTATAGATGCTGGGAGGTTCTAGCTAAGTGTATAAAGTCATTTAATAAGCACAAGCCGAACATAAGCTATGAAATTATAGTTGTAGATAATAACTCTCAAGATGGCAAATTTAATAACTTTCAGCAACAATTCCATAAAATTAGGCTTATTGCTAATAAGGGCAACTATGGTTTTTCTAGTGGATGCAACCTAGGTGCAAATAATGCCAAAGGTGAGTTCTTACTATTCTTAAATCCAGATATATCTCTTACTAAAAGTCCTGCTATAGATAATATGTTTAGTTTTGCGAAATCTAATCCTAATATAGGTATAACCTCTTGTAGGACGCTTGACCCAAATGGTAAGGCAGAAAGAGAAATTGCATTTCTAAACCCATGGCTCACCATAGGTTGGCTTCGAGCAATTTATAAATTAGCTTTACATCATAAAATAGCTATTAATTTCCCAGAAAATCAAAAAATTTGGTACCCAGATTGGGTTGCAGGCTCTGTTCTTTTAATTAAAAAAGATTTTTTCAAGAAAATTGGAAAATGGAGTGAAAGTAAATTTTGGATGTATTCTGAAGATCCAGATATTTGCTTAAAATCACAAAAATTTGGAAAAAAAATTGCTCTTCTCCGAAATGTTGAACTTAAACACTTACATGGTGGATCATCTAGAAGAACTCCAGAAACTACTGCTATTACAAAATCAGAAGTAGTTACGTCTAGCCATGTTTTTATTCAAGAAAACACCAGAGGTTTAAATAGGCTGGCCTTACATCTGGTAATTATAATTAATACTTTAATATCATGGTTGGCTCGCACAATAGTAACCTTGCCTTTTTTTTGGAAAGATTTATTTAAGGCCAATCTACTAACTTTTATTGCAATTATTAAGTATTATTTAAGTGCATTAATTGGCAGTTCTTGGAAAAGCAAAAGGTTACAAAATAATGAGTCGTAGAGACAAAACTAGATTTGAAAAATGGTTCTCGCTTAATAGGCATAAAAGGCGCTCTGGAGCGATTGAACTTTCAGATCAAATATCAACTAATTTTTTACAACAGAAACAAACAATTATTGATGGAAGTGAAATTCGCTACACTCATGGTAGCTCAAATAATTTAGAAGAGCATTTTATTGCCTTAAGAGATGAATTTGTTGGTCAAAGTGAACTCTGCTTTACGCATGCAAAAATCATTGTACTTATAAGGCGAGATTTTGAGGCAAAAAATCACTTTGCATCGTTTGAGCAACTTTGGGATGAAGAAAAAAGTTATTTATTAAAAAACTTAAATACGCGCTGGCTAATATCTGCTACTGACACCTTTGCAGATTTTTCAGAAGATGACTCTATTAAAAGTCTATCACTGGCCTGCTCCTGCCTCCTGAATACTGTAAAAATGCAAGAAAGTGAACGATTTATTGCTAATTTGGATAGTAATTCAGATGATAAGGAAAAAATTGCCAGACTAGATAATGAGGAAAGAATACCTCTTTTTGATGGTATATCGGTCTTTAAAGTAGGAACAGATGACACTCTAAGAAATATGAGATGGAGAATTGACAAAGCAGCAAAAATAAACATTGCTGGTGAGATTCTTCTTGAAGTGTTCCTTCGCTTGCAGGAACATGACACCATATTTAAGCGACTTAAAGAGAAGCATAAGAGAAATAAAACAGGCTGGTGGTAAGTGCAGATAATTGTTATTAATTTACCTAGTGCCATTGAGCGCCGAAACTTGCAAAAAGATCAATTAACTAAACTTGGTCTAGAATACACAATTCAAGATGCAACATCAACAAGTGATATCAGGGAAGAAACTTATAAAAAACATTACTTTGACTGGCAAAGACCTTTAATAAAAACTGAAGTTGCTTGTTATTACTCTCATAGGTCAGCCTGGGAAAGAGTAATAAAAATTAGCGAGCCTTCACTTATATTAGAAGATGATGCAATTCTATCAAAGTCTTTACCAGAACTGTTAATTAATCTTAATGACATTAAAAATATCGATCTAATTAACTTAGAGAATAGAAGTAGAAAAAAATTTGTTTCAAAGACGTCTTTAGAGATTGGATGTAACTCAAAATTGCTTAGGCTATATCAAGATAGAACTGGTGCAGCTGGGTATATATTATGGCCATCAGGGGCAAGAAAGCTCTTACAATTTGAAAATAAAAGTGGCATAGGATTGGCTGATGCTCATATAACTTCCTGTTATTCACTTCTATCATATCAAGTTGAGCCAAGCCCAATTATTCAACTAGATCAATGTAAAGAATATGGTGTTATTAATATTTATATGAACGTTAGTTTAAAATCTACTGTGAGCTCTAGTCAAAATTATAAAGGTGGCATCTACTTTATTATTAAGAGGTTATTCTATCAATTAAAGCTAGCTTTTCACCAGTTATTCATATTAACTAAATCACAAAGGCGCTATATCTCAATAAGAAATAGTGATTTCAATGTCTAATAGAATACTTAAACACTTTAGGTTTAGCTTAACCTTTGCTAGGGTTAATCGCACTCTACGTAGCCGACGGAAAGCAATCAATAAAATTATGGTTCTATATAAAAAATATGGCCTAGTGAGCAATGGTTGTAGTCTGTGTAAAAGTAAAAATTTCACTCTTGTTAGCGAAGGTGATCGCTATGGTTTTGATCTTAAAAAACAGTTTTGTAATGAATGTGGTTTAATACAGACATATCCAGCAGTTTCAAGAGAATTTCACGAAGAGTTTTATAGTTATTACTACCGTCCGCTTTACCTTAAAAGTAAAACAGTAGATTATGAAGATGTTATTAAAGAGCAAAATGACAAGGCTAATAAATACTTAGAATATTTTATTAATAATGGCCTTTCAGATAAACTTTCCATCTTATCTATTATTGAAATAGGTTGTAGCTCAGGAGGGACCATTAATGGTTTAAAAAAAGCTGTAAAAGCAGTTCAAGGTTGCGACTTAGATATTAAAGCAATTAAATTTGCACAAGAAAACTTTAAACTTAATGTTGAGGTGGGGATGTACCCTTCATCTCTTCCTAGTGGTCCTAAACTATTTATTCTATCTCATATATTAGAGCACGTATTCAATCCACTTGAAACTCTAAAAGAGATAAGGTTAATAATGAATCCTGGTGATTATTTGTTTGTTGCAGTTCCTGGAATTAATGGCGTAGCTGAGGGTGATTATAAAAATGACTTAAGGAGATATTTTCATATAGCTCACGTAACAGATTTCACCTCCACCACACTAACTAACGTGGTTAATTATGCTGGATTTAAATTAGTCAATGTAGATGAAGAAATTAATGCTTTATTTATTGCTGATAATGTAACAAATTGGAAAAAAAGTAACAAAGATTCAATTGGTAATATTAGGTTAATTGAAAAGACATATAAAGGAATCTTTCCACATCTATAAACAGAACAAGGCATCAGAATGAAAATTATCATATTTGTAATGAACCCAGATAAGTATTACGAAAGAAGAAAGGCATTAACTCAACTACTTGAAAAAACCCCATTTCAATTTCAATTTATAGCTATCAATGATGATTTAGAATTAACGCCAACGGCAATTACAAAAAATCATGACTCGCAAAGAACAATAGATTCTTTTGGAAGAGACTTCAGTCTTGGAGAGTTGGCAAGTACATTAAATCATCTGCATTCATATAAAAAATTTTTAGAATCTGAAAATGATCTAGCAATTATTATGGAAGATGATGCAGACTTTATTGTTGATGAATTTATTTTTATAATAGAACAAATTATAAAAATAATTAATAACAGCAAACCTCAAGTATATTTATTAACACCAGTAATTTCATATTTGAATAAAAAGTCAAGAAATTTGAGTAGAAATTATAAAGTTGTAGAAGTAATACAGTCTTGGGATAGTTCGGGTTATATTATTAATCGAGAAGCGGCAGAAAGAATGATTAACGCAAACTACAAATCATGGTTTATTGCTGATGACTGGGTTAGATATAAAAGACATGCAAATGTTGATATATTAAGTGTCATTCCAACAATTATTAAGCAGAATTTAGATATATTTGATTCTAATTTAATGGGTGCTAGAAATAAAGCAATTAAAAAGAAGAGTCTTAAGTATGTTTTATCTAGGGCAAGCTATAAGATTATTTCTGATCTTAAAAAGTATCTTTGGTTAATTCCATTTAAGGGCTATGTAAGAAATAAAAATGTGTGAGATTCAAATTAATTTTGGAAATAGTCAAAAAAATGTATTCTTAACCTTTTTAGAATACTCCCCTTCTTTTTTATTTTAGGTGAGAATTGAAATTCGATTTTTACAATTCTGACGATTAAAAAGACGCACAAAGAATTTTAGATTTCTGGTTTTTTTGTGTTTTGATTAGCTAGAAGTAAAAAAATGGCTAAAAAGAATACATAAAATCCATTCATGTATGTATCGCCTAATAAAATATTAACCATACCAAAACTCGCATATCCTAATGTAAGCAATATGCCTGAAATAAAAATAGGGTTTTTACGATTTTGAATATTTGCTTTTACAAAAATTATAAATGGTACAAATAGAATAAGTAAGAGAGCTCCTAGTAACACAATACCTCCATTGAAATAGTTTGTTAGATAAGCATTATGTAGATGGTTGAATGAGTATGATAGTCGTGCAGCATAACTCTTTGCATCTTGAAATACAATAATATTTGAGGTACGGTATCCATGGCCAAAAAAAGGAACCTCTTCAATTTTATTAATCGCCAACTTATACATCTCCAATCGTAATCCAGAAGAAGATATTACTGAGTCTTTATTAAGCATTTCACCATAAGAAAACCAATTAGAAACTTCATTGTATGATGAAGAAAATCTATCTTTTAGAGGTTGATTAAGAGTGCAAAAAGAGATAATAAAAGTAATAGTAATGACTATGATAACTTTTGATATTTTATTTATTTTATTTTTTTGTTTATAGAGAAAATACAAATACACACCTGATAATAATACCAATGATAACCATGCTCCACGTGTACCTGATGCTAATATTATGAATAAACCAGATAATAATGCTAAAAAAGTAAATATTTTATGTTTGAATGATTCATTTTGGATAAAAACAAGAGCAATAAAAAACAACGCAACTGACAGATTACCAAATACCCCAGGATTCATAACACCTGTTGGTCTTTGAGACCAGAGAGTGTCTGTATTCAATAACTGATTTATAACAATTATTCCTAAAATTATTAGTGCAACCTTAACGCCTAATAATAAGAAGTTGACACTGATCTCTGCCTTATATAGTGCAAGCGCAATAAAAGGTGCAAAGAAAAAATAAAAATCTCTGGGTATGTAATGTGCTAGTTCTGTCGCCTGACCCGAAAAAATGACTGATAGACAAACAGCAATGAAGTAAGCAAATGTAAGATAAGAAAAAACTTTAATCTCTTTAATAGCAAAAGGTGATAATTTTTGCGAAATTGCAACAAAAACACCCATCATAGCCAAAATAAATAAAACTATATCTCCGGCTACTTGAAGTGAATTAATAACAATTGGGAAAATAAATATTAGTATATTTACAGACTTAGAGTAATTTTTACCCATTGATTTTTCTATCACGAGGGCCTATTATTTAATAATTTCATTTAAAAGATATTTAAGTTTAGATTATCTAGGTTGAAAAACCATTTTCTATTATTAGAAAATTTTTCTGCGCCAACTTCAGATCTGATGCGACCATTTCAGCACACATCTCCTGTGCTGAAACCTGTGGCTTCCACCCAAGAACCTTCTCTGCCTTTGATGGATCCCCAAGTAAAGTCTCAACTTCAGTAGGTCTAAAATATCTCTTATCAACTTTAATAATTACATCTCCCACCGATAAGGCTGGAAATTTATCTCCATAAATCTTAGTTATAACTCCTGACTCATTAACTCCATGTCCCTTAAATACTATTATTAATCCCAATTCTTTTGCCGACCAAAGTAAAAAATCACGAACACTATATTGAATACCCGTTGCAATTACAAAATCTTCAGGATTATCTTGCTGCAACATCATCCACTGCATAAGAACATAATCTCTTGCATGGCCCCAATCACGAAGTGCATCTAAATTACCCATATATAAGCATTTTTCCAATCCAACAGCAATATTTGTTAGTCCCCTAGTAATCTTTCTAGTAACAAAAGTTTCGCCCCGCCTAGGGCTTTCATGATTAAAAAGAATCCCATTACATGCATAGATTCCATAGGCCTCTCTATAATTTACAACAATCCAGTATGCATAAAGCTTGGCAGCTGCATATGGGCTTCGAGGATTAAAAGGTGTTTTTTCAGTTTGTGGTGTTTCTTTGACATCACCATAAAGTTCAGAAGTTGAAGCTTGATAATATTTTGTCTTTTTTTCAAGACCCAGAATTCTAATTGCTTCCAAAATTCGAAGCGCGCCTAAAGCATCTACATCAGCTGTATACTCTGGACTATCAAAACTAACCAAAACATGACTCTGAGCTCCTAAATTATATATTTCATCAGGCCTTACTACTTGAATAATACGGATCAAGTTACTTGAATCAGTCAGATCGCCATAATGTAATTTTAAATTTAAATTATCATCATGAGGATCCTGATAAATATGATCAAGACGCTGAGTATTAAATGAACTTGAACGGCGTTTTATACCATGCACTTCATACCCCTTCTCTAAAAGCAATTCAGCTAAATAAGAACCATCTTGCCCAGTAATGCCGGTAATCAATGCAATTTTCTTTTTATTATTCATAACTTCCAATTTTATAAAACTAATCTGATCTCAAGACATTCTTATTTTTTAAATAATCATTATAAGTAAGATTAAGTCCATCCTCTAAACTAACAGAGGCTTTCCAGCCGAGTGACTCAATGAGAGAGCTATCCATTAATTTACGAAAAACACCATCAGGCTTATCTAAATCAAAAGTTATTTTACCTTCATAGTCTATTATTTTAACCAATTGTTTAGCAAGCTCTTGGATGGTTACATCGTCCCCAAATCCAATATTAATATGACTAACCATATCCTCTGTATGCTCACTATATTCAGCTAAATCAAGGTTCATAACATGAATAATAGCAGTTGCCATATCATCAATGTATACAAACTCCCGCCTCGGAAGACCTGAACCCCAAACTACAACTTCAGGTAGTTGATTAATTTTAGCGTCATGAATCTTACGGATTAAAGCTGGGATTACATGACTATTTTCCGAGTGATAATTATCACCAGGCCCATAAAGACTAGTAGGTATGACAGTTCGATAATCAGTCCCATGACTCTTACGGTATTGCCGATTATAGCTTTCACATAATTTAATGCCTGCTATTTTCGCAATGGCATAAGGCTCATTAGTTGCCTCTACTTGTCCACTTAGCATTGCATTTTCCTTAATAATTTGATCAGGAAGCTTTGGATAGATACAACTTGAGCCCAGAAAAAGAATTTTTTTTACTCCAGCCCTCCAGGCATTGTGGATAACATTGGACTCAATCATCAAATTATCATATATAAATTCAGCAGGAAAAGTATTGTTAGCATGAACACCACCAACTTTTGCCGCACATAAATAAACCTGATCTGGCTTCTCAGCTTCAAAAAATTTTTGAACTTGATTCTGATTTGTTAAATCTAGTTCATCATGAGTCCGAGTCAATATATTGTTGTAGTCAAGACTCTTAAGCTTACGAACAATTGCAGATCCAATCATACCTCGGTGTCCAGCGACAAAAATTTTTTGTTTTTTAATCATTTAGTTTCCAATATGAAATAGTTTTAATTAATTTTTTTTATTTTGAAGAGCGTCCATAAAGGTCTTCAAAACGAACAATATCATCCTCACCAAGATAGCTACCAGACTGAACCTCAATTAACTCAAGCTCTACTTTTCCACGATTTTCAAGGGCATGTAAAACCCCAACTGGTATGTATGTAGATTGATTTTCAGAAAGTAAAAAGATTTTATCACCATTAGTCACCCTTGCCTCACCAGATACCACAATCCAGTGCTCAGCTCTATGATTATGCATTTGAACGCTTAGTTTCGCGCCAGGCTTTACTGTAATTCGTTTAACCTGATAATTCTCCCCAGCATCAATTAAATCATACTTGCCCCATGGGCGATAAACTTCACGATTAAGTTTCCACTCATTGCGTGAACTAGTTTTTAAGTGATCCACTATAAGCCTTATATCATGAACACTATCTTTATGAGAGACCATTAATGCATCTTTGGTAGAAACAATCACCAAATCATCTATGCCAATAGCAGTAACTAATCTCCCATCAGTCCTGACGTAGGAATTATTCGAGTTATGGAGTATAACGTCGCCATGTAAAACATTCCCATTAATATCCTTATCACTAATCTCCCAGAGTGAAGACCAAGAACCTATATCACACCAGCCTGCATCCAATAAAACAACCACAGCATCTCTAGTTTTTTCCATTACAGCATAGTCAGCAGATTGGTTTGGGCATGATTCAAACTTCTCTTTATCAACTCTTAAAAAATCAAGATCTGTTTGCATATTAGCCATTGAAGATTTACACGCTTCATAAATATCAGGACGAAAGTTCTTTAACTCTTCCAAATACTTACTAGCTTTAAATAAAAAAATTCCACTATTCCAGCAGTAATCTCCCGAACTGACATAATCTTGTGCCAATTCAACAGATGGCTTCTCTACAAACTTGTCTACAGTAAAACCAGCATCCTTCCTTTCACCTCTTTTAATATACCCATAAGCTGTATGTGGTTCATTTGGCTCTATTCCAAAGGTTACAAGTTTCCCAGATTCAGCCAAGGGAATAGCAGCATTTACAGTCTTTGTAAAAGCAGCTTCGTCTTGAATCACATGGTCAGCAGCAAGCACCAATAGTAGTGGGTCATGATCTACTAAAAAAGCAGCGAGAGCAATCGCTGGGGCAGTATTACGGCCTACTGGCTCTAAAATAATTGACCCTAACTTGTCGATTTCACGAAGTTGCTCTGCAACAAAGAAACGATGTTCTTCATTGCATATTGTTACATATGACTGAACATCTAAACCTGCAAGCCTCTTTACAGTAGACTGAAGCATAGTATTGTTGTCATGAAGTGACAAAAACTGCTTAGGATGAGAGGCTCTTGACAATGGCCACAACCTAGTACCAGAGCCTCCTGCCATAATAACTGCACAAATACTCACACTATTTTCCTTTTTTTACTAATGATTGCTCCATCATGGATTACTAATGTTTAGTGATATAATAGAGTTATAATTTTACATGTAAATGATGTAACGATGAGTAACACCATTCCGCTAAAAAAGCCAACGAATTTTATTCGTAATCAGATTAATACAGATTTAGACACTGGACTTCATAACTCTGTTGTAACACGCTTCCCTCCGGAGCCAAATGGTTACCTTCATATTGGTCATGCAAAATCCATATGCATCAACTTTGGAGTAGCCAAAGATTATGATGGCTGGTGCAATTTAAGGTTTGATGATACCAACCCTGCTAAAGAAGATATTGAGTATGTTAACTCAATAAAGAGGGATATACAGTGGCTAGGCTTTGATTGGAATAATGAAGTCAAATACAGCTCAAGTTATTTTGATATCTTTTATAAATGTGCAGAAGAGCTTATCTCTAAAGGATTAGCGTATGTCTGTTTTTTGAGTACTAATGAAACTCGAGAATATAGAGGAACCCTTAAAAATTCTGGCTTAAATAGCCCTTACCGTGATACTAGTGTTGAGCATAATCAATCTCTATTTTTGAAAATGAAAGCTGGTGAATTAAAAGAAGGTGAATGTGTATTGCGTGCCAAAATTGACATGTCTTCTAGCTTTATGTGTATGCGAGACCCCACTCTTTATCGAATTCGTTTTGAAACCCATCACCAAACAAATGATGATTGGTGTATTTATCCAATGTATGATTTTGCCCATTGCATTGGTGATGCTATTGAAGGAGTAACACACTCACTTTGCACCTTGGAATTTCAAGATAACCGTCGAATTTATAATTGGCTATTAGAGCACTTGGATGAATTCAATAAAATCGATCGCCCACACCAATATGAATTTTCTCGCTTGAACTTAGAGTACGCAACAACATCAAAAAGAAAACTTAAACTCCTAGTTGATAATAATCATGTTACAAGCTGGAATGATCCTAGAATGCCAACTATTTCAGGACTTCGCAGAAGAGGATATACTCCAGCTTCAATAAGGGACTTTTCAGAGCGTATTGGAGTTTCAAAAGTTAATAGTTTTACTGATGTTTCAATTTTAGAATCTTCAATCAGAGATGATTTAAATGCAACTGCTCCAAGATCAATGGCAGTAATTAATCCAATAAAGCTAGTGATTGAAAATTACCCTAAAGGTGAAAGTGAGTCCCTGAGGGCTCCAGTTCACCCTCAAAATGAAAAGATGGGAACTAGGGAAATTTTCTTTAGTCGAGAGATATATATTGATAAAGAAGACTTTTTAGAAGTAGCGCCAAATAATAAATATAAACGACTAGCAATTAATAAAGAAGTGCGGCTTAGAAACTCCTATGTTGTCAAAGCATCTCATTTTGATAGTGACAATGATGGTAATATTAAAACCGTCTACTGCACTTACGATCCTGACACATTAGGTAAAAACCCAGCTGACGGAAGAAAAGTTAAAGGTGTTATTCATTATGTTGAATCCAGTCATGCTATTAGTGCTGAATTTAGAATATATGACCGCCTTTTTTTAGACTCAAATCCATCTAAGCTTGATGATTTATCATCTTCAATTAACCCAAATTCTCTTGAGATAAAAAATGGATTTATAGAACCAAATTTATCAAACGCAAAACCCGAAAGAGCATATCAGTTTGAACGAGAGGGCTACTTTTGTAGAGATAGTGAGTCTGAAGGCCTAGTATTTAATAAAACAGTTGGACTCAGAGACACCTGGAATCAGTAGCCCAGGTTTTGAAGCCAGTCATTAACTCGTTTTACTTCTGAATGCTTAGTTGTATCGATCTGTAGAGGGGTTACTGAAACAAAATTATTGGAAATTGCATGAAAATCTGTACCCTCTGAATTATCGGCTTCTTTTCCATTTTCACCAATCCAGTAAAGAGATTTATCCTCTTTATCCTTAATACTTAGTTCAGACTTATGCCTATTTCCTAGACGAGTACTCTTAATACCTTTAATTTCGCTAAGAGGAATATCTGGAACATTAACATTAATTATAGTATTGTAAGATAGTTCGGATTTATCAATTTGGGCAACTAATCTCTTAGCAATTTCTCCAGCTGTCTCGAAGTGATTACACTCCCAACTAGCTAGAGACATTGCAATTGATGGAAGTCCTAAGAATCGCCCTTCTATAGCCCCAGCAACAGTTCCAGAATAAATAGTATCGTCCCCAAGGTTTGCCCCAAAATTAATACCAGTCACTACTATATCAATTGACTCTTTTATGAAGCCACATAATGCTAAATGAACACAATCAGTCGGCGTAGCATCGATTGCATAAATATTTTTCTCAATTTGAATTGGCTTTAATGGTCTTCCAAGAGTTAATGAACTACTAGCTGCAGACTTGTTCTCACTTGGAGCGACAACAATTACTTCTGCAATTTCACTCAGAGATTTTGTAAGCTGTTTGATGCCCTTAGCCTGGTAGCCGTCATCATTACTTATAAGAATTCTCATTAACTAATTGTTAAGGCAATCTTATCTTTACTTACACCTACTTTAACAGTTCCACCAGAACTTAGCTTACCAAAAAGAAGTTCATCAGCGAGAGGTTTACGTACCTCTCTTTCAATTAATCTCATCATTGGACGTGCTCCCATCATAGCGTCATAGCCATTTTCTGCAAACCATTTTCGAGCTGCATCTGACACAATCAATGAAACATGTTTTTTCTCAAGGACATCCTCAAGTTCAAAAAGAAATTTATTGACTACATAGACAACAACTTCTTCATTAAGTTTATTAAAGTAAATAATTTCTGAGAGGCGATTTCTGAATTCTGGTGTAAATATTTTTTTAAGCTCACCTTCGTAATCAAGGGAGTGATCTTGCTCATTGAAACCTATGGAAGCTCTTTGTACGTTTTGAGCTCCAACATTAGAAGTCATAACCAGTATAACGTTACTAAAGTCAACTTCACGGCCATTAGCATCAGTAAGCTTTCCATGATCCATGACTTGTAATAGGATATTAAAGATATCAGGATGCGCTTTCTCAATCTCATCCAACAAAAGAACCGCATAAGGATTACTATTTACTGCCTCAGTTAATAGACCTCCTTCGTCGTATCCAACATAACCAGGAGGAGAGCCTATAAGCTTAGAAATAGCATGCCTCTCCATATATTCAGACATATCAAATCTCAATAATTTAACGCCCATAATCCTTGAGAGTTGCTTACAAATTTCAGTTTTACCAACTCCTGTAGGACCAGCAAAT
>Ga0075447_10000597_pt1 | contig 18157 bp, 16 predicted proteins | sample CoawatmetaG10DNA_FD_72352 | JGI IMG/M metagenome (GOLD analysis project Ga0075447, IMG submission 72352) | Marine microbial communities from the West Antarctic Peninsula - Coastal water metaG104-DNA | ecosystem: Environmental > Aquatic > Marine > Coastal | place: Atlantic Ocean: West Antarctic...
ATAATTATCTCCAAGTCCAAACAGACCGTGCATTTTATTAACTTGTAATCCATGATTTGCATGAGTAAAGGGGAATGTTCGCGCGTACTCGAATGGAAGCTCCCCATTGAATAAATTCCAATTAATACTTTGATACACCATATAAATTAATGCCACCCAAATGCCATAATATAAATAATTTAGGCCATATAAAAATACTCCTTTCAAAAATAGTAAATACAAAACAAAAATGATAACGAATTTAAGAAGCAAGATCGATGCTAAAACTACTGAAGTCTGAATAGATGTCGTCAGTATTAACATCAAAACCAAAAGCAATAGCGATGCTTTGTATCTATCCAATAAAAATGTTTTGTTATAAAAAGCAGGGAGATTGTTTAGAAAAAATCCTGACAAGATTACATGTGAAAAATAAAAACTAAACCCAAATATCGAGAATCCAAATGAAGATAAGACAAGGAAAAATGATGCAAAATTGAATAATAATTTATTCATATTTACTTCTTAAAATGTCTCTTTATAAATCTAGTAATATTTTTATTTTTCAAAGCGTAATGCGTCTTAATTGAATAATACTCTCCTGAAGATAAATCCTTTACATAATATTTCAACAAGTACATTTTACTAATTAGGTAAAAAACCTCCTTATGAAAAATCAAAGTATATTTATTTAAAAATTTTAAAACTTTATTGTCAATGCTTAAGTTCTCTTTTAAGGCTTTAGGGTGAGCCTCATAGTTAGAAAGTTCACCAATAATATCATCTACAATAGCTTTTGTTGCTGTAATATCTGAAGGGAAGTTATATACATCTTTCATGAAATTATTTGCAAATTCTAGGTCTTGACTACACTCTAGCTTGCCTTCTACGCCTAAATTTACGAGGTCAATTAGCTTATCAAGGTTTGTAGGTGTGTGATAAATTTTTAAGAATGTATCAAACCCATTGGCCTTTTCATCAACATGTGAAATTATGAAGTCGTAATCACCTAATAGTGCAACTGATATAACTGGTTTATCCATAACTATGGACTCCAAACCACTTGTTGACCAACACGTAAGCATTGTGTCTATTCCATCAATAAAATCATACATAGACTCGCCTTTAGGTCTAATAATAATTCTATTTGGATATTTTTTCTGCAAGAATAAATAGTCCTTAGGGTTTTCAAATGGACCCACTCTAATATGTATTTTATGAGTTGTAGTTCTCAAGATTACAAGTATTGACTCTATAATTTTTCGGGCAATATACAAATCCCTCCAAACAAAATCTTCAAAATCACGCCCAACTGGGACCATAGGAAATTGAGGAGCTCTTTTGCTATGTCTAAGATACATTCGCTCTAACCAGCTTAAATGTTCACCACTGTAATCGCTTAGACTCTTAATAGATATTGCGATACCAACAACCTTATCAACTATCTTTTTCTTTGCTGAATATGAATTCAGATAAACATCCATTCGACCATTTCCGACAACTTTTAGTTGGTTTTTAACAAAAAGAGAGTCAGACAATAAAAAATCATAAGCTATTTTGCCCCATAAGTACACCTTGGATATATAGTCAAAATTTGTCTCCATCTTATTTCCATGCATGTCTACTTGTTCACCTTCGTGCATTCTTCCTAAAAAAACACTTTTCATGGTTTCAACTGTTAATCTCCCACCTTCAGAGGGCACAATAAACAATTTACAAGATCGTCCAATTTCCGGCAGATTAGCATAATCTCCTCTTGAAAATATGCATGCATCGGGCTTAAGGTGCAGCAAAAATGGAATCATATTTCTCTTGTTAAATAGATAAGCTTTAAATCCATTTCTATTGAATTCTTCCTGTAATAAACGCGAGGGAAGTAAATCTCTGAGCGAATTATCAACTAATATTGCTATTTTCTTCATAACTCTAAACTCTTAAATCTAATACCCTGGTGCTTCATTTGAACCCCTTTATTATATTTTGTGATTCTTAAGCAAAAATCGATGTTAGCTTTTTTTGCTACAAATAGGTCACTGCACGAATCCCAAATAAACAGAACATCCTCAAATAGAATGTTCTTGTAATTAATATAATCTCTTATTGATTTATATTTATTTATTGGGTAGCCATAAGCTTTATTGAAAACATTTAAACAATTCATTTTTGATAATATCATATCAATTTTTTTTTGAGGTGTTGCTGTAATTAAAATAAATTTTTGATTATATGGATTGTTCATAAGGCACTTTTTAACCCCTTCAACCCATGCATAATCTACCACTTTGTCAATTACAAGCTCAGAAAATACGTCACAATAATATGAAATATTTTTTTCTGTAGTGGGCTATACTGGCCTATTGCATATATTTTGGAATTTTGACATATCTAGATACGCCCTCGTTCTCTAAATGATGTAGCTTTATTTTTTAGTTAAAACATCACCAAATTCTTGAAACAACATCTCAAAAGAAGCATTCTTAAAAGAGTTTGACTCTTTAACTGTTCCATCAAAATCTCAAAATATAACTTTATACTTGGCAATTTTATCAATATTCATCTAATATAATTCTTGCCGCCTGATCTGCTCCATTAACCCCTATGGATTTTAAATAATTTTTATGATCTTGCTTTAAGCAATCATTATTAAGGTAATTTATAGAAGAGAGCCAAGCATTTTTAATATCAAAAAATGACTCTCCAAGATTATAACTCTCAATTCTTTTTGCATTTTCTGACATTTCTAGATTGTTAGATTCATAGTACATAAACAATTTTGCCCCAAAAGTTAAAGAATCAGTTACAGTTCCAATACCCGGTCGAATTATAGCAACAGATATCGACTCGTACATGTCAGAGGTGTAATCTGCCATTTTCATCCAGCATGGGACTTTAAGGCGCGGGAAAATAATAGGGTCAACCCAAACAACTTCAAAAGGAATATTATCATAATGAACAATCCTTTCTATAAATTCTGAAAATAATCGAACCACACCTTCATCAGCCCCTTGTCCACAACTAATGAGTGCGCTATTTCGTCTGATTTTATTAGTAGCAACTTGACTCAATTGACCGAACAAACCTACTTCATGTTGAATAGTGTTATTCTTCAAATATGAAGCTGAAAACATTCGGCTTGAAATTACTCGAGGTTTATTCTTCTGTAACAATTCTTCAGATATCTGGCTTATTTCTTTGGAGCATCCTATTAGGGCTTTATGCCAAAAGAATGATCCTGAAATCCAAGCATCACTTCTAACTTTTAAGATATCAATTAAGTTATCACTTATAACAATATCATAATGATCCATATTAGGCAGGTTAAAGGTCCAATCAGCTGCACTTCCATCAACCCAGTTTGAAATTCGAGTTTTAGTGTCGAAATCAATAACCTTTGGCGGCAGTATATCGTAAGCATTCGTCAGTCGTTTAACCGAGCCGTCTATAGCAAAAAGTGTTGGTTCGGCCGATAGCCTCTCCAAGCTTTTTGCCATTAATAATAATCTCCTCACATGACCAAGGCCATTTGAACACGCTATTAGGGCTATTTTTTTCACCAATTCAAACCTTGTCTTACTCTGTCATATATCCCATGGTGGAATATATCAAACCTGGCACTTTCTCAACTTCCAATCGATTTAATTGATTCCATCCATCGAACAGCAACTTTCCATGTTTAGGTGGTGCATACATACTAGAATCTACATTGTCTGGGTGATTATTCATAATTAAAACCATATCGGCATTATGGACAGCAATATTCAAGTTTTCCATAACTTCGAAACCCATTGTTTCAAGCTCATCCGAACTAATAATAGCATCCCAAGCAAAAACACTATTTACCAATTTACTTACTTTGTTGAGCAAATCAATTGAACCAGACCCTCTAATATCTTTTGTTTCAGGTATTCCTTTAAAGGCAACACCCACAATTAATAAATTGAGTTTTGACAAAGGTTTTTGTATTTTTTTAGCATATTTCTCCATCAGCTTAATTGGATATTGTAATGCTCTTTCATTAATTTTTCTACTAGAAATACCTAAGACTGCATCATCCCTCATTCCCTTCGATGTCGCACTAAATAATATTGGGTCTTTAGTCAAACAGGGCCCTCCAACTCCTGGACTTGGAAAAGGAATTTTATCTCGAGGATACCCTTCATTTGCCGCGATAATTAAGTCAAACGTATTCACATTAAACTGATCTGCCAAAAGCGCTAATTCATTAGCGAACGAGAATGTTAAATCTCTATACGTATTATTCGCAAGTTTAACCAACTCTGCAGCTTCCAAATTGTCTACACGAACAACAAATGGTGTTAGCGTAGACCAAAACTCTATACTGTGTTTTACACACTCAGGAGTAAAACCTCCAACAACTTGAGGTAATGTTTTTAATTCATTCATAGCATTTCCCTCAACTGTCCTTTCTGGTGTAAATGAAACATAAAAATCGACACCCGCCTTTAATCCCGTTCTCTCTTCAAGGTATGGTATTACAAAGTCTCTCGTCACACCAACAGGAACTGTTGAGCGCAACATAATTTGATTGCCGTCCTCTAAAACTTCTGCAATAACATTAAGAACATTACGCAATGCCGATATATCAGGCTTAGATTCGGAGTCTAAAGGTGTACCAACTGCAATTACGTAAATAGAATCCAAACTTGAATTTATTGCAGTATTAAAATTAATACTTCCTCTTTTTAAATTGGCTGATAGCATATCAGGCAATCCAGGTTCCAATATATGTGATGAACCATCATTGAGCCTTTCAATAACTGCTGAATCAATATCTATACCTGTCACTTGATGGCCTAGATTAGCTAATGAAACAGATAAAGTTACACCAACATAACCCATTCCAAATACAGAAACTCTTTTTAATGGATCAGAATTTTTTTGTAAAATTTCTAAATAGTCAATAATATCAACTAATTGATTTTTTATATTCACAACCAAGATATGTCTAACCCACTTTTCGTGTAATCTTTCACTTAATTGAGCCTTTCGATTTATCTCTAACTTGATATCTTCTGCCTTCACTTTATCCAATATGGTAATTGGATCATGGACCATTATCTTAGATACTTCTTGTTTAAAAGATGTGTTGAGTGTATAAGCTCGTCTAATATCTCCATCAGTCACAGTGCCCAATACAATGCCTTGTGAGTCTAAAACAACAGCAATACCAGGATGCACTACATTCTTGGACTCTTTAGACATTTTACGTACAACTGAATCGATACTATCTTCAGAAGATACTGTAACACTTAATAAATTGATATTATTAATCACAGCGGAACCCCTTCCCAATTATAAATCATGCGATCGCCCATCCTAGTTTCTTTTCTTGGGCTCGCAAACCTACCACGATAGTAATCTCGATTTAATAATTCACCATCAGAGAGCTCTCTATACTTTTGACCGATAACTATTCTCCAATTTGGATAATCTTTATCCATTTTTGATAATCTATCATCCAAGCACAGTTTAGAGAAATTTGAGAGCTCTTGAAATTGTTCTCTATTAACAGAAACCGGTCCATCACGTGTCTCACTTGGTGGAAGTAGGGTGAAATGGCGTTCAATAATATCTGCACCCAATGCAAGTGCCGCCTTAGAAGCTAAAAGGCCAGTATCAGAAACTAACGAATGATCCGAATATCCAACACTAGGAGATAGTGTACTCAACCACTCCATTCTTGCCATATGCATTTGTTCCAACGGAGTAGGATACAAGGTGACACAATGAAGCATTGAGAAATTAGTGTCTTTCAGTATTTCTGCAGCATGTATAACTTCATCGTCATATGTTGCACCAGTTGAAACAATAATTTCATCAAATTTTTTGGACAACTCCTTAAGTAAAGGAAATGAAGCGCAATCATAACTTGCTACCTTAATTGAATAAAACCCAAGTTCGGCAATATGATTTACGTGTTCACGAACAAAACACGTTGTCATTGGTATTAGACCATTTGCATTACAAATTTGCACAAACTTCTTGGTATTTGATGATGATATTTCAAGGTTTTTTAGCCGGTTGTACTCTGTTAAATATGGACGTTTAATAGACTTTACCTCTCCATTTTGTATCAAACCATCTTCAAATTGAGGTCTAAATGCAATGGTATCTGCAAAAATTGTTTGCATTTTTCCATGAGTTGCTCCAGCTGAAGCTGCAGCTTCGACCATTTTTTTTAATAATTCAAAATCACCATTATGATTCTGACAAAACTCAGCAATTAATTTAGCCATTTTATTTTTCCTGTCAATTATTATATAAAGTGTGAGAAAAATCCTTCTCTTCCTTGCTTGTATAAATCTTCATTCTTTTATTGTAATTTTTTAATTATCCTAATTATCAATCATCTTCTTATGGTAATTTCCTAATATAAATAAATCCGTTTTTTCGACCGATTCAAAAGTCGCTCCGCCAATATGCGGAGTAATTAGTAAATTATCATGTTTACGCGCATATTCGACCAATGGATGAAGGTTGCCTCTCATTTGGTGCTCATACTCTAATACATCTAAAGCTGCGGCCGATACATGTTCGCTAACTAACCCATCAAGTAAGGCACTTGTTTTAATAATTGCTCCTCTAGAAGTATTAATGATTACTACACCAGCCTTCATTTGACTTATCTCAACATTACTTATCAAGTGTTCAGTGTCATCTGATAAAGGAACATGCAAACTAATAATATCTGCCTCGTTAAACAAATCTAATTGGGTATTTTTAGCTTCTACACCGGCAGGAAATCTGGTGATATAAGGGTCATATGCAACAACCTTCATCCCTAATGCAACTGCCGTTCTGGACACCTTAGAACCAAGTCTGCCACAACCAATAATACCGAGTGTTTTCCCAGCCACTTCATTGCCACGAAACGGTCCAGTTTCCCAGATTCCATTCTTAACAGCTGACAAACTTTGTGGGATTTTACGCATAACCGAAAGCATTAGTCCAATTGATAATTCAGCAGTACCACTTACACCTTTTAAAAAGCGTTTTTTTCCACGTAGATGAAAAACCGTTATGCCATTTAATTTTGCTGATTTGAGGTCTATATGATCTAGACCTGTTGTAGGCGATATTACAGCCTTAATATTTGATTCTTTTCCAAAAATATTTGAGCCGACCTTTGTATTAAAACGCACTAAAACAGCATCAAATTGCGGTGCAATTTTTTCAAATTCGCCTTGAGACATAGTTTTGGTAGTCAACAATGAAAAACCTCTTGCATAGTCCAAGCCTTTTTGACTAAAACTGTCCGGCTCTGGACAAAGAATCTTTATTCGCATTCCTTCTCTTTTAATAACAACTCAGCAATTTTTAGATCAATAGGTGTGTCAATATTTGTCGACTCAGAGTCATTCATAACATAACCAAGGCAATTTTCACCTATCAGCTGATTACTGCGTTTAAACGCATCTCTACTAATTAAATAAATAGCTCCATTACGAATATATACCTCTGGTAAAGATTGCCTAGGACTCATATCCCAAAATCCTTGATCGATATAATTTACCAGTTGATTATTTATCAGACGCTTCATTCGAAAAGGATGATTTCCACCAACAGAAACAATGGACACCACTGAATCACATTCCTGTGATGTAAAAAGATCTAATGATTCCTTGATATGTTGTGATGTGCGCAAAGGGCTAGTGGGCTGCAACATCAAAATGGCATCATATTTGATTTTTTTGCTCTTTTCCATAAAATCCAACGCATGCTCAATTACGGGGGCTGACTGTGAATCATCTGAAGCTAATTCTTTTGGCCTTATAAAAGGCACTTGAGCACCAAAACTCTTAGATATTTCAGCAATCTCAGGATCATCCGTACTTACAACAGTATCTATTAAATAATCAGACTCTATAGCTGCCTTAATTGTATAGCCAATTAATTCCACGCCATTTAATTTTTTTATATTTTTACGTGGAACCCCTTTGGAACCACCCCTAGCAGGAATAACCGCAAGCACTCTTATCGCTTTCATTTATTGTTTTATCTCTTCCAAACACTTATTAGAAATTTTGTATATTTTATCCGAAATACCTAGTACGCCTTTCTTGTGCGTAACAACTATAACCAATATCTCTTTTTTTAATCTTTTGATAACTGAATTAATTACTGCCTCTGAATCTTTATCTAAATTACTAGTTGGCTCATCGAGTATTAATATTTTAGGCTTTTTATATAACGCCCTTGCTAGAATTAATCTTTGTTTTTGTCCAGTAGATAAATTTTCCCCATGTGAACTAATAACAGTTTCAATTCCACTTCTACCTGCCATAATGTCCTCGACACCTGTATAGGTGGCCACTTCATTTGCAAAATTAATATCAATATTATCATCTAAATAGGTGATATTTTTTAAAATGCTCGAAGACAAAACAATGGCTCTAGGGCTAACAACAGCTATGTTATTAGGTAAAAACACATCATAGTCAATATTTTCAATATCAATCCCTCCAACTGTTACGTATCCAGACTCGACTGAAACAAGTTTAAGTATCACATCAATCATTGTACTTTTTCCTGAACCACTTTGACCTATAATAGTTGTTAATGCTTGATCAGGAAAAGTCGCATTCGCCTTACTTAAAATGATATTTTTTCCAAATTTAATCGTTGCGTTTATAAACTTTATCTCAAATTTTTCAGGGATATTATTGTTAGAATTGTTAGTTTTTGCGTGTTTTGACCAATTTGAAATTTCTCGATTAATATCGTAGGGAAAATGACTTACAATGTCGGCATAAGCTCTGGCCACAGCAACCATTTTTGGAGCTGCCCTATAAAAAACAAATAAAACTATTAAAATTTCACTATTTGAAAGAATACTCGTGCTAGTAGCTACAATAACTGTCATTACTATTAGCACCATCATAATCGGCTGGTATGTATGTTTAATAATACTATTAACAATATCTGTTTTCTTTTGTGCGATTGCTGCACCATCTAAATAACTATATGATTTTTCAAAAAAATTTGATTTCTTGTATACATGAACAGATCTTATGTCGCTTAAATATTCTGATATATGTTTGGCGGCAGAAAAATACTTCTTCTTAGAAGTTTCCGAGTATTGAGTTTTCAAGTGTGTTGTAGTGGCATGAATTACATAATAAGAAATTAACAAAACAAGAAAAAGAATGAGCGAATAAACAGTGATATAAAGTGCTATACATATGTAGATGAATGCCACAATTGTATCTGACATTAAAATAGCAGCAGTTAAACGATTTTTCATAGAAAAACCAATATTTCTTGATACTACAACTTCAGCCTCACCTAATTTAAGTTTTTGAAAAAAATTAAGTTTAGAACCAATGATTGCCTTAAGATAAGTTAATCCAAACTCAGTTCTCCATTTTGACATGCAACTTACAAAATACCCTTCAATCAATATAGACATTAGAGATTGCACCAATATCAAGAAAGAGAAAAATAATAATAAGATACTAGGACTGATGTCGCTTGTATATTGCGTAATAAATGTCGGCATGGATACATCGTTGTCACCTAAATAAAGTGACACTACTGGAAGAATTAGTCCAACCCCTAAAAATTCTAACATACCCATGAACGCACTAATAATCGATACAATACAATAAGTTTTAGGATTTTCTTTTAGATATCCTATCAATTGTTTTAAATTACTAGTCATATTTTTTCTGAAAATCAAAATTAGTTACCGATCTATAAAGTCCTTTTAACTTAGTCCAATATGTAATAGACAGCCACCTTTTTTTAAAAAGATAACCACCAACATGATGAAATCTAAATGAAAATTTATCTTCGTTAAAATTATTAAGTTTGGTATTAATTTCGATCCACTTATTTGCCTCTGACAGGCCAAAGCCTCCAAATGATATAACAGATGTCTTTGTACAAACACTCAAATATTTCAATAGCACTGTCCTTTGCTCGCCATTCAATAGCAATGTCTTTTGCTCGCCATATTGATTAAAAAGATGATTATGCCCCAGTAAATTGAAAAACTCCCTATTTTGCAATGAATACTCAATTAGGCTACTTAACTGGGCATGTATCCCGGCAATATTTACATAATGAGATGCATGCAATAATTTTCTTTTAAAAAACTGACAACTTTTTGCATTTTTAACATTCATCACAATTAGATTATCATCAATAAAGGGGATTCTGGGCCCATATCGTAAATTAACTCCATCAACAGTTGAAATCCTAAATCCAAAAATAGTAGAATAAATGTTGCTAATAGACAAGTAATGCGCTAATTTATCAGTATTAAATACTGTACAGTTACTACCCAAAATAACAGCTATATCGTAATCATTCTTCAGGGACTCTGAATATACCCATTCTAGTTTTTCGATTATATTGAAATCTACTCGAGTAAATTCATCAGGTAAAAATAATGCTTGCACCTTATCATTCTTTCCCTGAAAATGAAAATTGTTAAATTTTTCTGAGCTATTTCTGTCATAAAAAATCGCAAAATTCATTTAATTTTATATCTTCTTGATGCAAGACTTATTGGGAGTATATGCGAGTTTTTTTCAAAATCAATCAAAGAGGAAAAATCAAGTGCTCTATCAGAATTTATCATTTTTCTGTACACTCCCTTTTTTAATATAAAGGCATAAAATTGATTTAAGTTCGTCACCAACCAAATAAATATAGTATCTTTAAGACTTTTTTTAAAACATGGTATACCACGCACCAGTTTTATCATATTTAATTCACCGCCATACTGATGATAATACTTTTTGCATTCTGGCAGCTCGCCAAACCCAAAATGTCTAATGTACTCTGCTCTTAAATGGTGCAGACTTTCATCCTGTTTACAATTTGCATGCAGAAAATTAAAACTAGCTTGATATTGCAAAGGAAGAAGGCTTAAACCTGATTGCTCACCATAGTGATTAATGCAATCATTCATATCTGTATATGAATTAAACATTCCTTGAGGAACTCTTTCATCCATTAAACACCCAAGCATATAGTGTACGCCTCCAAAATCAGCAAAATTTGCATTATAGGCCTTAGGAGTTTCATAATTAAAAACTGAATATTTTTTGCATTTTCTTATATTCAATACAAGAAAATGATCGTCAAAAAAGGGGGCATATCGACCATAGTTTAGAAGCATTCCAGTCATTTTCCCAACTCTTGCTGAAATTGCCGACCCTGAAACATCTGCTCTATTTAACAGCCCCTTTAATTTTTCAAGACTAAAGAGCCAGGCATCTCCATTAGTAACAACAGCATAATCTGAATTATTCTTTAATGCATGATAGTAGGCATTTTTAATTCCATCTAAAACTCTGTACACGCCCGCATATTTAGGGTGCTTTTCAAGCATATTAAGACCTTTCCCTTCAGAGATATGATAGTATTGATCTAGATATTTCTGCTGTTGAATGTTAGGTGGAATATCATAACCACCTTGAGATATCAATTCAATTTTATCAAAAACTGAATTGATTTTATTATCATATCTTACTATTTCAGATCCAAGTAATACATCATCATGATTATTCCAAACATTCCATGCTAGTGTAATTTTCATAAATCTATCTCTTATTTTTTACAAAAATATCGCTCATTATTTCATAGTTAGATAAATTTTCAGTAGCTGTTGAAGTTAAATATTGATACTTATACTGACTGTAAAGTTTAGAATCTTTTTTAAAAATTAGCGTATGTTCTTGGTAGTAATCAATATTAATTAAGTTACAGCCCAGTTCATTTGAAAGAGCTTTAATTGAACTATATATAAGTGAATCCATTTCCTCTCCCTCCCTCATATAATCTGAAAAAAAAAATAATATGGGCTTTTTCTTCATAATCGCAAATGAAATAGCAGTGCTACATTGAGCTAAGACAAATTCAGCACCAGAAATTAAATCAAGAGTCTTATCTTTAATAATGGCTCTATGACCAAACTGAAAATTGTTTTTTATCCTAGGATGACCGGCGACAATAATTTTCATATTGTTTAGTTTTTCTAAAGTATCAAAAAATAAATTTAATTTGATATAGTATTGATCCAATTTCTCATTAACCTTTTTATTGATGATGGCATCATCTGGATGTCTTCCCACTCCTTGGTCAATATATACAATATACTTTCTGCCATCATTAAATTTAAGATCATTATGTTTATTCGAAAATGAAACATGATCATAATCTCTTGAGTTAACACTTATATTTTTCTTACTGCTGCTAATTTTCTCTGCAATCGATCCTGCAACAAATGCAAACTCTGGTTTTTTAATCAATTCAAATTTACTAACAATTATTTTCATCAACTTAAGATATCCTTTTTTCAGAAATAATTTCGGTGAATGAGATAATTGCTGACTTCTTTCTGTCAATGAAACACTTGGCATTACTCCAACTATTGATACAAAATAAATCAAGTCTGATCGTGTTAACATTTTAAAAAACCAATAAAATCTACTTTCAAAATATATTTGAACATTAATCAATGTATTGTCTGTATTTATCTCTGACAAGGATAATTTTAAGTGCTCCCTATTTTTAATATGTCGAATGTTTATTTCACTATCTTGATAAACACATATTTCTTCATTATATTCCACCCCTGTTAGTACTTTTGTCAAGCTCCAGAACTCAATTTTAATACCAAGTTCAATAAAGATATTTAAGAAAATAGCTTCGATTAAAGTCTTATTTAAAGGAGCTAAAGACATAACGATTATACGATCTATATCTTTAAAGTTTTTTTCTATCATATTAGAATACGAGTATATTTACGAAATACACCCTAGACACAAAGTTTCAATATTTTCATAGGATTTCACTAAATATCTTCATCTAACATTGAAAATATATGCAGTCATAATACTTCCATAAAATAGAGGATATATTTTTCGTTTATCACGAAGACGTAGTCAATTTTTAATTGTAAAGTCCATTAAAAATTCTTTTTTATTTTTATCAAATAGCTGTTGTCGTATCAAAGTTATCAAGACCCAAAATAGGGATTCAATTTGTTTAGCAGTATTCTTTTTTCATACCTAGATTTTTAATTTTTATATATTTGTCTTTAAATAACTTTTAAAATCATTTTAATGATTCAATATACCAATCCATCGCTTCATCCATACCTTCAGATATTTTATATTTTGGCTGATAATCTAACAGCTTTTGTGCCTTACTAATGTCAGCCAATGAGTGGCGAACATCACCTGCACGAAAATTTCTATAAATCGGGTCTTTCTTTTTCAGGCCATCTGATCTCTTTATTAACCTATCTTCTATCATTTGATAGAGATTATTTAAATTTATTCTATCATTTAAAGCGACATTATAAACTTGGTCAACTGCATTTTCGTTATTTGTGGTGGCTGCAAGTAAATTCATCTGAATAGTATTATCAATATAACAAAAATCTCGGCTGGTTTCTCCATCACCATTAATAAAAACATCTTCTTCATTTAGAATTGCAAGAGCCCACTTAGGTATTACTGCAGCATAAGCACCATCGGGATCTTGTCGTTTACCAAAGATATTAAAATATCTTAATCCAATAGTTTTGAAATCGTAGACTCTCGAAAAAACGCTAGCATATAGCTCATTTACCACTTTAGTAACCGCATATGGGCTCAGAGGGTCACCAGTCTGATCTTCAACTTTTGGCAGGCCTGGATGGTCACCATAAGTAGAACTTGATGCTGCATATACAAATCGCCTTACTTTTGCATCTTTGCTAGCTACTAACATATTTAAAAACCCATCAATATTTGCTTTATTGGTATTTATTGGATCCTCAATAGATCTTGGAACTGAGCCTAATGCCGCTTGATGCAAAACATAATCAACATCCCTGCATGCCTGTTGGCAGTCTTTTAATTCTCTAATGTCGCCATTAATAAAACTAAAGTTATCAATTAATGATTTATCTACAACTTTTTCTGCATCTATAATTGCTTGATCAATGTTGTTTTGATAACCTGTATCAAAGTTATCCAAACCCACAACCTTCTGATTAAGAATAAGAAGAGCTTCCAATAGATTAGACCCAATAAAACCAGCAACTCCAGTAATTAACCAGGTATTTTGATTATGCTTTAAATATTCTTGTAATTCTTCATATTTAGTCATCATAATCTCCCATCTACCTCATCTGCCCTAAGAATATACTTAACATCATATAAAACATAATTCTTTTTTCCTAAACTATTGATTTTTTTTACTCCCATTTCCTTAAATTCTTTATGAGAAACTGCAAGGATGACAGCATCATAACAACCTTTTTTTAGCTTATTAATTGGTGTAAATCCATACTCATATTGCACTTCTTTTTTATCTACCCAAGGGTCATAAATATCAACTTTGCAGTTTAATATTTTGAATTCTTCAACCATATCTACGACACGAGTGCTTCTTATATCTGGGCAGTTTTCTTTGAACGTTAGCCCCATGATAAGAATATTTGCACCAAATATTTGGATACTTTTCTTTGTCATTAATTTTATAACTTGATCTACTACATAATTACCCATATTATCGTTAAGGCGACGACCTGCAAGAATCATCTCAGGATGATAGCCAACTTCTATGGCCTTATGAGTTAAATAATAAGGATCAACTCCTATACAATGGCCACCTACAAGTCCTGGAAAAAATGGAAGGAAATTCCATTTAGAACCAGCAGCTTTCAGCACCTCTTCGGTATCTATATTGAGTTTATTAAAAATAAGTGCAAGTTCGTTAATTAGTGCTATGTTTACATCTCTTTGAGTATTTTCTATTACTTTAGCTGCTTCTGCTACTTTTATACTACTAGCCATGTACGTTCCAGCCGTTATAATAGTTCTATAAAGTTTATCTACTTTATTTGCAGTCTCCACAGTCGATCCTGAGGTTATTTTGATTATAGATGTGATACGATGTTCTTTATCTCCTGGGTTGATCCTTTCTGGACTGTAACCACAGTAGAAGCCTTGGTTAAATTTTAAACCTGATTCCTGCTCTAATATTGGAACACACACCTCTTCAGTAACACCTGGATATACTGTTGATTCGTAAATTACTATATCATCCTGTTTGAGAAGTTTACCGATCATTCTACTAGCTTTTTCTAATGGCTTTAGATCAGGACGTTTATGCTTATCAATTGGAGTTGGCACTGTAATGATGAAGAAATTACAGTCTTGTAACTCTTCAAGATCATGAGTGTATCTCAGTTTAATTGCTTTTTTTAGCTCTTCTGGTTCGATTTCTAGAGTAGCATCTTTACCATGTTTGAGTTCCTGGACACGTGCCAAGTTAGTATCAAAACCGATAGTTTCTATTTCTTTACCAAATTCTACAGCAAGGGGTAAGCCTACATATCCCAGACCAATAAGTGCGATTTTATCCATTTTTAATTACAATCTATATTTAATTTAATTCAAAGGTTTAACAAACATTATAATTTTTTAGAAGCCCTAAATTCTAGGTTTTATTCCTTTACCCTACCATAAATGTCTTCAAACCTTACAATATCGTCTTCACCTAAGTAAATACCACTTTGCACTTCTATAATTTCTAGTGGTTCACTGGATTTATTCTCCAAGCCATGTGTTGTCCCAATAGGAATGTAAGTTGCCCCACCTTCAGTAAGTGTAAGTGTATCTTCTCCATTAATGACTGTAGCTTCACCACTTACCACGACCCAATGTTCTGCACGCTTATGATGCATTTGAAGGGAAAGCTTTGCCTCTGGGTTAACGTGTAGTCTTTTGACTTGAAAATGCACACCAACTTCAATAGAGTCATACCAGCCCCACGGACGATATACCTTGCGATTAGAATGGGCCTCATCTCTGCCCTCTTTTTGAAGAGATCCAACAATAGACTTAACTTCATGCGCCTTATCTTGACTAGCAATAAAAGTAGCGTCAGGCGTATCAATCACAACTAGATTATCTACGCCAATTGTAGTTACCATATGGTGAGAAGCGTAAATATACGTATTAGTTGTATCCTTTACAGTTACATCTCCTTTGAGCACATTACCACTACTATCCTTTTCACCAATATCATAAAGTGCGGACCATGACCCAACATCGCTCCAGCCTGCATCTAAAGGCACAACAACCACATTATCACTTTTCTCCATAAGTGCGTAATCAATAGAGTTACTTGGAGAAGATTTAAAGGCTTGCTTGTCAAGTCTAATAAAGTCAAGGTCTTGTTCGGCATTATTAACTGCAGTCTTAACTGACGCAACAATTTTAGGTGAATGTGTAGTTAGCTCATCAATTAGCTTATCAGCCTTAAACAAAAACATGCCAGAATTCCAAAGGTAATTACCTTTCTCTATATATGCCTGCGCAGTTTGTAGATCTGGCTTTTCAACAAATTCTTCAACCTTATATGAACCATTAACACTATATTCTGATGATTTAATGTAGCCATAACCCGTATTTGTATCCGTTGGAACAATACCAAAAGTTACCAATTTCCCATCTTGTGCTTGACTACTTGCAATATTAATGGCTTGATGAAACACTTCAACATTTTGAATAACATGATCTGATGACAATACTAACAATAATGCATTATCTATTTTTTTAAGTGATTGAAGCGCTGCAGCTGCTATTGCAGGCGCGGTGCTTCTACCGATAGGCTCAAGTAATATTGTTGGATTAGTTATGTCAATTTGTTGACACTGTTCTGCCACTATAAAGCGGTGATCAGCATTACAAATGATAATTGGATCTGCAAGTTTATCTAATCCTCTGAGACGCAGAATGGTTTCTTGGAGCATGGTGTTATCACCTGCCAAATATAGATACTGTTTAGGACACTCCTTACGAGATAAGGGCCAGAGTCTTGTTCCTGAACCACCTGAGAGAATGACTGGGATTATTTGCATTTCAAGTTAATAATTAAAGGTTTAGTAAGCAGCATTTTTAAAATTAATCTTGTTAAGTTTAGTTAAGTTTTAGAATGGGATTATTGAAGATTATAATAACTCTCACCGGCTCTTATTGGCCATTTCTTCTAAATCAAGCTTCAACTTAGTGATCTCGTCTCTTAACATTTCAAACTCATCAATCTTTGATTTTAAAAATGAAGTGGTAAGCCTTGCCTTCTGCTCTATTCCTCGGGGGGTAAGGAGGTACACATAGCCCATTTTATTTGGATTATGAGTAAAGTTTGTTATCTTTACCCACCCCTTCACAGTCAGTTTTTGCATGCAATAGTTTACCTTACCAAGGCTAATCCCCATTTCTTGGGAGAGCCCTCTTTGGGTATACTTAGGATTTGACTCTAACTTACGAAGCAGGTCAAGGCGTATGTCTTTATTATTCATTAGCCAAAAGAAATTAAAAAAATAGTATGCAGGCTACCGCACTCTATTAAACAAAAAAATTGCTCAATAAAGGTTCTTTAAATGGTTATTTTATCATAGCTGTAATTTGTGTTCAACAGATGAACACTATTAAGTAACGGCCGTCATGGGTACTAATAACTTCCAAGCATCCTAAAGAAAACTTGAGCCACAAGTAAATGAATTAGGACCTAAAATCTAAACATTTATTTCTTGTAACGAGTCGTAATCATTGTTTTTTTGTGTTTCTTGACGGATGCTTAATTAATGATACTCTATAATTATATAACATTATTAATACAAACAGATGAACTGCATTATCGACCCTTATACAAAAAATTTGCTGTCTACTATTGCTGAAAATTTTACTATTAATCACTCTTCCTGCAGTGTATGGCCATTAACTCCAATAAAGCTATGAATATTATTTGTATGAAATGGGGGGATAAGTTTCCAGCAGAATACGTAAACCGCCTCTACGCGATGGTGTCTCGAAATATGCAAGCCAAGTTCAGGTTTGTCTGCTTTACTGAAAACAGGACAGGTATCAGGCCCGAGGTAGAGATACAAGAACTACCAGAGCTAGAACTTCCTCCTGGATCACCCGAGCGTGGCTGGAGGAAACTGACTGTATTTAAAGAAAACTTTGGTGGACTGTCTGGGCCAACACTCTTTCTTGACTAGGATGTTGTAATTGTTGGAAGTCTGGATGTATTCTTTAGTCAGCTGGGTGGTTTATTTATAGCAGATAAGGCAACAAATTGGAAAAAAAATAAAAAAGATTCAATTAATAATATTCAGTCAATTGAAAAGACATACAAGGGAATC
>Ga0075447_10000598_pt1 | contig 18156 bp, 17 predicted proteins | sample CoawatmetaG10DNA_FD_72352 | JGI IMG/M metagenome (GOLD analysis project Ga0075447, IMG submission 72352) | Marine microbial communities from the West Antarctic Peninsula - Coastal water metaG104-DNA | ecosystem: Environmental > Aquatic > Marine > Coastal | place: Atlantic Ocean: West Antarctic...
GAGGTACCTAAAACTATTTGTTCTGAAATACGACAAACTTCTAGAATTGATGATGATGAGCCTGAACCTAAATTATAATTGATTACATCATTCTTTACTGAAATTGCTTTTAAGAATGCACTAGCTACATCATCTATAAAAATAAAATCATGCGCACTTCTTGGAGTATTTATCTCTGGAAGCATACCTCTATTTAGATTTTCTAAGATTGATGGAATTAATGATCCTGACCTTTGTCTTGGACCATACACATAAAACATTCTTAGCCATAACAAATGAAACCCCCTATTCTTACTCATCATTATAAGCCACAAATATAATGAATTCTTAGCCCAAGTAAAATGATCATATACTTCAGACACTGAGTCTTCTAGACACTCTCCTTGTAATTGATTAAATTCAAAACAGCTTCCTGAGACAATTATCTTTTTACAAGAATTTAAATCAACTATAAAAGAAATGAGCGTTAATGATTGAACTAAATTAGCTTTGCATGTTTCTAGTGAAAAGTTTGGTATGTCCTGCCATGCTAAATGAATTAATACCTCAGGTAAAAAAACTTCCACTTCTTTTGAGTATGAATCTTGAAGGGATAAATTACATTTATGCCAAAATAAATTTTTTTTCTTTTTTGGTCCAATACTTCTTGAGAGTGCAAGAATTTGATGATCTTCTGATATTAACTTTTCCAGTACAGGGGTTCCTATAAAACCACTTGCACCAGTTAATAATATTCTCATTATTTATAATCTAGATGGTTAATATCTCTATCAGAAATTATCTCTGGTTTAAATGGCCACTTAAAATTAAAAGATGGGTCATCATATCTAATACCTTTTTCAGCACTTGGAGTATAAGATTGAGAGCAATAATAATGAATTAAACACTCATCTTCTAATGTCAAAAAAGCATTAGCACATCCCGGTGCGATATGAATACTATGATTATTTTTTTCATTTAATTCGAATGAAGTCCACTGCATATAAGTATCTGAATCAATACGAAGATCAACTACAATATCAAAAATACTACCTTTTAAACAAGATAAAGTCTTTCCTTCTTCATAAGGACTCTCTTGGTAGTGGAAGCCCCTTAGAGTATATGCAGCATTATTAAAAGAAACATTGCATTGTTTGATATCAGAAATAATTCCATTTTCAGAAAATTCTTTCTGGCAGAAATGCCTTCTAAATAGACCACGATCATCAGAAAAAGGCTCTGGTTCAATTAAATATACACCTGCAAGCTTTTGTTCATTAAATTTCATAATAACTCCATATCAGATATTAACTTATTTAAATATAACTTTTTATAATTAATATAATAAATCAAAAAAAACATTAGACATTATTTTAATTGAGCCTATTTAGAAAAACAGTTGTTAAAAAAAATTCATTATAGCTATGCAATCAAGAATCTATTTTATCAATAGTACTAATAATACGAGGATCGCCAGGAAGGGGAATTATAAATTCACCAGTAAATCCAAGCGACTTTAGTTCATCAATTATTTCTTCTTTGAAGTTCCAAGCAAGCAATAAAATTTTTGTTGCTGACTTAAGCTCTTCTTTGCAATCTTCTAAAGAGACGATAGGTATATTTGAACCAGCAGTTAGAAGTCCTTGTTTTAATGGATTCTTATCAATTATTACTGATATTTGATCTGAGTTAATTCCACAAAAGTTGAGCAACGTTGAGCTTCTTGCAGATGCACCATAAGCTATAATTTTATTATCATTATCATTTACAAGTTTTTTTAGTTTTTCAGCGTGTTTTTTTACATTTTCTGAAAAAAGCAACCAATGATCATAAGAATTGATCTCCGAATGTAATTCTTTAGCTTCTAATTCTAATATTTTTTTAGATTTTAATTTTTTATTTTTTGAAAAATATACGACCCAAGAACCTCCACTAATTGGACTGCTACTCAAGTCATAGCAAAACAAACCATGCCTTTCCAATAAATCTGACATCGTTTTTAAAGTGAAATAAAATAAATGCTCATGATAAATATAATCATATTGAACCTCTTCAAGAATTAGGTTTGCATTATGAAATTCAATAATTCCAACACCATTATTTTTTAATAATGCACTTATACCAGCAATAACTGAATGAATTTCTTTTACGTGAGGAATAACGTTTCTAGCAAAAATCATATCAGCTTTTCCATCTTTGCCAATTAACTCATTTGCTAAATCTAAAGTAAAAAATTCTGCTATGGTTGGTATTCCATTATTATTTGCTAACTCTGCAATGTTTTTTGCAGGATCAATACCTAAAACCTTACAATTACTGTCAATAAATCGCTTTAAGAAAGTACCATCATTACTAGCAATTTCAATTACATATGGTTTTTCACTTGATAAACCTTCAATTTTTTTGAGAGCTTTTTTTACAAATTGATAACTATACTTTTCTGCCCCACTAGCAGTTCCAGAAACCCATAAGTAATTATTAAAAAGATAGTTTGGGTTAACATCCTCACCCAACTGGACTGTCGAACAATTATGACAATAAAGCAATCTAAGTGCAACCTCAACTGCAGGGTCATCTCCCTTAAGATAAAGGCTGTTTGCAGGAGGTTGAGACTCTAAATCTAAAACGCTCTTTAAGTTATTATGCTTACATATCCTACATTTTTTTATAGTTTTATACATATTTTTTATTAATAAATCTAAATGTTTTATCTATCACTCTTGATTCTCTCAAGAAAGTCAAATGCTTAAGTCTTACTGTGTCTCGACCTCTAAATTGCTTCTCAGTAAACCCCACTCTATCAAATAATTTCACTAACTCTTTACCACCTTTATCAAGATCCCACTCTGGCTTATAATAATCTTTTAGCTCTGTTAGTATTCTATTAAAACTGACTCTATATGTCCTTGGGTCTGTATGTTCTCCAGTAAAAATTAATTCACACCCCGGAACTGCTCGCTGTGCTGCTTCAGCAATATCTCTAACAGTGAAGTTTCCATTTTGAATACCAACATTAAAAGCCCTTCCTGAGACAATTTTTGATGGTGCTTCAATACCAGCAATAAAAGCAGAACAAACATCCTTTATATGAACTATTGGCCTCCATGGACTGCCATCACTCATAATTTCAATCTTACCTAGAGTATAGGCACATGCAACTAAATTATTAAAAACGATATCGCAACGAAGCCTTGGACTTGCGCCAAAAACTGTTGATGGCCTAAAACTAGTTAGTACAAAATTTTTTGAAGTCATCTCATGAAGCTGCTTCTCGGCATCCCACTTGGCAATAGCATAAGATGTTACAGGGTTCTTTTTGCTGTCATCTTCATCTAACTCATTCCCAGTATTAGATACACCATACATACTCTGTGAAGACGCATAAACAAATCTTGATACTCCTGCCTCTCTTGCGAGCTCTGCAAGACGTATTGTAGCATGATAGTTAATATCTTGAGTTAATTGAGGGGAGAACTCACCAAGAGGATCATTTGAAAGCCCAGCTAGATGTATTATTCCATCTATACCCTCTAAATCTTTTGAAGAAATATCTCGAATATCTTTTGTTATTTTTATATAGTCCTCATCATAATTTTCAAGTAAATTTTCTGCAAAATAGCCTGAATCATAACCAACAACAGAATATTCTTTTTTTCTAAGCATTGGAACAAGGATTGATCCAATATAGCCCCTATCTCCAGTAACCATTATTTTCATATTTTTCCCTTATCTAAGCTGCCTTCAACAATATAGTCTACAACAGAAAGCAACCATGATTGATGTGCAGTTTCAACAGCATTATAATGTTCACTATCAACCCAAAGGTTAATGTCTCCAAGACTCCTAAGAGGATTAGAGCTCTGAAAGCCTGAGAAAGTTATCAATCCTAAGCCCATTTTTTTAGCCTTGATTGCCGCATTAATAATATTTTCTGATTGACCACTACTACTAATTAAAATTACTAGATCACCCTTATCGGCATAAAATTCAATCGCCTTTTCAGCCCAATGTTCATAACCATAATCATTTGAAAAACATGTTAAAAAACTACCCTCATTAAAATTAATTGCTCGAATATTTGCCGCTTTTGTCAAATCAACTGTTACATGACTAGCTATTGCAGCACTTCCACCATTTCCTATTAAAATAACTTTTCTATTACTTAAACTAACTAACTTGATAAACTCAGCAACATTAATCAATAGTTCACCACTTATAGAAGATGTTTTAGCATGCAACAACGCAAAATACTTATCAAAAAATATTGTTTTTTTCATTCTTCATTACTCCCAAAGGTTCTTTTATGGATAACTTATTATCAGCAATCTCAACTATAAAATCACATTTTTTTAAAGTAGTTTGTCTATGAGCTATTATTAATATTGTTAATTCACTTCCTAACAAATCAATTGAATCCATCACTGCTGTTTCAGTTAATGAGTCAAGGGCGCTAGTAGCTTCATCAAAAACTAGAATACTAGCATCCCTGTATAGAGCTCTAGCAATACCTATTCTTTGGCGTTGTCCACCTGAGAGCTTGACACCATTTTCACCAACAAAAGTTTTATACCCATCCTTCCAGCTTTCAATGACTTTAGATATTTGTGCTTGTTTGGCTGCTAATTTAACTTTCTCATGATTAATTTCATTCTTAAGGATGCCGAAAGCTATATTGTCTTCTATGGAACTATCACTGAGGAAGACATGTTGAGGAACATGGGCAATATTTGACTGCCACGATCTTCTATTGTTTTCATCAATTACTTTTTTATCTATAAAAATTTCACCTTCTACTGGATGAAGAAGACCCATCATAATATCAAGTAAAGTACTCTTTCCACAGCCTGTTTGTCCAATAAATCCAACTCTCGAACCTTTAGCAATTTTTAAATTAATGTTTTTGAACACCCAAGGCAATTCTTTAGAATAGTGAAAACTTAGATTCTTCAACTCTATATGTTTTTCAAATAACATAGTTTTTTTAATTGGTTGACTTGCATAACTTGGCAAAGGCTGGTCTAATAATTCCAATACATCAATAAATGAAGCTTTAGAAGATTTCATCTTAGTATAAGCAGAAAAAGCTACTTGAATAGCTGGCAAAAGTCTTTGGGCGCCCAATGCAAGTGCACCTAAAACAGGCAAAGCACTTAGAATCCCAGTTTTTTGAATAGTCAATGAATATGCAAGAATTGCAATCAAAGACATACCTATAGCTTCAACAATAAATCGAGGACTTCCCCCTATAAATTCATTATCTCCCATAGCAATTCGGTGCTTATGAACAGATTTAATATATAACTCTGAGTAAAATTTCTGTGAACCACTTAAAAGTACGTCTCTTATTCCTCCAAAGCCTTCCTGGAGTGACTTAACCATAACAGTCGACTCTTTCGCTATACGTTTACTATTTACACTAAGCATTTTTCTAGAAAAAAGAATTACAAACAGATATATCAACCCAAAACCAAGCATAGCGATTGATGCAACTTTAACGCTAACTATAAAAAGAGCAAAAGAAATAGCTAAAATCAAAATGAAGGAGTTAATTAAAGTTAAGATTGGTTGAATTACTCCTGAAATTACAATGTTTGATTTTGATATAACGGCATCGATGACAGAGCTACTATTTCTTTCAATATGTTTTAAATAATCCTGATAAAGGGTTCGATTATATATATTAATACTAATATCTGCACCAGTGGCCATACTAAAACGAGTCATAAAAAACAATAGGGCTAAACGAACTATACCAGCTAGAACTACAGCTAAGACAAAAAATAGTGTCAATGGAAAAATTAGCTGACTTGACTCTGATATACCTAAAAATTGAATCACGTTAATCATTAAATAGTGATCAAAGAGGAGGCTAGGTGAGGTTAAGGCAGCAAGAAATGGAATTATTGCTGCAATACTAACTACTTCAAAGATAGAAGCTGCAAACATAAGCAATAAGACAATAATAGATTGTTTTTTACGCTCTAAACTTATATGCTTCCAGAGCTTCTTAAAGTTATACATTCTATTTTATTAGTTACTTTAAATATAATAAAATATTTGAAGTAAGCACCTTTTTTAAAGAAGATAATATGATACTGTTATTTAATGTTTAATGTTTGAGTTAATTATGATTATCATATATATCTTAATACTTTCATTTAGAATTGACAATGGCTTTTAATATTGACTTAAATTATAAAACAATCTTAATTACAGGAGGCGCTGGTTTTATTGGTAGCAATATTGCTTTTCATATTCAAGACAATTTTCCTAATGCACATTTAATCATCTTTGATTGCTTTAGAAATAACTCAACACTGACTAATGAAGGTCTTCAAAGTTTTGGTCATTATAATAATTTGATTGGCTTTAAGGGAAATATTATTTGTGGCAATATTAATTATAAACAGGATTTAGAGCTACTTAACATGTATAAATTTGACTATATTTTTCATCAGGCTGCAATTTCAGATACTCGGGCCCTAAATCAAGAACTAGTTTTTCAAACCAATGTTAACTCATTTTATAGCTTGCTCGCTATTGCAAAAAAAGATGGTGCTGCAATGGTATATGCCAGCTCTGCTGCAACCTATGGGAGCCTAAAATCCCCTCAGGTTGTAGGGAAAGAATCCCCTGAAAACGCATATGCTTACAGTAAGTATGCAATGGATCAAATTGCTTATCGATTAATACAAACAGAAACAGATATTTCTATTGTTGGGCTGAGATATTTTAATGTTTACGGTATAAGAGAATTTCATAAAGAAAAGACCTCTTCGATGGTTACTCAACTTGGCCTTCAGATTCTAAGCAATAAACAACCTAGATTATTTGATAATTCTAATCATATTTTTAGAGATTTTATTAATATTGAAGATGTAGTTCAAGCAAATATCAAAGCCTGCAAGCCTAAAAAAAATGGTGTTTACAATATTGGAACTGGGCAGCCAAGAAGCTTTCAAAATATTGCAGATATTTTGCAACAAGAATTAGGCACTAATTTAGAAACTGAATACTTTCCAAATCCCTATAAAGACTATCAAATGAATACCCAAGCAGAAATAACATCCTCTAAAGAATATTTAGGATTTCAACCAAAAATTAGTCTTGAGGTAGGTATTAAAAAATATATTTCTGAAATTAAAAGGCTACATTTAGAGTTTTTTTGACTAGCGAGTTGACAAATTTTTAAAAAAATTAATTTAACCATTAGGCTCTAAAAATTATAAAGTTACAATTCACTTGATAGATTAGTTTCATATGACATAATTGTAATGAAATTTCACTTTAATTGAACAACTAAAATAAAAGATAAACATGAAAAAACTATTAGAAAAATCACCAAAAATACTAGTGATTGGTGATCTAATGATTGACCGCTACTTATGGGGATCTTCGAATCGAATTTCACCTGAAGCACCAATTCCTATAATAAACATAAATAAAAATAATACGGTTCTTGGTGGTGCTGGAAACGTTATTAATAACCTTATAAGCTTTGGAGCAAAAGTCGATATTATTAGTGTTATTGGAGACTGTGATAATTCCAATAAGCTAAGATCTATGCTTTTAGATTCTAATATAGATACTCAATATTTAATTACTGAAAATGGAAGGGTAAGCCCTCAAAAAACTCGAATTATTGCAGCAAATCAACAGGTAATGCGCTTTGATCAAGAGAGTACTCAAAATATAAGCAAATCATCGCAAGATTTATTGCTTTCAATTTTTGAAAAAATAGTTTCTTCATTTGATTGCATCCTTCTTTCGGATTACGCCAAAGGTCTTTTAACTGATGAATTAACTACCAATCTTATTAACATTGCTAAAAAAAAATCTATAAAGGTTCTTGTTGATCCAAAAGGTCTAAATTATGAAAAATATAGGGGTGCATATCTTTTAACTCCAAACAAAAAGGAGGCAAGTGAGGCATCGAACATTCAAATTGAAAATAAATCAACTCTGCGCCAAGCTATATCTAAAATAAAATCACAATTTGAACTTGATATATCTTTAATTACCCTTAGTGAAGATGGTGTGGCAATTTATGATAATGAATTTCGCACGTACCCAACTCAAGCTCAAGAGGTATTTGACGTTACTGGTGCAGGAGACACTATTCTTGCTGCACTTGGTTTTTCATTGTCTTGTGGATTAAATATTGATGAAGCGGTAAAATTTGCAAACCTTGCTGCCGGAATTGTAGTTGGGAAAATAGGCAGTTCTTCAGCAACTCTTGAGGAAATTATTGATTTTGAATCTAGCTTATATAAACCCGCAAGTGATAAATATATTAAAACATTAAAAGATATAACTAAATTAACAACTGAGTTAAAAGCAAGTGGTAAAAAAATTGTTTTCACAAATGGTTGTTTTGATTTGCTTCATAGTGGCCATGTCAAATATCTTGAGTCTGCCAAAAGTTTTGGAGATATCTTAATTCTTGGACTTAACTCAGATAAATCAGTTAAAGCTTTAAAGGGTGATAGCCGTCCGATTAATGGCCAGTCTGACAGAGCTCAAATTCTTGCAGCACTTAAGGTTGTTGATTATGTTGTTATTTTTGACGAAGAAACCCCTTATAATTTAATTAAAGCAATTCAACCCGATACTTTAGTTAAAGGAGGGGATTATCAAGGAAAAGAGGTTGTAGGCCAAGAAATTAGTAAAGAACTAAAATTAGTTAAATTTATAAATAATTCAAGCACATCAAATATTATTAAAAAAATTAAAAATGAAATCGAACATAAAAAATGAATTGGAAGAGCATATAAAAACTGCTCAAGCTACTTTAAATTTTGGATCTATTATTGACTCAATAGAAATAGCTTCAAAAATTTGTATTGACAGCCTAAAAAATAATAAGAAAATATTACTTATTGGAAATGGAGGGAGCGCTGCTGATGCTCAACATATTGCAGCTGAACTTGTTGGAAGATATAAAAATGAAAGGAAAGGCTTAGCAGCTTTAGCCTTAACTACTGATACATCTGCAATAACTGCAGTTGGAAATGACTATGGATACTCACGAGTTTTTAGTCGGCAAATTGAAGCCCTGGCAAATGAAGGCGATACTTTAATTGGAATCAGCACTAGTGGCACTAGCTCAAATATTTTGAGTGCCATTCAAACTGCAAAACAGTTAAATTGCAAAACAATTGGCTTTAGTGGAAGATCAGGAGGAAAAATGAATGAACTGTGCGATGTTAACCTTGTAATTCCAGCTAAAGATACCGCTCGTATTCAAGAAATGCATATTGTACTAGGGCATATAATTTGTAACTTAATTGATCAAGAATTTAGCTAACAAGATTACTACTAATAACATCAATTACGTCCGATGACTTAATAAGTTTCATGCAGTTATGATGTTTAAGAGGACAAATACGCTTCATGCAAGGCTGACAATCTAAATTTTTTTTAAGAATAACTCCATCTGCATTCATCCATTGCGATGTTTCTTCATCTTTAGTAGGTCCAAAAATTGTTACAGTAGGGATTTGGAATGCAGCTGCCAAATGAATTGGGCCACTATCCCCTGAGATAAGCCAATCTAATTTTGAGACCTCATCCATTAACTCTGGAATATTAGTTTTTCCAGTAAGATTTTGAAAATTGGTTACACCCTTCTTAATTAAGAAATTTTCAATATCAAGAGAAATTTTTTTTTCTTTTTCACTACCAAAAATAACAATATCATAGTCAACTGAAAACTTTATGGCAACTTTAGCAAACTCTTCAGGATACCAACACTTAGCATTTCCATAAGTTGCACCAGGATTAATGCCTAATAGTCTATTTTTTTTAACTATATGATTATGAATATCTTTACTTTCAATATGCAATGCTAATTTACCTGCAATACTATCTATATTTAAACTGTCATTAAGGAAATTATTATATTTTTCTACTTGATGCCCAATTAAGTATCTATTTTTGTCGAATTGATACTTTTTATTGGCAGTAATAAAAAATTTCATAATTTTGGATCGAATTGAACCTCTAAAAGAAAAAAAGAAATCAAACTCACCAAGAGCTTTCCCATTTTTATACAAATTACTATACTTCCTATCTAACACCATTGTTTTGATAACTTTAGGATGACTTTTCAAAGCCTCAACTGCAACATTTGAGCCAATCAATGTTAATTGTGAGTCATTAAAAAAATTTGCTAAATTTTCAATAGCAGGTGTCGCCATTACCGTATCGCCAAGCCATGTAGGAAGTTCAATCAATATTTTCATCAAACAAGTTTGTAGTGCTTTTTACTTAACTCTAAACCTAATAAAAATTCAAGCTTAATAATCGCTTGATGTTTTTTTTGCTTAAAGGTGGGTTTGTAGCATGGATCTGTTTTATATAACCCATTTTCTTTTGGGAGCCAATCTTTAATAATTTCTGGATGTGTCCCTGTAAATCTTTGAATGATTGATTGATCCATTCGTGAATAGTCAATTATTACCGGCTCTCCACCCCAGTACTTTTGAACTTTACTACTCTTAAGATTCATCTGATCTTCACTTCGCACCCATCCATAATGATAGCAAGTAACTCCAGTTTTTTTTGCTCTTGGATATCTGCCCCTTTTATTTGAGTCTAATACAAGCCAAAAAAGACCGTCTGGAGCATAAGATCTAATTGAGTTTTTTATAATTCTAGCTTCTGAACGATACCAACCAGGTGAATTAAGTAAGCTATTAGCATTTCCATAAAAATGATGAAAATCAAAAACAAGCGCCTCAACATTAGGATCATTTAAATACATCTCCATGGTTTTTGTTATTTGTTCGAGATCACTTTCATGATAAATTTCATCTCCTTCAATATAGAAAGCCCAGTCTCCCGTACAATTAAATTGGGCAACCATTTTCTGCTGACCATAAACATAGCCACGATCTCGCATTCCATCATTCCATTTAGATTCAATAATTCGAATTTTATTATTATTTATAGATTGAATTAGCTCTAAAGTGTCATCTTCACTTTCTCCAACATTAATAACAAACTCATCGACTATTGGTAAAATTGACTGAATTGACTGCAAAAATGGATAGCCAAGCACCTGCCCATTTTTAATAAATGTAAAGGCACTAACTTTCATTTTTTTCTATGGATTTAAGTCCATTTTCACACCACTGAATGCCATTATTTATTACACCATTTAAAATATCATCATTCATTTTTAATGATTTCCTAGAACTTTCATTGTGCCATAAATGAAATTGGATTGCATTAAAATGTACATTTTTTCTTTTAATTCCACTATTCATTAATCGCACCGCAAACTCACTATCTTCTCTCCCCCAGCCTTCAAATTCATTATTAAATCCATTGATATTTAAACAGTCTTTCTTGTAAAAAGCCATATTACAAGACTTAATACCAAGTATATAATTTTTTTTAGATGAAAATATTAAAGAAAGCAATTTTGAATGAATAGAATTTTTTCTATTTTTCAATCCTAAAGAAAAAAATGAAAAATTAATTTTTTTTTCAACTAAAGCTTTTTTTGTTTCTTTTTCAGATATTAAAACTCTAGTGCCTTGTACAAACCATCCAGGTTGGGCTCTAGCGATATGATCTTTGACAAAATCAGTATGAAGTATCGTATCGCCATCGATTAAAATAATATAATCACCTGAAGATTTATATATAGCATTATTTCTTGATCTGGCTGCTCTAAAACCAATATCCTCTTGCCATGAATGAATAATATTTATATCAAAATCTTTATTAAAATTAACAATTAAATCTTTTGTTTGTGTATTACTTCCATCGTCAGCCACTATTACTTCGTCAGGAAGAATCGTTTGGTTTCTAACACTATCCATTACAAGTAACAATGACTCAGGCCAATTATAGGTAGTGATAATTAGAGTAAGTTTCATTAGTTAGCTAGTATTAGATAAAATAAGAGTAAATTATAAGTCATTTGTGCTTTAAAAGATTTATATGGAAGAAAAATTAATATTTGTAACTTTACTTGTGCTATGAAAATTTCTGTTTACATTATTGCCTTTAACGAAGTTGATAAAATTCGAGACTGTATTAATAGCGTCTTATGGGCTGATGAAATTATAGTGGCAGACTCACACAGTACAGATGGAACAAGTGAAATAGCTAAAGCACTTGGCGCAACGGTAGTAAATATTCCTTTTAATGGATATGGAGATTTGAGAAATCAAGCTATTAGTCATTGTAAAGGTGATTGGATTTTTAGCCTTGATTCAGATGAGAGATGTACAGATGAAGTTCGAGATGAAATTATTAAAATTATTGATAATGCAATGTTAGACATTTATCGTGTTCCAAGAAAGAATTTTTTTATGGGTAGATGGATTAAACATTCTGGATGGTATCCAAATTTTAGACAACCACAGCTTTTTAAAAATGGAAAAATGAGCTACACTCTTGACTCAGTTCATGAAGGATATATAAGTCATAGCGATAAAAAAATTGGAACTATTGATAATATTATTTGGCAATTTCCATTCAAAAATACTGAAGAAGTAATGTATAAAGCCAATCGATACTCAAGCTTAGGAGTCCTTAAATTACAAGAAAAGGGCGTAAATGGCACTGTGTTAAAAGCTTTTTTACATGGCTTTTGGTCTTTTATTAAGCACTATATATTTAAACTGGGCTTCATGGATGGTGGCCCTGGATTTGTTATCGCCTTTGGTAATTTTGAGGGTACTTTTTATAAATATATTAAGCTTACAGAAGCTCAAAAAAAATGGAAACCTCCTATTACTAATCCAATTAATAATTCTAACAAATGATAGTACCAGTAATCTTATCAGGCGGAAGTGGAACTAGATTATGGCCTCTATCTAGAACATTATATCCAAAGCAATTTTTAAGTCTAATTAATAGAAATACTTTATTTCAAGATACAATTATTCGCCTTCCTAAAGAGGTTTCTAGCCCGCTTGTTATTTGTAATGAAGAGCACCGCTTTATTGTAGCTGAGCAACTACGTCAAATAAAAGCTAAAAATAAAGGTATTGTTTTAGAGTCTATTGGTAAAAATACTGCGCCAGCAATTGCTCTTGCAGCTTTAAGTTTATTGAATGTCAAGAATGACCCTATACTTTTAATTTTATCTGCTGATCATCTAATTGATGATATTGATAAGTTTCACAACTCAATTAAAATTGCCAGCAAAATTGCTGAAAAAGGAAAAATGGTGGCTCTGGGTGTTCCGCCTAACAAGCCAGAAGTAGGCTATGGTTATATTGAAGTAGATAATTCAAAGAAAGATAATTATTATAATATTATTTCATTTACGGAAAAGCCCAATCTAGAAATTGCGCAAAAGTACCTAGCCTCTGGAAAATACTATTGGAATAGTGGAATATTTATGTTTAAAGCTTCAGTTTATCTAAAAGAATTAGAAAAATATGAACCTGAGATCTACAATATTTGTAAAAAATCTTACATTGAAGGGCCTAGAGATATAGACTTTATCCGCTTAAATAATGATGAGTTTTACAAATGTCCCAGCAAATCAATTGACTATGCTGTAATGGAGAAAACAAATATTGGAGTAGTTGTTCCATTCGATGGACGTTGGAGTGATGTAGGATCATGGGATGCATTATGGAACTCAAAGTCTAAAGATAAAAACAACAATGTCAGTGAAGGAGATGTATTACTAAATAAGGTTACTAACTCTTATATTCATAGCTCCAATCGCCTTGTGACAGTTAATGATATTTCAGATCTAGTTATCATTGATACTCAAGATGCACTTCTAGTTTCAAGTAAAAAAAGTTCTCACGATATCAAGCATATTGTAAAAAAGCTCAAAAATGACAATAGAAATGAGCCAGATAATCATAGAAAAATTTTTAGACCTTGGGGCTACTTTGATGCAATCGATTCTGGAAAAGGCTTTCAAGTGAAAAGAATTTTTGTAAATCCAAATGCGAAACTATCTCTTCAAAAACATAAGTATAGGGCTGAACACTGGGTTGTTGTAAATGGCACTGCATTAGTAACTTGTGGTGAAAAAAAATTTGAACTAAAAGAAAACCAATCCACTTATATTCCAAGAGGTGAAATCCATAGACTTGAAAATTGTGAGAAGGAAACTTTAGAAATAATTGAAATTCAGACTGGAGAATATTTGGGAGAAGATGACATTATTCGATTAAAAGATGATTATAAAAGGCATTAAAATTGGATTTTTTGGTTATCTTTTCAATCGTTATTTACCGTTTCAATTACAATAGGAACATTGTCACTTTCGTTATTAAACCAACTATCAACCTCTTTAAAAATAGCTTTAGGATCAATATTATCTAGGCAATCACTATTGCCATGATTATCATCACAACCGGCTTTTCCACAAGCAACACATGGCATATCTGCTTGAAAAATCGTAATATTTCCATAAGTTTGAATAGGTTTGTCTTGATTTGCTGACAATTCTAACTGATTTGACCAGGGTGACCACATACTTAAATTAGTAGGCCCAAATATTGCAAAAATACGCTTATTTTGTGATGCTGCAATGTGCATATTTAATGTGTCCATTCCAATATACCCAAGAGATAATTTACTTAGCGCAATAAACTCTTCAAGAGAAGTTTCCCCAATAAAATCGATTACATTTGGCAAAGATGGTATTTGTTTTTTTATTTCTAAATCAAGGGAATCACTACCACCTGTAATTAAAATTGAAACCCCTAATTCACTTAAACTACATAAGAGAGTATCTCTTAAATTTTGAGGATATACTTTGTAGTTATACTGAGTTGATGGATGAAATATTATAAAATCTTTAACATTTATTAATCCTAACTTTCTATTAATAGCTTCAGCAGCTTCTATAGTTACTCCAATATCATAATGTGTATTATTAAAATTAATGTTTAAATAATTTAAAGACTGAAGATTATTTAAAAGTATATGTTGAGAATTATCAAAATAATAGTAATGAGATAGAAATATTTTTTTCCACCAAGATTTATTTCTATTATCTTCTATAGCACTAATTGATTTTTTTCCTGATATTAACGCATAAAAAACACTTCTATCACTTGCTGTAAGGTTGATACTTAAATCATATTTTTTAAAATTTTTTGAAATGAGTTTTTGTTCTTGCTTCCATCTATTTTTTTGCTTCTTTAAATATGAAAAAGTATAAATATTTTTTGTAAAAGGAATGAGTTTTGCAATAGAAATAGTGTCATCATTAACAAGCATATCAATCTGAGGAGAATTATATTCTTCATAAAGAGCCTTAATAAGAGAGGAACTTAAGAAGACATCTCCATTAGATCTTTGTATTATTATTAATATTTTTCTAGGAATTCTCAAAGTCTTTATACAAAAATGAACTAAAAAATATAAACATTAACGATGTGAAATGCCCTAAAAGATAGGAATCACTAAACATCACAACAAAAAATAATACAGGGAGCGCAGTACCAGCATTTCTTATCAAGGTACTTGAAGAATTGTATGAAAACTTAATTTGATAATAAAAAATACTTAGCATGCTAAAAAACCCAATTAAGCCAAGTTGAACTAAAACCAAGGTAAACATACTATGAGGATTTGTAGAGTTTGGAAGTGATGGAGTATTAATTTGATTAATTTTTCGATACTCAGTTGGAAAATCTCCAGTTCCAACACCAATTATTGCGTTTTGTTTTATTATTTGAAGTGAATTTAAAAGATATGAAAGTCGAATACCAACTGAAGTATTTTTTTTATTTTCAGAGAATGAATAAACATTATCAATAGCCGAGTTAACTCTTATTTTAAAATTATCAATTATTTGGTAAGAGGAAAAAAATATTGTAGGAATTATTATTAAAGTAACTATAAATGCTTTAATATTTTGGTTTTTAAAAAATTGAAAAACTAGTAAGACTATCATGACAAAGAATCCAATCTGCCCAGCTCGCCCATTAGTAATAAATATATTAATTATCATAATAATTGAAAAAAAACTATAGCAATAAGTTTTTAATCTACTATTGTTTTTGTTAAAAATTATTTCATATAAAACTAGATAAATTGCAAATGCCAAGATAGGATTATAAGAAACACTAGACATAAAAGGAGTTACGCTAAATTGATTGATAATTATTCCAAATTTTGCCTCTAATTGTTGAATCATCGACGATTCAAGTGAGTCAATTAGCTCAAACCAAATTAGGTAAGAACATATTACTGAAAAGAACATTGCAATCAAAAATGCAAAAATATAGTGCTTAATATAGTTGTTCCTAACCAACGTATAAAGAATTGGCCAGAGCCCTATAAAATACCACATTTTGTGAACAATATGAAGCCCCCAACTCAAATCCTCTGTCCATAATAATCCAACAAAATGGATACAGAAAAATATTATTGATGCAAGCATTAATTTATTTTTAAAAATTTGACTAAATTTAGATTTATATTCTCCAGAAATGAGCCAAAGAGTACAAATGACAACTATGACTAAATTAGCTCCAAAGACTGTCAAGGGAAGTAAAAATGCTAGTGCTATAATTAAAAATTGGTATATTTTGTCCAAATTAAAACTTGGAAACATAAGTATCCTTTAAAATAAATTAAGAATATTATACTTAGCTTAATTTATGACGACGAAAACTATTTTTCTTGATAGAGATGGTGTTATTAATAAAGAAATAAACTATTTGTATAAAATAGAGGAATTTGAATTTATTGATGGTGTTTTTGAAGCCTGTAAATACCTTATTAATCTTAATTATCAAATTATCATAGTTACAAATCAGTCTGGAATTGCTCGTGGCTATTACTCAGAGCGTGACTATCAGATTTTAAATACTTGGATGTTAGCTCAATTTAAGAAAAATAATATCATTATATTTGATATATTTCATTGCCCCCATCTTCCTAACTCAAATTGCAATTGCAGGAAACCAAAGCCTGGAATGTTCCTAGAGGCTAAATATAAACATAATATAGATATGAAAAAATCATGGCTGATTGGAGATAAAGAAGTGGATATTATTTCCGCAAATAATTCGGGAATATCCAATACTATTCTTGTAAGAAGTGGGCATAAAATTAATGAACTGAATTCAAATGCAAAATATATTCTAGATTCAATCTATAATGCAAGTCAAGTAATAGTTAATTAAGTCTTTTTATTATTGACTTAGTAATTCTTCAGAAACTTTTAATATTTTTTTAACATCAATATTCTGGATTGAATAATCATTTTTATCTATTTGGAAGGGATTAACCTTGGAATTTGATTGAATAATATGATTAATTTTTGTTGCATATGAATTTCGATATCCAGGCGTTGATCCAAATAAGACAATTGATGGAATGTTTAATGCCCAACTAATATGAGTTGGTCCTGTGTCTGGTCCAATTACAAGGTCCACCTTTGAAATTAATAATATTAATTCATTAATAGACAATTTATTACAAACATTTATACTTGGAGATATTTTTTTTATTTTATCTGCCAACAACTTTTCTTCATTATTCCCCCATATGACAAGAAAATTTGCATCAATTAAAGTTGAAAGATTAGCCAACTTTGAAGCAGGATAGCGTTTTGACTTATGGGATGCACCAGGAATTAATAAAATATTTTTTTTTGAAATTGACACATTGTTAGTATTTAAATACTGCTTACTTGAGTATAAAAAAGGAATTTTATTATAAATTTCTTCATCACTAATATTGAAATTAAACATGAAGTCAATTAGTTTTATATTGCGCTCAATAACATTTTTTTCATAATCAATCTTAAAAGTTTTATTATAAAAAAGTGCTGCAAGAGGCTCTCTTGCTGAAGTTTTATCAAAACCTAATGTCAATCTAGAAGGAATAAATCTAGAAATAATTGCAGATTTTATTAAGCCCTGCATATCAATGACTGCATCATAAGGGCCAAACTTTCGAACCTTTTTTAACTCACTTAAAAGTAAAAAAAAAGATGTTTTATTTTTAGAATTTTTAATCTTAACTTTGTGAACTTTATTTATATGAGGGTGATAGTTTAATAGTTCACAGAAATTTTCATCTACCACCCAATCAATAATTACTTCTGGGTTATTTTTTTTAATAAACTGCAAAACAACCATTGCGTGAACAATATCACCCAATGCTGAGAGTTTGACTATAGCTATCTTCATAAAAGCATTTTACATCGGCATTCTATTTAAAGCGCTA
>Ga0075447_10000602_pt1 | contig 18135 bp, 13 predicted proteins | sample CoawatmetaG10DNA_FD_72352 | JGI IMG/M metagenome (GOLD analysis project Ga0075447, IMG submission 72352) | Marine microbial communities from the West Antarctic Peninsula - Coastal water metaG104-DNA | ecosystem: Environmental > Aquatic > Marine > Coastal | place: Atlantic Ocean: West Antarctic...
CTTCGATTGTATTACCGATGTATTTATTGGGTGGTATTCAAGTTTTATTCCTTGGAATAATAGGAGAGTATCTAGGAAAGATATATGAAGAGGTTAAAGATAGGCCGCGGTTCATTATAGAAAAGCAGCTACCATAATTACTTTTTTAGTTTATAACTTTTAATGCTATTTATTTGTGATTAATAACCTTCAGATGTGAAAAATAAATTGTCCTATATTCATTCTAAATTCATTTATTCCATATTTATATTTGCAGTATTAATATATCTAATTTTAGGTGTTGGAGTCCATGGAGATGATTACACTGAAATTATTGGAATGAAGAGCTATAACTTATGGGAGTTTTTATATCCAGACCCATATAAACACACTATTCAACTATTAGGCTTTCCAAACTTCTATACCTATTGGTGGGCGTATCCAGTTTTAGGCTATGAAAACCAATGGGTATATGATGCTATCAAAATCTTGGTTCATGGATTAAGCATTAAACTAATTTATATTTTTTCTAGAGATTATTTCAGCCCAGATAGAGCCTTGTTGCTTTCATTATTATTTGTTTTGTATCCACTTCATGATACAACTACATATTGGTATATGACACTTTATTATGTAACAATTCCAGCAATTATTTTATATGCTCATTCATTAATTCGGAAAAACAAGACCTATAAAGGCTTCTTAGTATTACTTCTTGGATCAATGTGGCATTATGCATCCCCACCTTATACTTTTGGTTTAGCAATGATATTTGTTGCTGAAAAAAAATTTAAAAAAGCATTTTTTTTTGCTGCTCCAGGATTCATATATTTAATTTATTATTTTTGGTTTAAATTTAGTTTTCCAGATGTAGAAAGGAGAATAAATCCAGAATTAAATATTTATAGCTTTATTAAAAATATGCTTATGCAAATAATAAGTTTTGTTGAATCTTCTATTGGCCCATCTTATTGGCTAAAAGTTTTTTATTCAATAAACTCTCTTAGCTTGGTTTCAGTGATAATTGTTTTAGTTATTTCAACTTATTTTTTTAAATCATCCAATCTGTCACCTACGAAGAAGATTAATAAGCCACTATTATTAGGCTTAATTAGTGTAGCCATATTATCATTTTCAATGTTTTCTTTAACTGGTCTTTACACTCACTCTGCATTCAATTTATCAAATAGAACTACGATTTATGGTTCATTATTAATTGCTTTTTTATTGTCAACATTTCTACCTGGAAAGAAAAAATCTTTTTTAATATTAATTTTAATTTTTGTAGCTCCAGTATTTGGACTTTCTGATCACTGGAAGTCATGGAATTTAACTCAAAAAACTATTATAGAAAATATATCACAGAACTCAACACTCAAGAGTATTGAGGAAGATAGTACACTTATTATTACGGGGCATGATTATAGCAAGTTAGGGCCATTTTCACATATAGAGTTCTTCAGCATGCCATGGCATGTCAAGGCAATTTTTCAAGATAATATTAAAACTAAGAAAGTTGTTTCTATTTCAAACTACACTAAATTTAGTAATGGAAATCTAACTGATGAAAAGTTTAATATAACCTACCCTATAGATAATAAAATTTATTTATACAATAGTGTTAACGATTCTATTAAGGAAATTAATAAATCAGATATTAGTGAAATTATTGAAAAGAATCCTAAAGTACTTAGGCATTGGTCTCAGTTAATGAAAGGGACTTGGCTTCAAAAATCTATTGTATGGCTGAGCCCAAGATTAAGCTATCTATTTAAATAAATCAACTTTAGAAAATTGAATATTTATGAAATCTAAGAATTCTTAACTACAAAGAAACAACTTTATTTTGAATAAGTATTTAAAATAATATAACAATATTAGCTGAGCTTGCAATAGTCATTTAATTTATTGTCCCTTGCTAAATTTTCATACAATTCTAGGTCGCTTACAGAATCCACCTCTAGCCAGCCATTATTAACACATACAGCTTGTGCTTGCCAATTAGCATCAATTAATAATTGCAAAAAACTAGTCATATACATGTTATTAAAATCTTGTCCATCATATTTTTTATTTCTATCTAGCTGCTCATAGAAAGATATTAATTCTTCAATTCTATCACTTCGCACTTTTATCAAACCTGTGTATTGACCTTGAATATCTAGATAGGTTTGTGTTTTTTTACCCAACTGAGCGATTGTATTGTCATCATTAAGAATTAAACTTTCAGCATCACTCAAGGGGTCTGTAAATCTTAGCTGCCAATATTCACGCCAACTCTTGTCAACCATTATACTAATTGGCGACTCGTCATCAATAACTTGTTTTAAATTATTCATTTGATAGACAATATCACCGTAACTAATAATTAAGTCTCCAGATTTCTTGATAAAGGGTAAGGCACAAAATAAACTAGTTACCATATTACTGCTAGCATAATCTGAATTAATAGCACAATTAAATCCCAATTTTTGAATTTTTTTTGCTTGATAGCCTGCTACAACTTGAATATCTGTTACATTAGCAGAGTTTAATACACTAACCTGCCTATCAAGTAATGATGTGCCTAATAACTCTACCAAGGCCTTTGGTTTGTTATTCGTTAAAGGTTGTAATCGTGTTCCTTGGCCTGCTGCTAAAATTAATGCTCTTGTCATAATAAAAATTGTTTAATCAAATTTAGGTCATTTTTGTCAAATGGCTGCTCACGTTCTGGATGCCACATGATACCCGCTACACGAAGACTAGAATGATAAAACCCTTCAATAGTTTTATCCTGCGCTAGCGCAAACGGTCTTAGCGATTTTGCTAATTGCGTTTTTTCTATACCCCATTGATGAAAACTATTAACCTCTCTCGAACTATATGGAATTTTTTTATCAATAAAGTTTACTTTATGGCGACATGCGACATGTCCAGAAACTTTAGACAACTCGCCATTGAAAAACATATTTATCAATTGCATACCACGACATATACCCAGTATGGGTATATTTTTCTCTAAAGCCAACTCTAATAACTGTTGTTCAAATTCATCTCTAATTGGCGAGACATCAGAAGCAGAAGGGTCTAGAGCGGTTATGCTATTGCCCCCACTGAGTATAATGGCAGCTGGCTTTACATTGTTAATAATATCTATAGGAGAAGCTACATTAGAAATAGGAACAGCAAGAAAATCTAAGCTATGAGCAAAAGGCGTCCATCTTTGATCAAGACAATCACGCTGCTCATTATATTTAGCAATTTTTTCTACCCTTTGGCTGATTGCTAGTATTTTCATATAGATATAAAGTAATTATTTTTTTTGTGCAAGTATATATGTTCTGTTTTTATCAAGAAACCCTGTAAATTCATATTTAGAAATATCCAATATTGTGAAATATTGTGAAATAATTTTTATATTATCTTTAATCGCATTTTCATTTTCCAATTTAGGTGGATGCGACTCAAAAACTAATAAGCCTCCTATTTTTAAGAAGCTGTAGCATTTAATAAAATACTCTTCTAAATTATATTTTGTATTATTATCATATGTTGAGTGATTAGCCAAAGATAGAACCACATCATAGTTTTCATTGCTAGGCAAATCCTCAAAAGTTGCATCTAAAAAATCACAATTAGATATATTTAAATGATTTTTAGCTGTATTGGCTATTTCAATTAAATATGGATTAATATCAAATCCATAACCACTTTTAATTACATTAGAAAGAGACAATATTACAAAACCAGCATTACAACCTATATCAAGAACATTTTTATTTTTAGTGATTTCAAATAAATCTAATTTATTTAATCTTTCTTTTGTATTCCTATAACCAGTAATATTTAAATCATCAAAGCTTTGATAAAAATAACCTTCACCATAATCATAATGCTTGTAATTATTTGACTGTTCTAATAATATGGAATTAATTTTTTTATGTAAATGCCAAAGAGTAGGATCGTTAAATTTTAATAATTTATTGTAATCAGCTATTCTATTCTTCCATGAAAGCTTTTGTAGTTTATTTTTGGTAAAGATTGCAGTTCGCATGAATGAAAAAACTGCAAGAAAACTAGGTTTAAAATAAAATTTAAGTTGCTTATTATTAATCATAGTTTATTTTTGAATTCGTAAATAAATTATCAATAACGATATTCTTTATTTTATTATGCATAAAATTTAGCGTAGTATCATTATTAGCATCTTGCTTAGTAGCAGAAATTGAATAAAAATTCGTGCTACTATATTTTTTAATTACTTGTTTTAGTACAAAAGAGCGAACCCATGGGTCAACATAGCTATAGATAGATCGATATAAAGTTATTAGATTATAGTTATTACGACTTATTTTAAAGCTAATTTTTGGCAACCAAGAAGCTAATATTATTTCTCCTGTATCCAATCCATTGTCCATGAAGTAACAACTTGCAGAAGCTTTACCATGAAGTAACAAAGACCATAAGAAGCAGTCAGCACCTTTAATCTGAGGTAAAAATCCAGGATGAATATGTATCATCTTAATACTTTTGATATCTAAAAGATCTTTTGGTACAAATCCCCCTCCAGTATAAAGTATAGTTGTTTCAGATAATTTTTGTAAGCACTCCATTAACAAATCATCTCTTAAATTTTTGATTAATAGAGTTTCAATATTAGAACAGAAATAAGATAAAGGCCTTAATCTATTAGCATTATCTAAAGTAGCTTGAGAAAATTGATAATCCTTAATAACACTATCAAAAATTATTTTTTTTAGCTCTGGTAGATATTTGGAAATTTTATTTGGCCAATAATGTATTCTTTGTTTATGCAAAAATGCTGCATATTTTTTTCTTAGAGTGACTGGCAATAACCTCCCAATTGATTTTTTAGTTGTTATATCAGTACTATTTACAAGGTGAATAATTTTTTGAGGGGAAAATCCCATTGAGTGAATTGTGGCTAGATATGCTCTTGCAATTGGCCCTTCAGAAAATAATATAGTTATTGGTAAAACTACTAAAGGCTTATTAAAGTTGCTTAATTGATCAATAACTTCATCGTCAAAAAAATGTTCACATTGGCTAATATTATTTACAACTCTTTCAATATCTTCAATAATACTTCTATACAGTTCAGAACCTTTATTTAACCAGCTTGATGAGGCTAAATCTAAACATTTGAAAAGTGAATTTATAACTTTTAGTAATTCAACATCTTTTTTATTTATCTTTTTTATATCTAAAAAGTTTTTATAAAGTAACAATGTAAAGATATCCATCCATTCATTTGACAAAACCATAGAGTCTATAAAAGGCTTCCAATCATTACTATAAAAAGTAACAATTTTTCCATTAGTATTTATCTTATATTCAAAATTATCTAACCATTCAGTATCTGATTTACTAAATTCTTTAGCGTGAATAAGACATAAAAGTATAAATTGAGTATCAATGAACTCTGGCTTTTTATCGTCAACTTGAAATTCATATTCTTCTCGAAGACTAGAAAGCATCTTATTTACTAATAATTGACTCATAAAACCTCAATGAGATATTTATTCATAATATGACTACAATATTACGATTACCACAATCAATTTTTAATTTTTGACTGGAAGATAATTGCTTATAGATTTTTTCACCTACACCGATAACAGCTGGTATACCTAGTTCAGCAGTTTTAATTGCCATATGTGAATTAGCCCCACCATACTGGGTAATTAATCCTGCAATATCATGGCCAAATAGCCAGTCATATCCTGGATCTGCTTGTTGAATCAAAATTATATAACCATCTAAATTAAGTCTTTTACTGCCTGTTAGAATTTTTGATTTAGCTGTAACTTGCTTATTAGTAATAAAATTAGCTTGGGCGCTATGATATTCAAAACAATAAAAATCATCTAATTTACTTATAAATCCTGGTAGTTCTAACATTTTATTTAATCTATCATGTTTGATTGATTCAATAATAATCTGTTCAAGTTGGTGTTGGCTTAAGACCCCAAGTTTGAATTCTAATAAATCATTATAAGATAAGTGAATAATTTGATCACGGCTAATGTCTATACCATTGCCAAACTCTACAATAAAATCTAGGGCCAAACTAAGATTACGAGTAAATTCCAATTTAACCGCTTCCCGGGCAATGGTTGCTTGTCTTAGATAATCAAAAAACTGAGTCACTGTTATATTTAGCCCTATCTCCTTTAGAATCAAACTAATTTTCTGTTTTTGTAGATTTGTTAAAATTAATTTTGAGATAAACTTATCATTTTGTTGATGGTTGCCACCAATTAAATAATGCTGAGGATCTTCCCAATATGCTTGGGCTTCAGCATCATAAGTACCTGGCCTTAAATGCCCATATTTTGCTATAAGTTCTTTCGTGCTCAGCTTACCCATTATCACAGCTGATTGATCCTCCTTAATATCACTAGCTACTGTATTAATCGACAACATAAATCTATCAACTTGATTTGGGTTTAAAATTTCTTTATTTACAAAGCTTTTAAGAAAATTAGTAGCAATAAATCCATGACGTGCAGCATGTGCAAAAGCTAAAGTACCAAAACGTTGACAGTCATCTAATAAAGAAAAGGCTTTATTAAGGGGGTTTAGTTTACTTTGCATCAACTTACTTCTTCGTTGCTGCAAGGTTTTAATAGATGAAATATCATTCTCTAATCGGGATACTGCATTGTATGCTATAGATTTTAACGCTCTTTCTAAAATTGAAATTTCTTCTATAGTTACACCATGATTTAAAAATCTATTGCTCGCCTCATCTTTAAAGCTTGGAGTCCAGACTGTCAAAGCAATATCAAATTCAATTTTATCATGATATTGTGGATCAGCTTTAAGGTTGGCCAAGTAGGCGCCTACGAGTTTATCTGATAACTTACTGCTAAGTGTTGCAGGGATAAAAGAATTTAAACTCGCACGAACATCAATGTAAGGCTGTCCACAAAAAGAAACCATTAGTGGGTGGGGGCGAACATCCTTATAACCAAACTCAGCTCTTTGAATAGCCCAGATATCGTTTGTAACCAGCATAGAATATAAACTAAATGCCAGTGGCTTTGGATGAGTACCAATAATTTCTGCTGGATTCCAATCTGACATATTACTAAAATACGTTGCCTCACCAGATACTAAGGGAGAAGTTTCTTGAGACGATTCAAACAACTCCATACTTGCATTTAGTTGTTTATTTACTAAATGGTTAACGCCTTCATATTCACTATGGTCAATTGTGATTGGCCTAACCTGGAAGATATGTACCCTCTTCTGTTTATCTATAGCAAATTCAATATCCAATTTATCGAACGCTAATAACTGAACTATTTCACTTACTGCATCTAAGACAGGGACAAGAGTTTTTTCAAAGCTACTTAGATGCTCTGAATGACTGTGCTGAAGAATTATGGTACGACTATAAGTATTTAAGCCTGATGTAATAGTATCTGTAGCACCTGTTCTATCGTCAAAATTAAAGATATAATATGGTGCACCTGTTTCTAGACTACACGTGAATACAACGCCAGCACAACTTACATCATGAATAAACTCTTGAATTAAAACTTGGTCAGATTTTTTATCTAACTGTTCACCATAAGAATCAATAACTATCTTAATAGAATCAGCTAGATCTTGTTTAGATTGACTGTCTATATTTAATAAACTAGAAAATTTTCCAGCTCCAGATTTTATCCAATTATCTTCACTGGATGAACTACTACGAACAACTACATTTACTTTAGAAAAGGTTTTAGAAATTTTATTTAATATGGCTTGTGAGTTATCCAACCATTCTTGAACAGAAAAACTTATTTGTTTACCAATATGGCTATGATTAACCATAGGCGCAAGACGAGAGAGTGATTGCGCTTTATTTCCTAAAATAAATCTAGCTATATCAGCTGGCTCATTAAGTTCTGCCCAGTTATCATCCACATTAATAAATTCGATCTTACTTCCTTTATTATGAAGATATAAAATTAAATCTATAAGGTTTTTGCCAACATCTTCACTATTTAAGCTACTTATGATTTTTGCAATATGTGGCTTACAATGAATTAATCCAGTGAACTCTGCTATACGCCCTTTAAACTTTCCTTGATTTGGTGTAATGGTTTCAGCTATAGCCAAATCTTTTTCTGAACGAGACTTATAACGGTTATGATAATTAAGATCAATAGCTACAGAAATATCAGCATCATTGGATACTATTTGTTTAATAATATTTTTACGAAAAATCGTATCAGCATATGTAATTAAAACAGCTTTATCCTTAAAAGGAGCTTGAAGCAAACTATCTAATACATGCTTAGTTTGCCATTCTTTAATTAAAGTATAGTTAATCTGGGGATTATGACGAACAATGTCCTCAATATTGTATCCCCCCAAGAAATTGATTTGATTATATGAAAGTAAATTAAAGCTATCTATTTGCCAATCAATAACTCTGACTTTTTTTCCAATTTTTTTTAGGGCAACTGGACTAATTCCTGCTGCAGGCTCTGCCGCACCAAGAATAAAGATATCTAAACTCATCTATCTCAACTAAATATTAATGTTTTTATCGGTTTCTTGGATAGAATTATCAGTAGGATTTTTTTCTGACTCTGAAATTACTGGATTGCTTTTCTTGCCGGTAAAAAAATCTTTTAACACATACCAAGTGTTTTTGAAAAATGCAACACATACAAACATAATTGCAGCAAGTCCAGCTACTAATCCTTGAATTATCATACTACCAGTTCCAGGGTCGAGATATGCATAGGCTGGAGAAGTATATGAAATTAAACCAACTACAAAAAACAAAAATTTAAAATTTGATACAGCCATTTTTATCAACATAAATAATTAAACACCTAATCTAATAAAAGGTATTATAAGTTAAATTTTAATTTTAATTCATAAATCTATACATAAAAACCCATAGATAGAGGGCTAATACGACATGTGATAATAATATTTACTCATATGTTTAAATTATGAATCTGTCCTTTGTATAAGATAAGTTTGATTTCAGTTAGGTTAAATTTGATAAGGGCAAATAATAATTTGGAAGAAGCTAATATTTCTTAACCCCCTTTTTTAAATAACCGAAATAAATTTGATGCTTAAAACTTTTAAACATATATTTCAAGCAATTGAATTCCTGCGCTTACCAAAGGAAAATAGAAGAGTTGTTTTTTACTCTGAGGGCAGAAGTTATTGGCCAATCTTTAAAGGGCTTGTAGATGGTATTCTTAATCAGTCAAAGTTAAATATTTGTTATATATCTTCTGGAAAAGACGATCCTGGCTCTGAATATAATAATAAAAGATTTAAAACATTTCTTATAGATGATAGTTATGTTCGTAATTGGCTTTTTGAGAATCTGCAAACTGATTTATTGATTATGACAATGCCAGACCTTAATCAATATCAAGTAAAAAAATCTAAATATCCCGTTCATTATATTTATGTGCAACATGCTTTAGTAAGTTTACATATGGCATATCGCCATGGTGCATTTGATTGGTTTGATACAGTATTTTGTGCAGGACCTCATCATATCAATGAAATTCGCTGCATTGAAGAACAATATAATCTTCCTAAAAAGACATTAATTGAACATGGTTATGCGAGATTTGATTCTATAATTAAAAATAAATATCAAGAAAAAATTAATAATGAAGTCAAACATGCTCTTTTTGCTCCAACATGGGGACCAAATGCATGCATTGAATTAGGAATAGGGAGCCGGGTTATTGAAAAACTATTATCTTATGGATATAAGGTTACTTTGCGCCCACATCCAGAAACTTTAAAATCTTCTTCAAAAATAATTAATAAAATAATCAGCAAACATCGAACAAATAAAATGTTTATTTATGATGAATGCATCTCTTCAATAGATTCATTTCATCAATCTGATTTTATGGTGAGTGACTGGTCAGGCGCAGCAATAGAATACTCTTTAGGACTAAAAAAACCAGTTGTTTTTATTGATCTTCCAAAGAAAATTAATAACCAAAAATATAAAGAAATTAAACTTACTCCTTTAGAAGTTTATATAAGAGAAGATATTGGTGTTGTAGTATGCGAAGATGATCTCACTTCTTCATTAATTAGTTCATTAACTTACAAAGAAATTGATCTAAATAAGTACATATTTAATATTGGAAAATCTGATTTTTATGGTGTTAAATACATACTAGATATGATGAAGGACAATGACTAAAAATAAAAAAGACGAATTAATAAGAAATACAATCGGGTTAATGGTTATTTTCTTTACCATGTTTACTCCATTTATTAATTTTATTGCTGCAAATATCAATTCATTGCAAGTAAATTACAGTGGTCCATTAATTTTTACCACTACAACATTTTTTATCATTTCATTATTTACACTCTCACTAAGAAAATTATTTAAATATAAATTTATTGTTATAGCTGCATCTACTTCATTGTTTTATTTGTTATTAATGATTTATGAGCCCATATTACAAATAGGATTGAAATTCATTTCATTGAAATATATTACATATTCCACCCTATTTTTTATCTTAGTACTATCGTCAATTTCATTAATTTTATTTAAGTCTAAATTACTTATACAAACTTATATTATTTTTATTTGTGTTTTATTTTTTGTTGCAATTATTGGACTTTTTTATTCATATATTAATCAAATAGATGAAAAGAAAATAGTTCGAAAAATTGTTAATGATAATATCACAATTACCTCAAACGTGATCAAAAAGCCAGAGCAACTTAGAAATATATATTATATTATTACTGATGGCTTAGGATCTCAAAAGGGGCTTATTTCTGGTGGGATTTCTACAATGGAAATTGATGATTTTATAAAAACCTTAGAAGATAATGATTTTTACGTTGCTGAAAAATCTACCTCTTCATATAATTCTACATATTTATCCGTTCAATCAATTTTTGAAATGGATTATCCAGTTTTGCCTAATAGCAAGAAATATAATGTTGAAAATAATTTCTTTCCTGGGTCTTTATCAATATCCAAGCCAAAAACCTTCTTACATCAAACATTACTAAATATTGGATATGATAAATTATATTGGTCTGGAAGCAGAGCAAGTCTAAGATGTAAAGATAATTCAAGTAATTTAGATTGTATTAATCTTAATGTAAAAAATTTAAATGAACTAGTTGCAAGAGTTCTAAGTGACAATTCAATAATGATTTATCTTGAACAAAGCATATTTCCTAGAATATTACAAAAGATTTCGGCGGCTAATTATGATTCAATTGATGGAGCTCTGAGCCATTTGTCTAATAATAATATAATAGAAGATAATTCATTATTTTTCTTCATACATGAAATGGTTCCACACCCACCTTATGTGACAGAAAATTGTGAGCCTATATTTGGAACTGGTAATGTATATGTTGGTCAAAATCATAGGGACTACTATAATTCAAGTATTGCATGTCTAAATAAAAAAATTCAGAATTTTATTGAATTTATCGATAAAAAAGATAAGGGAGCTATCATAGTTATTCAAGGTGATCATGGGAGTAAGTTTAAAAAAATTAAAACAAATAAATTTGCTGACTTATCAGAAGATTATTTTATCGAAAGGTACTCTAATTTTAATGCTTTTAGATTACCTAAAGATTGTGAAAAAAACCTTTATGATAGCATTGGTACGGTTAATTCTATAAGGCTAGTTATTGCATGTGCCTCTGGAGTTGAACCAAAATTTATTGAGGATAAAAATTACTTTGCAGCATATAAAATTATGATGGATAGTTACGGAAAAGTAATTGATGTAACAAGTATTGTTAATCAATAAAAGATTTTTAACAAATCACTATTTGGTAGGTAATCAACAATGGAGCTAAAAATACTAGTTTACAAACTTTAAATAATCTTAATATTAAACACCTGGAATGTTATTTTGATCTAAAAAAGTTATTCCAGCACTCGGATGGATTATTTTAATTTCAGAAATAATTTTAGCTAAAGAATCCTCATTACTTAGATTCACAAGGTACATCATCTCAATTGATTCACCTCTTATATCAAACCTTCTCAGATCTGGCTCAACAGTATTTTTACTTAAAATAGAGTTAGTGAAGTCCAAAAAACCATCTTGATCTTTTTTATCTGGGCTATTAAGATCAATTGTTATGAATAGTTTCTTTCCAGCACTAGAACGAATAAACGATTTTTTATTTATAATAGCCATAAAGAATAGAATTATCATAACAGATACAACTGTTGCTATAGTTTGACTTGCGCCTAAGCCTAAACCTGCTGCTATTGAAATAAATAAATATGCTAATTCTTCAGGCTCTTTAATTGGAGTTCTAAAGCGCACAATTGAAAGTGCCCCAACTAAACCTAATGACAAAGCGAGTGATGACTTAACTACTGCAATAATCAAAATAGTTGTTAATAAAATGAATGGAAATACTTGAGCAAATTCCTCCCTATTAGACAAGGTTGAACCATATTTCACAAAATGCCATCTTATACAAATTGAGAGAATTAATCCAATAGTTAAACTTATCAACATCCCCAGTAGAGATAAATTATCTGGATTTACGTTAAGTAAAGACTCGAAATCACCTGCGCTCATATTAGTTATTATTTATTAGAAGAATTTACTTTATCGTATTATAATGTAATTTATATTAAAATTATAAATACTACTAACACTCTTATTAAATTTATTTATTTATATTTTTTATTCTTTCCAGTCTACAGAAATCAACTACAGCAAATTCTGAATTTGCATTGAAATGATGAGTGGAATATAGATCTTCTTTGTAATTTGCATTAATTGTTCTTACTCTCTCTTCGTGATATTCTGATGCACTTAAGCGCAAAACTTTATTGATTCCAAATGACTTTCCATAATGAGACTTACCTTGAATTTGATTGACTCGATAAATATCGCCATATTGATAGAATAAACCTCCATTTCTTGCAGTAAGTGAATCAAAAATAACAGGATTACCACTTTCTATAAGTTCCCAATGTGTTGAATCAATTTTATTGGAGAAAAAAATATGTAATTCAGATTGATAATCACCTATTCCAGCACTGCAAATATTAGTTAACATAAACCACAAGTTATCTTGTTTAATTACCATTGTATCTGCAGCTGAGATATTCTTCATTAAAGTTTTATCTAAAGCCCATTTTGTTGGAAAATCTAAGCACTTATAAAGTCGAATTTCTTTGGCTTCAACAGATTCAGGAATCATATATATACTTCCCTTTTCCTCAAATACAAAGGGAAATGAAAGGTGAAAATCTTCCTCTAATACAACCCCTAAAAAATCTTCAGAGTTTTCATTTATTTGAATCGCTGAAATCCTTCCTTTATTATCTGAATAGAAAAAATCCTCAACAAAAATAACACTCTTTCCTTGATGTGAAATTACGAATGGATCTGCTAGAAATCTTCCACTAGGATTTTTTATTTCTTTATAGCTTGATAGTGCCTTACTATGATCATAATGCTTTGAGTAAGCTATGCTCCATCTAGTTACCTTTTCTGTTAATAGTTTATTAAGCAATTTCTTTTTAATTAAAGGAATTAAACTAAGTAGCATATACAAAAATAAAGTTCTAGAGCTATCTAGCATTATTTTCATATTACTGAAGTCTCTTGACTCTAATGATTCAGGCACTCTTCTTGAGTGTGCAATTTTATCAAGTAAATTTTTTAAGAAAAAATTAGACTTTTCAGATAACTGAGCATGGTTTCTGGTCCATGTTGATGAAGTCATTAGGCTGCCTTTAGCAAGAATAACGTCTTCATCAAGATCTGTAGTTAATTTTTGGATAACAAACTCTGTACTAGGCTTATTATAAAAAACTTCCCAAAAACCAGCTAAGGATTCTTTTTTCAAAAGATTATTATCATGGTCGAAAGAGAAAATACCAAATTTTGCTATATTTAAAATATCATCATTTAATAGTCCGTCTCCACATCGAATAATACAATCAAAATTTTCATCACTGAGAAGTTCAAGATCTGAATTCGTAAAATTAAGATTAAGTCCTGATTTTAACCACTTACCCTCTACAAGAACTTCTCTAAATCTTGAGTCACTAGTGAGATTAACTTCTTTTGAATAATTCGGATATGATTTAATAGTTTGGGAAATTTCAATTTTTAATATTATTTTTTTAAAAATCTTAAAAATTATTTGATTAATTAATCCAAAAATTATATGAAATCTATTATTTGAAAACTGAGGTAAAGTGGGTTTTCTACCGTGAACATGAATTAATGTAGGTTTAAAAAAATGATCTTCTTGATTAACATGATTTATTAACTCATAAATATAGTGGGAGACTACTAACTCATCAACCAAAAATCCTACCTTGAGTTTTTTCATTTCACTTTCCTTGGACTAAGAGAGTTAAAGTTATCTGCATTTTTCTAAACACTCAGGAATTAACCAACTTATGCCATTGCCAAGCACTATTAATAATCTCTTCAAGTTCTTTAATTTTAGGATTCCAACCTAAAACTTTTTTTGCCTTAAGAGAGCTTCCAATTAGGCAATCTTCATCACCACTCCTTCTGTTGACTTTTTCAATTCTTATATCTTTACCTGTAATTTTTTTTGATACATCAATTACATCTTTAACAGAATAACCACTACCATTGCCTAGGTTAAAAGCATCAGATTTTCCACCTTTATTTAAATAATTTAGTGCCAAAATATGAGCATCAGCGATATCTGAAACATGAATATAGTCCCTAATGGCTGTTCCATCTTTAGTATCATAGTCAGTTCCAAATATTTTAATGCAATTAGATTTCCCAAGAGCAACATCTAAAACTAGGGGTATTAAATGAGTCTCAGGATTATGATTTTCACCAATAGTCAAATCACTATCTGCTCCAGCTGCATTGAAATACCTTAAGATGACATACTCTAATTGATACGCACTCGCATAACTAGATAAAACTCTCTCAATCATAAATTTACTTATGCCATAGGGGTTTTGTGGAATTTGATGATGATCTTCAGTTATTGGAATTTTGGTTGGTTTTCCATATGTTGAACAGGTTGATGAAAAAATTATCTTGTTAACATTAAATTCTCTCATTATCTTTAATAAATTTAACGTATTTACAAGATTATTATAATAGTATTTCTCAGGATCATTAACGGACTCTCCAACATAGGAATATGCAGCAAAATGCATTACTGAAGTTATATTATATTTATTAAAAACAGATCTTAAATGCTCAATATTACTTAAGTCTCCCTCTTCAAAAACTCCCCACTTAACCGAACTTAGATTTCCACGGCTAAGGTTGTCAAACACTACAGTAGAATAACCTGCAAGACTTAAATTTTTATTTGTTTGACTCCCTATATACCCAGCACCGCCAGTAATTAAAACCATAATCTTCTCATATAAAAAATAAAAAAATACTCTAATTCAGGTAAATCTATCAATTATTTTTGGCACTAATTTAATCAAAAAAAATTCCTAAAGAAATGTACTTTAGTCTAATATCATATAATGAAGTTAACTTAATTAAATGCCTAACTACAACTAAAGCACATCTTTTGGAAAGCCTTCAACTTCAATCGAACCTTTGTTGATTCTATATACCCAATCACAATTTTCAACCGTCGACAATCGATGTGCAATAGAAATAGTTGTAATTTCTGATCCTAAACTATCTATTGATGTCACAATTGAATTTTCAGTTTTAGTATCTAATGCACTTGTGGCCTCATCAAACACCAAAATAGAGGAATTTTTATATAGGGCACGAGCAATTGCAATTCTTTGCTTTTGACCCCCAGAAAGATAAACACCATCATCTCCAATCATTGTTTCATATCTTTCAGTGCAGTTATCAATAAAATTAGAAATTTGAGCTTTTTCGCAAGCCCATATAACTCTATCTATATCTATTGATTCTATATTCTCACCAAACGCAACATTAGTTAAAAAAGTACCATCTAGTAAATAAACATCCTGAGAGACATAGGAAATTTTCTCTCTCCATGATTTATGATATTCTTGTCTAAGTGGAACATCATCGATTAATACCTCTCCAGATTGAGGCTCTAATAATCCAACTAATAAATCAACTAGAGTAGATTTTCCACTTCCAGTAGACCCAATTACTCCAATTCTAGCACCTTTAATTATTTTGAAATTAACATTACTAATAACATTTAAATCATCCTTTTTATATTGAAAAGATACATTCTTAAACTCAATTTTTTTATTAAATATTATCTCTTTAGAATTACTGAAATTAGACTCTATGGAATTACTAATTAAATTTATAATATCATTAAACGGCCTCTTCTCTCCATTGTATTTTGTCCAGCCATGATAAATTTGTTGACCTAAAGGAATCAACCTTTGAAGACCTACTACAAGAACGCCTATTGTTGGAATAAAAGTTGAAGCATTTCCATGCTCATTTATTGAAAGATAAGCAAAAAAAACTATAAACAAAATACATGAAACTTCGATCATATGCCTTGGTGCAGGCGCAATGACCTCAGTGCTGACTTGCGCAGACCGGAATTCTTTATCTATTTTTATAAAATTATCCAGAAAAATTGTTTGCTTACCTCCTAAGATAATATCTCTAATTGAATTAAGACCTTCTTGAATAGATTGCATCCGTGTATCACCATTTAAGCTAACAATATCACTATTAGTAACTAACCATTTTTTTGAAACAATATAAAAAAGCGAATAAATTAAGCCTAATAAAGTTAATATTGCTGAGGTGTAAAAAGGGCTTATAAAGAATAAAGTAAAAGTAATAAATAATGATAATATTATTGCACTAAGGGCGTTTAGAGCTGTTATTACAAGCCAAAGAGCAAGTTCTAACTTTACGAAACCACTAATTACCTCACTTTTATTTCTTGAAATATGTATATCATATGACTCAAATAGAGCTTTTTTATAAATACCAATGCCTATTTCATGACCAAGACCATAGTTGAATTTATTGGTCATATAAATCAAGAGATAGCGAAATAAATTAGCAATAACTATTATTAATGAAAAAATAATCATTAGCTGACCATAATTCCCATTAATTATATCCAAATTAAAAAAATTAATCGCCCATGAAACAAATGGAATATTTGATGCATCTGCAGGATTAATTAGAATAGCTAAAAAGGGTATTATTGCCCCTAAACTTATAACTTCGGATAAACCCCCAACAACAACCAAAAACAATAACTGAATAAATTGAAATCTAAGTTTCTTTGACATTAAGCCCCATAAGGCCCTTAAGCTTTTATTAATTGTTCTGCTGTTTGATATATTTCTCATTTGAAGACTTATTATCTTTAACTATAGTAGGACCAATTATATTTTTCTAGCAAGACAGACCCACATAGGCATTGTTTCTGAAAATTTAATATCTTTAAAGCCAGCTTCTAAGAGCATATTTTTAATTTCATCTCTACTAAATCTCTTCTCAAGACTTGTTCCAAAGCGATCCAATGCATCAGTCTTCATAAAATAAAAACTTTTTTTTCTATAATCACTAAGTGGAAAGTTATTTACATTAAATCCTAATTTATCAGAAACGAATGCTAATCTAGCTAGTGGTAAATATATTAGGTAAGCAATAATAGTTGTGATAAAAATCTTAATTTTAGAGGGCATTGATGAGCAAATTTTTCTTACTAAATCAGACACTTTCCATATAGCTTTAAATAAAAATGATTTATTTTCAAAATTATAATAAAGATAAATCAAAAAAGGAGCATCTTTTTTAAGTAACTTTGCACAATCTTCTATTCCTTTTTGGGTGTCAGGAATATGATGAAGAACTCCTAAACAATAGCCAAAGTCCTGTGAATTATCTTTAAGAATATTATCGCTAACAGAAGCATTATAAAAATTAATATTAGAAAAACCAGAAAGATTTTTTTTTGCAACTTCTAATGCTTTAGAACTAGGATCAATACAGTTTAAACTGCCTACTTTTTCTGAAACAAATCTACTCCATCTGCCACTTCCACAACCCATATCAAAGCCTTCAGAATTAGTGTCGAGTTCATCAAATGGAAAAATTTCAAAATATTGACTCCAAGATTTTTTAAGATCATTGTCAGAAATTTCTGATTGTGAATATTTACTCCACTCCTCTCCAAAATCTTCAACTACTTTTTTATCTATAT
>Ga0075447_10000603_pt1 | contig 18132 bp, 20 predicted proteins | sample CoawatmetaG10DNA_FD_72352 | JGI IMG/M metagenome (GOLD analysis project Ga0075447, IMG submission 72352) | Marine microbial communities from the West Antarctic Peninsula - Coastal water metaG104-DNA | ecosystem: Environmental > Aquatic > Marine > Coastal | place: Atlantic Ocean: West Antarctic...
AAGCTCTTCTATAGCCAAAATATAGTTCTTAATATCACAGTTACGGAAATCGTCATAAGCTGCATTACTACTCCCTGAATAAATTTCATTCAAATAAGCGGAGTCCCTGACAGTAAGGCAAACAAATTGAGACCCTTCTGGAATACCCATGTCCCTTAATTTAGATTCCCCATATATCTCTTCCTCATCGGTAAAGTGAAGATGTGTGGGATATTTATCATACAAATCATCTATATCTCTATCATGTCCTCTTGCCTCATCAACTTTAAAAGAAGAAAGAAAATCAAATCTTCTTATAATTAAGTCCATAGGCCTCATAAAAAACCATGGAAGAATATTTAGTTCACGCTTCCACATTTGAGCTAATTGTTGATTGCAAGGATTTCTAGGAAAGTAAAATAAATCCAATACTCTGGATCTATTAATACTTTCGTCTTTTTCACACAGATACAACTCTGTGTTAGCAGCAAAGTGGCCAATTCTATCGCTGCGCAGAAATCCTATTCTTACATGAATAAACGGTCTTATAACAAATACCAAGAAAAATGAAATTAATGATATTGGTATCGCTAACAATAACATTGGCGACCCCTTAATTATAGATATTTCTTTTGTCATTTATTGTTTTCCTTAAAAAGTTAAAGTAGAAGTATTTTTTGAAATTTATTTAAATAGAGTAATTGTAAAATGCTTGGCTTTGCCCACTGTCCATTGTAATCAGAGAGCCGCTCATTATTTTTGACTCTGGATTTGCAAGTAAAAAAAGCATTGGTACATATTCACCTGCGGCTGGCATTCTCTGCTGGGGGAGTGATTTTACAAACTCCTGATATTCTTTCGGTTTGTAAAATTCATAACGAAACATGGCATTATCATCGCCATAAAAAGCACCCGGCAATATTCCTGAGACGATGATACCATTTCCAGAAAGCTCATTCCCCAAAGAACGAATATACCCAGATAGGGCTGCCTTAGCTGTATTGTAGGGTATAGATGCTTTTGCTTCAAAAGCATTATGTGAGCTAACATGTATTATATTTCCCACACCCTGTTCTTTCATACTTGGGACCAAAAGTCTATTGATCTCAGAACTTATACCGATATTACCTTTTAAACTTTTAGAAAAATCCTGCCAGTTGATAAGTGATTCGTTGAATCCAAAACTGCCGCCAATACAGTGCAAAATTACATCTACCCCACCCCATTGATTCAAAATATCATTTGTTAATTTTTTTATATTAACAGAATCAAGTAAATCGAGTTTAAAGAACAGATGTTTTCCTGAATCATCAAATGAATTTTTCAACTCTTCAAGTTTTTCCTCTGAACGAGCTGCAAGGGATAATCGTGCACCTTCTTTTTCAAAGGCTATTGCTGCAGCCTTACCCAAACCTTTTGATGCGCCAGTTATGAGTATTCTTTTATCTAAAAATTTAAGTGGCACTAAACATCTCCTTTAATTTCATTTATCCTAATTAAGAGTTAATAGATTCAAGATTTGAACTAATGATGGCTAAATACTTTTTAACCTCAACTATTTCTTTCTCGTCTGGAGCCCAATTCGCTATCGAAGTATCTTCTCTATTAAATGGGCCCTCGGTAACTTCATGAAAAAATGTGTCTTTTTTGAAAATTTGGGTATGAAATGTATCTTCTGGAATTCTGTAATAAAACATTTTTCCACTTGAGTAATCACCCATAGGAAAAGACTTGGTTATATTGCCCTGATTATTAAAAATGACACAATCAATTTCACCACTGATTAAATGAAATGATTCACCCTTGCCTATATGTTTATGGGGAGGAACATAGGCTCCTTTTGGATGGTAAATGATCATTTCATGAATTTTATCACTGGTGTTCGAATGTGAACAGATTCGGATACGTTGACGAGGATTCAACTTTGCCATTTTTTTCAATTCTGCCAAATCTTGAGCTGAAAAGCTGATAATACTTTCTTTAGTATATAAAACCTCATCATTTTCTTTATAAATATTTTTCATAATACATCACCGAAGTACATTTCTGTGCCTGGAAAAATAGATGCAAATACACCACCCATATTGACATAATCTTTGTGTTTATCTATTATTTTAGGGTGACTTTGTGGGTTTGTCCCAAGTAAACAAATCTTGATATCCTTTTCATATAGAGCACTGGAGGCAATAATTGGGATATTACCAGCTGGTAAATTCTTACTTATTTTATTTGGATTGTCATCAATTATAAAGTCAATTATATTCTCGATACCCAGAATAGATATAAAGGCAACAGTCGCATGCCCACCGCCAAATATAGCAATCTTTCCAGATTTTTTTTTAATATTAGATAATTTATTAGGGATAACTTTTATATTTTTTTGAACTCTTTCTATATATTTTTTTGCTCGCTCAATTTCAATATGTATATCTTTTCTACTAACAGTAGTATCTGTTTTTTTATTATCTAACTCCTGCGTAATAGCAACTATACAGTCTTCCATTGGATAAGTTATTATGTTTAAGCTATTAATATAAAAATTTTGGTTTATCAAAAACTGTCTAAATGTAAATTCAGTAAAATAATAAATATGTTCTTCCCAAATCATTGTACAGTCACCATTCTTTAATGGCTTTTCACAACTTGGTAATTCCCAAACAATATATCCATTTGGCTTAATTAGTAAACGAATTGCATCTATAAATTTATCAATATTGTAGGCATGTTCAACAACATGTCTTACTAGCATGATATCTGCTGGGCCATATTTTTTCTTGATCTCTATAGATTTTTGTATGGTAAATTCTTGTTGATATGTTTCTATGTTAGAAAGCTCATCTAAACTCAAATCGAGTTCTGGATCTATACGCCATGTATTTTTGTATCCTCTATTATTTAACCTATCAATTGAAGAATCATCTTTAAAACTATACGCACCTATAGAAGAGTTATTATCAATTCCTGGCAAATTGATAAGCCTTTCCACTAGATCATTTAAATGGTCTTCAGGTTCAAAACATGAAATCTGGAATCTTGGCTTAACTTCCTCAACAGGAAATGGTTGATCTATTGAAATTAATCCAGTATCTCCATTGACTGAAACACCTAAAGGGAATCTTGGAGCTTTTTCATTTTTATTGGATAAAAACCTATTAGATACTGGTTTAAGTCCAAAGTTAATCATGAAATCTGATTTGTTAGAATTAATCATTAGTAGATTCCATATTATTAATAAATTTTGTGGTTAATATGTCGGCCCACTGGGGGAAACTTCTAGGGTAAATTTTTGTTGTACTGATTATTTTTGATGGATTCATTGAGGTATCTAATGGATTTTCTTCAGCACCTTTAAATGAATGTAATGATTGTTTAACTATTGATCCATTGTAATTCTTGTAAACATTGAAACGCTCAATGACTATTTCTAACATAGTATCTCTAGAATATGGAGTCATTGATGAAGCATGAAACAGTCCGATAGCATTAATTTTAATAAGTTTCTCAATATACATAATTACATCGTCTATATGAATTGGAGTAAAGACATTATCATCAGCACAAAAAATATCTTCATTCTTATTAATTTTAGTCAACCAATCCATAATCAATGTTTCTCCATTAACTATTGAATCAAAAACTTTGGAAAGCCTTATTATTAGATAGTTGCTAGTAATTTTTTTAATGTGTTGCTCTACGGCATATTTATGCCTTCCATATTCAAATACTGGATTTGGTTCTTGACTCTCAGCATAGTTTCCATTACGCCCATCAAAAACAGATTCTGACGATATAAAAACTGGAACCAATCCTTTTTTAACAATTTCTTCAATTAGCTGTTTTGTGCAATCAATATTTATACGCCTTGATTCAACAAGATTATCTGAAATCTCATTAAATTTAACCATTCCCGCCGCAATTATTACATGAGAGTATTCGTTATAATCAATACTAATATCATCTAAGCTACTGTAACGTAAATCAAAAAACACAAAATTAGAATTTTTTTTACTATAGCGTGTTTTTAAGAAATATTTATTAGGAATTGTCAGTCCAAAGTTTTTTCCAACATATCCGGAACCACCAATAATAAGAATTTTTTTCATGTCCTTGTTTTTTTCTATATTTTGATTCATTCAGATTCTTCTTTAGATACTTTCATTTAATTTATCCAGTTAAAGTATTATTCAAAATAGATAAACTCATAATCACCTTTATAGCCAAAATGTTCATAGATCCAAGGCCACTCCTCATGATCAAAAAACGATTCGCATGTTAGGGCCCAACACTGCAGGTTGAAATGCTCTAACTCGTTACGATAACTCTCCAGCATTATATATCCTTGCTTACCAACTCTTTCTGTTTCAGTTAGAGCTTTTTCCAGTTCAAAAATGCGCAAATTGTGAAAACAGCCAAGAGAAATTACAAGATCAAACTCACCATCCTTAAAAGGATAGGAATCCTGGGCACGGTGAATAAAAAGCGAGTTTCTGATACCTTCCTTTGCATCTGCTAGTCCATGTTTAGAAATATCAAAACCTACCACCCTTAATCCAGGCAGCAATAGTTTCATTTCATAGAGTAGAAAAGCTTTACCACAACCTACATCTAATACACTGGAATCATTAATGAGATTGTATTTTTGAATTAGCGCTTCAGCCACTGGCTTCCATCTTCCAGGCATATAACTATATCCCCCATAACCATAACGCCTTTTACCGTCCCAATAATTTTTGTCATATTGCTTCGCAATTTTCATACAATTTACTTTGTCATCGAGCATACGTGATAGATATTCACGCTTTGATGACTCATGTAATGAGGTAGTTATATTTACTAATTTACCCATATCCAAATAAATATATTAAATGCTTCAAAATAATTAGATTTTCGTTGTTTCTATAAAATTACAATTTGGTAAGGTTTTTTTTACTTGCCAAATATTTTCAATATGCGTATAGGTTTCATTGTCATATAATGACAAACCTTCTACAGCGAAATGAATTTCTTTTTTTAATGACAACACACTTTTAAACATACTTTGTCTTTCAGCATCATCTTCGGGCATTTGAAAGATACTATAGGCCACAATTCCATCGATAGAAGGCAAGTCTTTAACTAACTGCCTTAAGATTAAGGCGCTATTTTCCATAGCATATTCAGTTGCACTTAATAAATATTGAATATTTTTTTTCAAACAATAATCACGGATTACAATATTTTGAACATGCTGAGGTACTCTTTCTTCCATAAATGGTCTGCTAAAAATATAACCACGGAAGCCCTTTTCTATAATACTTTGCATTAATAGTTACTCAGAATTTGGGAGCTTATAGCTCATTGCTACTTTGGAAACTGGACGTAAAGTAATAGGCTCAAAAAATTCACCAATCTTTTTATCCTTATAAGGAGTAAAAAGACCTTTAAATCTGCAATTCATTGACCATCGAGTTTCACTCTCTTTGTTGACTCGATTCCCATGAGGGTATGCTTGATTAAAAATCAAAACTTCGCCATAATTTATCTTAATCCAATTAACATCATTCTTTATTGCATTAAAAAGCTCCTCACTATTTCCTTGCGCATGTAATTTAAAATCATTAGAAAGATTATCAGCTGCTTTAGGCGGCAACAAATACATGCTTTTAGTATTAAAGCAATCTACTAGGGGCAGCCAAACAACAACCTCAAAGGGGGAATCTCCTGACCAAGTATCTGCATGAACTGTTAACAAAGAACTGTTGTCTTGTGGCAATTGAATACTTAAATTTATCCTTGATTGCATTGCCAACTCATTACCCACTAATATATCAAGGTACGGTTTAGCTACTTGATAATAAGATTCTCTTATCCATGGTTGAGCATTAATTTTTTTTATAACTTCAAGTCGAAAATCATTTAATTCATTGATCTCAATATTTTCATGGGTGTTATCTAATGAATCACCACCTTTTTTAGATAACATATCAATAGTAAATTTTTGAATTTTATTTAGGGCATCTTTATTTGCAGTTTCTCTAATAATATAACCTTGATTCATGAACTCTTTTTCAAGGATTTTTTCATCTTTTGATAAAAAATCCATTATTTCTTTGCCTCAGTAATAGATTGACTTAAATTAGGATCACTCTTTAGACTAATAAATGATGGGCCCTTCCTCTCATAAGCCTGGAGAATCATTTTTTCAGTTTCATCGCCATTTGAAGGGAAAAATGATTCAATATTATTGAAAAGTTTCATCATTTTTTTGGCGTTTATTTCAGTGTGGGATGGACCAAGAGTTGGATAGTCTGAAAAACCAACAAGGTTTACATTTACATTTTGCTGATTTATATCAAGCTTTATTTGCTCAAAAGGGCGCTCAATAAGAAATGGAGTAATGGTATAAACCCATGGCTGGAGTCCTTCTAATGCCATACCCGATGCTAAGCTAATAATGCTTTGTTCGCATATACCCATATTTATAAATCTATCTGGATATTTATCACGAAAATCATCAAAAACTCGATATCCTATATCTGCAACTATTACAAAAATATTTTCATTTTCATCTGCTAATTTAGTAATAATTTCTCCGAATCGACGTCTCATAATAAACCCAACTCTTTTTTGCCAATTTCCATCTCTTTGCCCTTAATTTTTTTTGCATGCCAAGCAGGATCACCTTCAAACGGCTTAATTCCCTTACCTTTTATTGTGTTAAAAATGAAAGCACATGGTTTTAATGATAAGTTTGCTTGTTGAAGCACGGGAACAATTTCATTAAAAGAATGTCCATCTTCAATTTCAATAGTATTCCAATTAAATGCTTTAAACTTTGCTGCCAAATCATCTAATGGAAGTGCATCTTCAAGAGAACATAAAGCCTGGATTTTATTATAATCAATCATTACAATAAGATTATCAAGTTTATGTTTTGCTGCAATTAAAAGTGACTCCCAAGTTGTTCCCTCTTGACACTCTCCATCACTAATCATAACATAAATATTTCCAGGTTTATTTTGGAGCTTTCGTGCAAATGCCATTCCCACAGATATGGGAAGACCGTGCCCTAAACTACCAGTAGTACAGTGAATATTATTTTCTACATCTATTTCTAGATGAGTAGAAATCGTAGTATTAAAACCTTTTTCTCTTAAGTAAACGCAGTAAGGTATAGAAGCATGTGCTTTACTAAGAATAAACTTGTCTTCTTTTTTTAAAACTTCCTCATGTAGCGCTAAAAGAATTTCAATAATAGAAAAACTCCCACCTAAATGCGCCTCCCCATGCTCAATAAAAGCTTTAAATGTATCTTGGCGAAGCTTTAGTGCTTTGTCAATAAGGTATTTATATTTCGAATCATTGTTCATAATTTTTTAAATCCAATCTAAATATTTTGTTAATCATAATCATTCATATAAGGACATTCCATTTTCGCAACTTGAATTTGCTTACATATATCCTTGGCTTTAATAAGCTGGTTTGCTAATTTATTTTTATAAAGATGTCTTAAATTATCATCAGCATATGTCCTCTTATGCCATCCATCTTCAAGAAATTCATTAAGTACAATAAGAGACCATCTAAGTCCATACAAAGGCCATGCTGATTTAAATCTTTTAACAAGCCCAGGATCGTCACCAAAAATACCAATAGTTCCCTTGACCCAATCTATTTTTTGTAAATTATTAAGTTTCATACCAGGGTGCCAGATAAAGTCTGCCATTAATTTTACTGGATCATCCCGACCAAAATATTCAAAATCCATAAAAACTAAATCACCATTATCTTTTAGAATTGCATTATGAAATCCAAAGTCTGAAGGACTGAAAACTTGCATCAACTTTGGAAGTTCTTTTTCAAGGTTATTACTTGGCCAATTTTTCTCTGAGTCTTCCCAGACTTTTTTTAATAGTGGTTCAAAAGTGAAAACTAAAAATTCTTTTAAATCTTTGTTAGTTGTTTTTATAAGCCTATCAAATCTCAAGCTAATTTGCCTCATCAGCTGCTTTGCTGACAAGCAAGCTTCTGATGCTTCGACATAATAATCTTTTCCTTGAAGGCTCTGAAGGCTCTCAATAAAATTCAGTGCTTGATTAATATGATGATCTTCAATTTTATATAAGCTTTCACCCTCGATCCATTCGAAGAGTGCAATATTCTGAGGCTTATCAAAAGCAAGCACTTTAGGTGTTCTACCTAAATTTTCAACTAGCTTAAAAGCATTTACTTCTGTTTGCATTCTGGGTCTTGAATCGACTGATAAATCTGGATAGTCTTTTAATAAAATACTATTTTTTTTATTAATTGATAACTTATATACTCTGCTATTTCCTCGACCTTTTAACTTTTTAACACCACAAATTGACTCACTATAGATAGAAGCTACAAGATGTTTCATTTGATTATTTTCAATCTCACCAATAGAAGCTCTTTCAATGTCAGCCCAATTATTAAATAATTTAATATCGCTATATATTGAGGATGATTCACTAAAAAGTATTTTTTTAATTTCAGGAAAGTCATAATGTAAAAATATTTCCTCTAAATCATCTACAAAAAAATCTAGATTGAAACTTTTAATTTTTAAAACCTTTTCGCCTTGAGTGTTTGCAAAAAAAATATTTTTTCTTTTAATACCATAAAGATTATCTTTAAAGAAACCTTGGCTATCCATCCATTTTATGGCTGCTGCACGAAGTAAAGTTTTAGTTTTATCAAAATGGCCATATTTAGTTTTATGGCTAATAATGAATATAGTATGGCCCTCCAATTTACAGCGAAGTAAAAAACGAGCAACTCCAGGAAACAAAGTGGCTTTTTGCATACTAGGTCCATATACTTGACCTTGTAGTCTTTGCCATATATTTTGTCCATCTTCTTGACGTTCCAGAAGAAGCTTTAATTCTTGTTTATTCCCTACCCACTCTTTTCTGACTAAACCTTTTATCTTGGCTTCTGATGAAAAAACATCATTATAGCAAGCTAAAGTATTATCAAAATCTAAACCAATTAGCATTTATTTATGAGAGGTTTATATTTTGCATTCTCTTAATATTAAAATACATTTCATCATTAAGGGAATTTGGCAGTAAACCTTTATCAAAAGCATCACACAAATCCTCTACAGCATTTTTAATAGTATGCTTTGCTTCAAAACCCAGTTCAGTTTGAATTTTTTTAGATGAAACATGGTAGGAGCGATTATCATCTGAATGACTCGTAACTAGTTTCACGTCATCCCCAACAGTATTTTTTACAGTTTCAGCGATATTTCTTACTGAATGATTTTCATAGCCAGCGTTATAAATTTTTCCCGCAATTTTTTCTTTCGGTGATCTAAGAAGAACCATGTATGCTTCAACCATATCTTTTATATGTATATTTGGGCGAAGCTGATCACCACCAAAAATTGAAATTTCTCTTTTATGATAAGCTAAATTAGTCAATATATTGACAACAACATCAAGGCGTTGACGAGGTGAATATCCACAAACTGTTGCAGGTCGAATAGTTGTAGTAGTGAAATCATCAGACTGATATTCAGCTAATATTTTTTCACAATCTGCTTTAAAAATAGAATAATCTGTTAATGGCTCTAATTCCATTTCTTCATGGACATTAGGCTCTTGTTTAATGCCGTATACACTCGAAGAAGATGCATAGAAAAATCGTTTTATATTTGAGTTTTTTGAAATTTCAACTAAAGGCCTAAATGCATCAAGATTTATACTTTTACCTAAATCAGGATTCATTTCAAAACTAGGATCATTTGAAATGCAGGCTAAGTGAATTACGACATCATGTCCAGGAATTATCTTTTTTAATAAATCTTGGTTTCTTATGTCTCCTTTAAAAGTATTTAAGTTTTCATGCTTGTCTAAAACATGTTCACCATAAATCATAAGATCTAAAACCGTAACTTCAAATCCCTGCTCAAGTAAATGAGGGACCATTACTGCACCAACATATCCTGCGCCGCCAGTTATAAAAATTTTTTTCATATATTATCCTTAATTTCTTTGTGAATTGAATGTTTACTAAATTGTTCTTGCCACCTATTACTGATTCCCCAAATTGGAGGCTCACAGATATCTAACTGAGCATTTTTCAGCATCTCTATTGTGCCAATATCTTTATGAATATTGTGATTTTTCCATGTTGCTATTTTCCCAAAAAAATAGGGTATGACATCTGTACTAAAATCATTTGCTTCTAGATTATTTTTAATCCATTGCAATACTTCTGGCTCAATAATATAGACTGCAGCATTTGCTAGTTTGCCTGGGGGGCTTTCAACTTTCTCATGAAATCCAACCACAACGCCTTGACTATTTATTTCTACAACTCCACAACTACTGGGGTTTTGACAATCAAAGGTCATCATAGTTATCAGAGTATCTGCCGGTCGCTTAAGATTATGGTATAAAATAAAATCCTCAAAATCACAACAACTCCAGTTATCTGCATGAGCAATTAGCACTGTATTGTCTCTAAAAAAATCAGCATTTTTTCTTAAGGTGCCAGCTGTTCCCAGTAATCGATCTTCATATACAGATTTTACCCATCCATTAAATTGTGGTTGCTGAATAAACCCTTTAACCATTTCAGAGTGGTGATGCCTATTGATAAGAACTTCACTAATATTTTGTTGTTTTAAAATACTAAGCCAATATTCAAGTAATGGTCGACCTTTAATTGGCATTAAGCATTTTGGCCAGTTGTTTGTTAGCGGGCGCAATCTTGTACCTAAACCAGCCGCTAATAATAGTGCTCTCATCCTTTAACTGCTGCTTGTAACTCTTGCATTTTTAATGGTCTATTACCGAGCCTTGAAACTTGCATTGCTGCAGCTACTGAACCTATTAGTGCTGCCTGGCAAACCCCCCCACCCAGACAAAGAGTCATAGCTGATGTTATTAACATAGAATCCCCCGCACCTGAAACATCCAATGGACTACTCTTCAGTGCAGATATTCGATCTGTCAAGTATTCTACTTTATTCTCTTCTATAGCATGGATTAGCACCCCTTCTTCACCAAGTTTAAGTAGTATATTTTTGGCATTAGTACTTTTTCGTAAACTTTCGGCAAGTACTACTAAACCGCTATTATGGTCTCGCACTGCAATTCGTGCCTCACGCTCTGTTGGAGTTAAGAGATCGACGTCTTTATAGCGAGAAATATCACCTATTTGAGAAGAACTTTGGCTATCAGCCGCTATAAATACCTGATGCTCTTTTGACAGTTGTATCATCTCGTTTACAACACAGTCTGGTAGGCAGCCATAATTAAAATCTGAAAATACGAGTAAATCAATGTCAGTAATTATTTTCTTAATCTCCTCAATCATTTGTTTTTGAATATGTTTATTAATATCACTTTGGTGAAGATGACTTACGCGCAGAAGTGTTTTTCCTTTGGCTCTGAATCTCTGTTTAAGAGTTGTTGGTCTATGTTTATCATTAATTAGATATGGATCAACATTAGCCTGAACAAGCATCTCATATGCCTGTTTTGCCAATGAATCGTCACCAGTCACTGAAATTAATTTCACTTCTGCTCCAAGGCCCGCAGCATGAGCGGCAACAATTCCTGCTCCACCTATAAAAATTTCCTTATCAATTGGAGTAACTACAATTGTTGGGTCTTCTTGAGACATACCAAGTGGATCACATATGATATATTCATCCATAATCAAATCCCCAACAACAGCAATTCTTAAATTAGAAAATTTCTCTATATAGCTTGAAAGCTGATCAACTCTAATCCCATGACGCTTCATGTAATCATATGGCAGTTGATCACTCAAAATTACTGAGCGTTCAAATTCTCTCTCAAGAAGATTCATTGAAGAGAAATATACCTCTCCAGAATCAAATAGAAGCTCCCCACCATATTCTGCTAATATCTTCTCTTCTGGATTTTTTCTATTTTCATGCTCTCTTCCTTTTACAAGAACATCTGGCTTTAAAGTCCGCACCAAATCTACTGCATCTTGATCAGTCAAGAAAGACTCATTGACATATGTGTTACTTTGTAGCCCTTCTAAACGCAAATGCTCATTAACATCACTAGATTGTGTTGACGTTTTATCAGATTGAACTGCAACTATTAGGTGATCGCCACACTCTCTAGCAAAACGAAGTAACCGAACATGTCCAGGGTGAAGCACATTAAATACACCAATAACGAGAACTTTTTTCATTGTTTAGCTTTTAGTTCCCATAAATCTATCTGCCATATTATGTAATATAAATTGATGTGCTATCTCCACCATTCCGTAATCTTTACTATTACACCAAAAATTAATATCACCCATCTCTCTAAGATTATTCACAGAGTCAAACCCACTTAATGTTATTACTATAGAGCCAATTTTTTTGGCTGACTCCACTGCATTAATAATGTTTTTAGACTGTCCAGAACTACTTATAGCAATCAAGATATCATGAGGCTTGAGAGTCAATTTTACAATATTTGAAAATGCATTTTCGTAACCATAATCGTTTGCCATACAGGTAAGTGTTGCTGAATCATGCAAAGTACTCGCACTAATCTTTCCTACATTCATAAAATCAATGACTGCATGACTGGCTATTGCAGCACTTCCTCCATTACCTATAATATATACATCTCTTTTTTCTTTTTGAGTCTTAACAAGAATTTCATACGACTTAATGAGTCCATTTTCGAGTAAGAGTTCACTATTTTCTGTATCGGTAACTGTTGTACTTATTACAGTTTTTTGGAACTGTTGAATTCGATTTGTTATTGTATATTTCATTTTAATTATCATCTCCTAAATGTTCAAACCATGCCGCTGTAGCATGTTTTATTGAGTCTGGCTCCCATACTGGAGCATCCTTCCAATCATCTAAATGCGTAAGCATCTCTGCAACTCCATTTTCAAAACTAACTTCAGCCTTCCAATTCAATACCTCATGTATTTTAGTTGTTTCTGCATAGGTACAGTCTGGTTCTCCTGGCCTTTTTGGCACATAAGTTACTTCACCTCCAAGTAATTCAACTAAACGATTAACACTGTAATGATTACCACTACCAACATTTAGTGCAATACCAGTTACTGATACCTCAGCCGCCTTTAAAAATGCTTTTGCCACATCAGCAACATAGGTAAAGTCTCTTGTTTGAGTGCCATCACCAACTACAGTAAACGGTTTATTGTGAATTTTCTGGGATAGAAAAACTCCGAAAACTGCACCGTATGTTCCAGTTGTTCTTGATCTAGGTCCATATACATTAAATAAACGGAGCGAAATGGCTGGAATTTTGTAGACTTGTGACCAATGCATTACCAATTCTTCGCCCATATACTTTGTTAGTGCATATGGGTATTGTGGGCGGATATTTGCTGATTCTGATGTGGGATATTTATCAGGAATGCCATAGCTTGATGAAGACGCAGCATAGACAATCTTTTTTACTCCTGCCTCACGTGAAGCTTCTAGTATGTTAAATGTGCCAGTAACATTACAGTCATAATATTTTTTTGGGGTCTCAATTGAAGGAACAATGTCTGCCATACCTGCCATATGAAAAACCCAGTCAACATCTTTAAATATTGGTTTTATATCCTCTAAATTGATAATATCATGCTCATGGAATTCAAAATCCTCATTACCTAAAAGATGTTTTATATTGCTCAACCTTCCATTTGAAAGGTTATCAATAACAACTACTTTGTGACCTTTTTCTATTAATAAATCAGCTATATGGCTTCCAATAAATCCAGCACCACCTGTTACTATTACTTTCATATTAATTCTATCCTTTATCAAATATTTGTAGTTTTTTTTGAAAACTCCATGTGCTAGAACACATATCTTGCAAGGTTTTTGATGCTTTCCAATTCATCTCAGTAGATGCTTTATCTACTTTAGCATAGCATTTAGCAACGTCTCCTGGTCGTCTAGCACGAATTTGATATGGAATAGATTTTCCACTTGCTCTCTCAAAGGCTTTAATCATTTCAAGGACACTGAAACCCTTTCCAGTACCAAGGTTAAAAAGATGAAAGCCTGCTTGGTGCTTTAAATAATGTAGCGCTGAAGTGTGCCCTTGTGCAAGATCCATTACATGAATGTAGTCTCGCACACCAGTCCCATCTGGAGTAGCATAATTATTACCATATACATTTAAATGCGGCATACTTCCTGCAGCAACACTGGAAATATAGGGCATCAAGTTGTTAGGAACATCATTTGGATCTTCGCCGACAAGGTTACTATCATGCGCACCAACTGGATTAAAGTAGCGCAGACAGGCAATTTTCCAACTGGAGTCTGATTTTGCCACATCAGCCAGGATTTCCTCAATTTGTAACTTACTACGACCATATGGATTTGTTGCATGGGTTGGATGTTGCTCGTCTAAAGGAAGATACTCTGGATTACCATAGACAGTAGCACTACTGCTGAATATAAGAGTTCTAATACTTAAGGCGGACATGGCCTTAAGCAAGCTGATAGTTCCTGAAATGTTATTTTCATAGTAGTCGATTGGCCTCTCAACCGATTCACCCAAGGCTTTAAGTCCAGCAAAGTGAATCACTGCATCGATCTTATGGTTGCTAAGTGTTTGTTCAAGTTTAGTATTATCACGAACATCGCCTTCAATAAATTGCAGCTTTACCCCAGTAATTATCTCTAGTCGACTCAACACTGAGTATTTGCTGTTGGAGAGGTTATCATAGAGAACCACCTCATATCCAGCCTCGATAAGGGCTATCGCAGTATGTGAGCCAATATATCCCATACCACCAGTTAAAAGGATTTTTTTTAATTGAGTATTCAATGTGATAGTAAAATTCTATTTATGTTTTAAATGTAATTTTTTAGCAGCTTGTTTTAATTTGATAATTTCATTACTTAGTATTTCAAATTCTTCTAACTTTATTGTTAGAAAGGAAAAAGTAAGTCTTGCCTTCTGTTCGATTCCTTTAGGGGTAAGCAGATAAATATAGCTCACTTTATTTGAATTATTTCTAAAATTTGATAATTTTATCCAACCTTTTTCAATAAGTTTTTTCATGCAGTAATTTATCTTACCTAGGCTCACGCCCATTTCACTAGAAAGCTCTCTTTGAGTATATTCAGGGTTTGCCTCTAACTTACGAAGCAATTCAAGACGTATATCATCTTTATTCATTAGGGATAATTAAGTGAAAATTAAATAATAGGCAGGCTACCGCACAGCTATACAAATATATTTTTTGCAATAACAGAGCTTTTCCAAGTATTATTTTATCATGTTCAATATATGAACATAATGTATATTTTCAACATTGTTTGCGTTAATACTTTCAATAATATATGCTTTTAATCAATATTTTATCTACTATTAATTAGAATAAATTTCCATAATAATAAAGTTTCAATAATTTCAGTCTTTAAATCAAAAGTAATCCTTTCATCAGAGTCAAGAACAAAAATCCAATCATTAGGCCGCAAAGTCAATAACTTTATTCTTTTGAGCACCAAAACCTAGCCATCGCTGTTGACAAACTTTAGCACCTAGTTTTTTTCAATTTCACAAGTTTTTTCAACAAAATTACTGTCAAGAACTAAAATTTCTTCAGCAAATTGAGCTGGTTTTATTGCATCTTCAATAAAATTTTCCTCATTTTTTATAATGATTACTACTGAAAGGGAATTACTCATTTAAAATAAAATAATAAACAATTTATTATACTCGCCCTCTTTTATGGCTATAAAAACTATTTTTCTTGATCGTGATGGTGTAATTAATAAAGAAGTCAATTATCTTCATAAGATTGAAAACTTTGAATTTATTGAGGGCATTTTTGATGCATGCCTCTATTTTCAAAATTTAGGCTACAAAATTATTATTATTTCTAACCAATCGGGTATTGCTAGAGGCTACTTTAATGAAAATGACTATAAGAATCTTACTCAATGGATGCTTGGCCAATTTTATAAAAATAGCATCTCTATTCTAGATATTTTTTATTGTCCTCATGGACCAGAATCAGAATGCGATTGCAGAAAACCTAAGCCTGGAATGTTTATTGATGCTAAATATAAATATAATATCAGCATGAAAGAGTCTTGGATGATAGGTGATTCAGAATCAGATATTAAAGCAGCTAACACTGCTGGAATTTCTAATACTATTCTAGTTAGAAGTGGTCATTTAATTGATGAATCTAATTCAAACTCAAAATTTATAATTGATTCGATAAAACAATCAAGAAAAGTTATCAAAACCTAAATATTATAATAATCCTTGTACCATTTAATAAATTGCACAGCAATCATAGTGTGAATAATATCACCAAGCGCTGAGAGTTAAACGATAGCTATTTTCATTAAAAACTATTTTACTTTACCCTATGTAATTAAAGCGCTTCATATTAAATTATGCTTTAGTGATATAATTTATAAAGCTTAAATTACCCTTAGAATTGATATAAATGAATTCTCAAAATAAAGAAGTAAAGCCTACTAACTTCATACGTAATGTTATAAATGAAGACCTTTCATCTGGTAAGTATGTGGGTATTAAAACTCGGTTTCCACCTGAACCTAATGGGTACCTTCACATTGGTCATGCAAAATCAATATGTATCAACTTTGGAACAGCTAAAGATTATGATGGATGGTGCAATCTAAGGTTTGATGATACAAATCCAGCTAAAGAGGATATTGAATATGTTAACTCAATAAAAAAAGATATAAAGTGGCTGGGCTTTAAATGGAATGGTAAAGTTAAATTCAGTTCTAGTTACTTTGATATTTTTTATAAATGTGCAGAAGAACTAATCTCCAAAGATCTAGCATATGTCTGCTTTTTGAGTACTGACGAAACTCGAGAATATAGAGGAACTCTTAAGAATCCTGGAAAAAATAGCCCATATCGTAATACCAGTATTAAGCATAATCAAACTCTCTTTAAGAAAATGAAAGCTGGTCTATTAAAAGAAGGTGAGTGCGTATTACGAGCAAAAATTGACATGTCATCTAACTTTATGTGTATGCGTGACCCAACACTATATCGTATTCGCTTTGAGACACATCACCAGACAAATGATGACTGGTGTATTTATCCAATGTATGATTTTGCACACTGTATTGGTGATGCTATTGAAGGAGTAACACATTCGCTTTGTACTCTCGAATTTCAAGATAATCGGAGAATTTATGATTGGCTATTAGAGCATTTAGATGAGTTTAATAAAAGTGATCGTCCACATCAATACGAATTTTCCCGCCTAAATCTTGAGTACGCAACAACATCCAAAAGAAAACTGAAACTGCTGGTTGATAATAATCATGTCTCTGGCTGGAACGATCCAAGAATGCCAACAATATCAGGTCTTCGTCGAAGAGGATACACTCCCGCATCAATAAGAGATTTTTCAGAGCGTATTGGCGTTTCAAAAGTTAATAGCCTGACGGATGTTTCAATTTTAGAATCTGCAATTAGAGATGATCTAAATACAATTGCGCCTCGCTCAATGGCCGTCATTAGTCCCATTAAATTAGTGATTGAAAATTATCCTGAAGGTAAAATTGAATCCCTTAAGGTACCAGTTCATCCTCAAAATGAGGCGATGGGGACTAGGGAGATTTTTTTTAGTCGCGAGATATATATTGATAAAGAGGACTTTGTAGAAGTAGCGCCAAATAATAAATATAAGCGATTAGCAATCAATAAAGAGGTCCGCCTCAGAAACGCTTACGTCATCAAAGCAACGCATTTTGATAGTGATAAGGATGGCAATATTAAAACCGTCTACTGCACTTATGATCCTGACACTTTAGGCAAGAATCCATCCGATGGAAGGAAGGTCAAGGGCGTAATTCATTTTGTTGAATCAAGCAAGGCTATTTGCGCTGAATTTAGAATATACGACCGCCTTTTTTTAGAATCAAATCCTGCTAAATTTGACGACTTATCATCTTCAATTAATCCTAATTCTCTTGAGATAAAAAATGGATTTATAGAGCCAAATTTATCGGAGGCAAAAGCTGAAATGGCTTATCAGTTTGAACGAGAAGGTTACTTTTGCAGAGACAGTGAATCTGAAGGACTAGTGTTTAATAAAACTGTTGGACTGAGAGATACCTGGAATCAATAATCCATTTTTTGAAGCCAGTCATTCACTCGCTTTACTTCAGAATGCTTAGTT
>Ga0075447_10000607_pt1 | contig 18080 bp, 13 predicted proteins | sample CoawatmetaG10DNA_FD_72352 | JGI IMG/M metagenome (GOLD analysis project Ga0075447, IMG submission 72352) | Marine microbial communities from the West Antarctic Peninsula - Coastal water metaG104-DNA | ecosystem: Environmental > Aquatic > Marine > Coastal | place: Atlantic Ocean: West Antarctic...
GCCGCATCGGTGCGGCTGCAATGCAGATCGATTTCATGGCCGCCAAGCAAGGCATTGCGTTTGCCTTGCCGGGCGAGCTGCCGCGCGTGCGCGGCCGCAACGCGCTCGGCCACGTTGAGCGTCGGTTCACCTGGCGGCCCATCGAGCAACTCTTCCTGCGAGGGCGTCGGCACCTCGATCTGCACGTCGATGCGATCGAGCAGCGGTCCGGAGATGCGCGCCTGGTATCGCTCCACTTGATCCGGCGTGCAACGGCACGCCCGCAGCGGATGCCCGCGATAGCCGCACGGGCACGGGTTCATGGCGGCAATCAGCTGGAAGCTGGCCGGAAAATCTGTCTGGTGGGCGGCGCGCGAGATGGTGATGTGGCCGGTTTCCAGCGGCTCGCGCAGGACTTCGAGCACGCGGCGTTCGAACTCTGGAAGTTCATCCAGGAAGAGCACGCCCTGATGTGCCAGGGAGATTTCTCCAGGCCTTGGCGTATTGCCCCTGTAAGCTACAACAATTACTGCGACAATTCACACGCAACGATGCGACTCTGCGGGCGTTTCTGCATCAATTTCTGCGACGCATTGCATATAAATAAGTGCGACGGAGCCCAATTTGAATCGAAATAGCCGCGACGAGTTTGCGCCCATGCAGCAGGTCCGAAAGATCGGTCCGACACGACGTAGTGTTTCTGGGGTCTATGCCTTTCGCGGTGAGCGATCGATCGAGTTCGAGTCGACGCTTGAGCGAGACTTTCTGATGCGAGTGGAGTTTTCGCAGATGGTTGTCGATGTGGCTCCACAGCCGGTCGAGCTTCGCTATCGGGCTGACAACGGGCGTGAGTATCGATACACCCCCGACTTTCTCGTTCGTTACCGCGCGGCGGACTGCCCGTTTGGCGTGGGTCCGAAGCCGCTTCTGGTTGAAGTGAAGCCTCGGGAGAAGCTCCGAAAGCATTGGTGCGAAATGCGTCCCAAATTTAAGGCAGCGCTGCGCTACGCACGCGAACAAGGTTGGGACTTTCGTATTTATGACGAGTCTCGGATACGCGATCAGGTTCTAGCGAACATCTTCTTCTTGCAAAGGTATCTGCGATTGCAATTTCCGACGGAGGATGTGCGCGCTGTGCTTGAGAACCTTAGCGCCATGGGGCAAGCGCCCTTCCATTACTTGGTTGGTCGCCACTTCTCTGGCATCGCGGACCGAGCTGTCGGGGTGTCGCTGTTGTGGCATCTGCTTTCGACCGGATTAATGGAGTGCGATATGACACTGCCTTTGAACAACAACACAGTGTTGTGGACACCGCATCATGAGCGATGAAAAAGCGTTGCTGCTCGGCTCAACAGGACATGCTATGGAGCGACAGAAGCTCGATCTGACTCCGGACGCATTCGTGGCAAGAGCGGGGACGATTTATCGACTGGTCGAGGTGCTGGACTTCGACACGGTGGTAGGCGTCGACGTCGGTACCGGAAGAACTCAAGCCCTGCGCATTGGCGAGTTAAAACCCGTCAGCAGTGCAGATGACGCGCTCCAAGTTGTGGCAGCCCGTGACATAGAGGAGATTGCCGATGATGATTGGCGGATCGCCGAAACGCGCTATGCGGCCATCAAGCCGTTGCTCGATAAGAGCGTTGGCAGGGCTGGTGTTGCTGACCGTGCCGCCCAGGTGGGGGTCGATACTGCGACGCTCTATCGTTGGCTGAAGCGCTATCAGAGTTTGGGGGTGGTTTCCGCCTTGATTCCGCGTCAGCGAGGCTGGCGAACTGGGGAGTCGCGCATTAGCGCCGAGACAGAAGCTGTGATCACCGAGGTGCTGCGCAATAAGTACCTCACTGAGCAACGGTCATCGCCGCAAAAGACCATACGAGAAGTGCTGCGCCTATGCGAGGAGCGCGGCATACAGCCACCACACCCTACCACGGTGCGCAACAGGATCGCGGCACTGAGCGAACGCCATACTCTGCATGCTCGCGGCTTCAAGGAAAGAGCCAAGAATAAGTTCCTACCCGCGGCTGGGCGCTTTCCCAATGCAGATTATCCGCTCGCCGTAGTACAGATCGACCACACGCCTGCGGACATCATATTGGTTGACGATATCCATCGCAAACCGATTGGGCGGCCGTGGATCACGTTGGCAATTGACGTGCATAGCCGCATGGTTACCGGCTACTACCTTGCTTTCGACCCGCCGAGTGAAACCTCGGTTGCCATGTGTGTCGCTCACTCGGTTCTCCCAAAGGACGAATGGCTAGCGTTGCATGGCGTCGATGCCCGCTGGGACGTGTGGGGCATGATGACAACGATCCACACTGACAACGGTCCCGACTTTCGTTCAGACAACTTTCGTCATGCCTGTCTAATGCACGGCATAAATTTGGAGTTTAGGCCCGTAAAGCAGCCCCGCTATGGTGGCCATATTGAGCGCCTTCTAGGCACGTTGCTCAGCGAGATCCACGACTTGCCGGGTACGACCTTTTCATCCGTCAAGGTGCGTGAGGGTTATGACTCAGATAAGCACGCTGCCTTAACCAAGTCCGAGTTTGAGACCTGGCTCGTTACCTTGATCTGCAAGCTATACCACCAGCGCTTACACAAGGGGATAGGCATGTCCCCAGCTCGAAAGTGGGAGATTGGTATGTTCGGCAATGCGGAAATCGTAGGGCGCGGCTTGCCGCCGAGGCCAACTGACCGCTTGTCGCTGCTATTGGATTTCATGCCATCGTACCGACGCACGGTACAGACCTACGGCGTCGACATCGAAGGATTGCGTTACTACGCTGACGTTCTACGCTCGTGGATCAATGCGACAGACCCAGATACACCGAGCGCCAAGCGGAAATTTGTGTTCCGGCGTGATCCGCGGGACATCAGTGTGGTCTGGTTCCGCGACCCGGATTTGGGGCAGTATTTCCGGATTCCTTTCGCCAACCAGGCGCTGCCGCCAATGAGTGCGTGGGAATATGAGCAAGCGAAGGCACGCGCGAAGGCGGAAGGTGTGCAATCGGTAGACGAGCCGCAGATTTTGCGCGCACTTACGGAGATGCGCAGTCAGGTTGACGAGGCTAAGGAGAAAACCAGGAGAGCACGGCGTCAGAGCCAGCGGCGGCGGGAGCACGAGAAAGGCATTTCGCCAGCGGCACCGGTGGCGGCCAATGCAATTCCCGTGACAATGATGCGACCTCTCGATCCGGCCGGCGTCGGTTTGGTCGATGGCGATATCGACGCGTTTGACGACATTGCGTGAGGCAAGCATGACCCAATACATGCATGTCCATCCCGATTTCCTACCTATCATGGCATTGTCAGGTGAGGAACGCATCGCTGCAATGGACCAACCACGGTGGATCGGGTATCCGCGGGCGATAGAGATTCTTGATCTGCTGCAAGGCCTGCTGACCAAACCGAAGCGCCCGCGCATGCCAAATCTGCTGATCGTGGGGGATTCAAACAATGGTAAGACCACGCTGATCGAGCGTTTCCGCGAATTGTGCGGAACATCCTATGTGGATGGGAGCGGAGATCCCGTAAGGCCAGTAGTTATTGCCGAAGCTCCAACCAGCGCGGATGAGCGATCGCTCTATGTCTCCGTGCTAGAGCGCTTCTGGACACCTTACAAGCCGACTGATTCGATCCCGAAGCTACGCTATCAATTGATTCACTTGATGCGGGCCTGCAATGTGCAGATGTTGGTTCTCGATGAAATGCATTCTCTTCTCACGGGAACTACAACGAAGCAGCGCGAGGTGATGAACGCGCTCAAGCTGCTCTGCAATGAACTGCGCATTCCGATCGTCGGTGTCGGTACACGAGAAGCGGTCCGCGTGCTGCATACGGACCCTCAGCACGCAAGTCGTTTCGACGTCGCGTCATTGCCAGCGTGGAGCCCGGACAAAGAGTTTCAACGCTTGCTCGCCAGCTTCGAACGAGTACTGCCGCTAAAGCACCCTTCCAGACTACATGCGCCCGAGCTGGCCAGCCGGCTGCATGCCATTTCGGAAGGAAACATCGGCAACCTTCATCGACTGTTAGTGGCTTGTGCGACGCAGGCCATTCGCGCCGGCTCAGAGCAGATTGATGTCGCCATTGTTGAGAAGAATCAATGGATACGCCCCACACGGGGCATCCGGGAGCTATTTGCGTGAGGCCGATCTGGACAATACCGGTCGACTTGCAGTCGGACGAGCTTCTGTCCTCATGGTTAGTGCGTGTCGCATTGGAGAACGGCTGTGACCCATTAGCACTCACTGCCGCACTATGGCCATCGCGTCGTGCATGGTCATCGGACATCGATCGCTACCTCCCGGAGTTCTGTCAGCAAGTGCTTGTCGCAAAGGGAGGGATCGATTCCAACGTCATTCGGGGCGCCATGTTGGTCGACGTTGCACGATGCATTTGTGACAACGTACTCCCGATGCATGGTCGTTGGCCGTGGATCCTAGCGGTCAGGGCGCGGAACCGACGTCGGCTCGGCGGCCTTCAGTTTTGTCCGGACTGCTTGGCGGCAGATCAACGTCCTTTTTTCCGCCGGCGCTGGAGATTTGCTTGGTGTGCTGTTTGCTTAAGGCATGGTCGCCTGTTGCTGGATCATTGCCCGCATTGCCATGCCGCAATCGAGCCGCATCGACTGACCGCCGAACTCAAAAGCGTGGCGCAGTGCGCCACATGTACAGCTCTTCTTACTGATGCAGGTCAGGGGGCACCAGCGGAGCCATTCGCTGCACAGTTGCAAGCTTCGACCGAACTGGCGCTTGCAGGTAACGGGATCGAATATGCGAACGCACACCTCTCGATCACGGAGTGGTTCGCCATATTGGACACATGGTTAGGACTCGCGAGGCGGGCAGCGCTAGCTAAGGAGCAAGGCCTGATGCGGTTGGTAGCTATGCTGGGGTTTCCGCCGCTCCCATGGACGGAAACACGAACTTGGGAAAGCTTTGACGCGGCGGAGCGAGCGGCGTTGCTGACGGTCGTGGGAAAGCTTATTTCTCTCGACGCGAGTCAGTTGGTCGCCTCTTTCTTAGATGCAGGCCTGAGCCGGCAAGCTGCCTTCCCACGAGGCGTTCCGCCTATACCGGTAATGCGCGATATTGCGGGTGCGCTCCCCGATCGACTACGGCATCGGCGTTGCTCAACCAGAATGAGATGTGACAAGAAGCTGCCTGAGCCGCGCAGTAGGCGAGAAGTCGCGCGCCGGATGGAACGGCTGCGTAGAGCCGTGGCACGGGTACAGGCGGGGGCGCATTGATGCTGAGCCAGTGCGATGAGTGCGGGCGACAGGTTACCAAGCTTACGCGTACCTACCGCGGTCGCGGCTATTGCGCTACCTGTTATGCGCGAGCATTTAAGCCACGCGCCTGTCCGGCCTGCGGTACAACTGCGCGGTTACTAGCCGGTGTTGATGATGCAGTCTGCCGGTCGTGCGAGCGTGGCCATCCTTGTGCACGCTGTGGTGCAGCTGAATACGCCATAGGGCGTATTACACCCTACGGGCCAGTGTGCAACTCTTGCTCCACATACTTTCGCGAGGCGAGGGCTTGTGGCATCTGTGGTCAACTTACTCGGCGGTTATCTCGTGTGTCGCGCCTTGGTATCGAGTTGCCAGTCTGCCCCAATTGTCAAGAGAGCGACTACGCGACCTGCGCGCTGTGCCGGCGTTACCGCCAGCTTCGACTTGATCGGACGGGGCGCAGTGTATGTCGATCGTGCGAGGAGGGTGGACTGGTGCCGTGTCCTCAGTGTCGCGAGATGATGCCGGCGGGCCGAGGTAGCCAATGTGAGTTGTGCTATTGGACCGATCTGCTAACGAAGCGCGTAGCGATGGCGCTGGAGCTATTTTCGCGACCGTCCATGCAGGAGCTGTTTCGTCAGTTTGGTGATTGGCTGTCCCGTCGGGTCGGTGCTCACAAGGCAGCGATCACCGTGAACCGCTATTTGCCCTTCTTCCAGGAATTAGCTCAGCTTGGTGACGTTTTGCTCAACGCTGATTTGCTGTTGGAGCACTTCACCACCCAGGGACTGCGCCGGAATCTACTTCCGATGCAATTTCTTGAGGACGTAAGAGGGCTGGTGGTGGATGGCGGAGCTAAAGAGCAAGCTTCCGAGCGACGTCGGATAGCCGATCTGCTTCAACGATTGCCGAAAGATGGCAATGCACAGCAGATGCTCCTTGGCTACCAAACCGCCTTAATGGAAAAGGTGACGAGTACTGGCATGAGCTTGCGGTCGGTGCGGCTCGCACTGCTTCCCGCGACTTCTGTACTACTCCTAATGCTCGAACGCCGGTGCGCGCAACCGACCCAGGAGGTGCTTGCCGAATATATCGAGCATGCACCCGGCCAACGAGCAGCGCTGAGCGGCTTTGTGCGGTACTTGCGGGAAGTGCATGAGGTCAATGTTCATCTACCTAAGCGGAAGAAACCCAGTGAAAGGCTGGCCAGGAGCTGCATTGAAGCGAAGCTGGCCACAATGTTGGCCAACGGGGCAGTGGATATGGCGCAACAAAGAACGCTGCTTGAGCTGGCACTACAGTACTTTCATGGCTTGTCCGAGGCTGACGCACTCACCGTTTGTAAGGCTTCATCGGCTCCTGTCAACGTTTCAGGTGACTGGGCGCTAATTCATGAAGGTCGGAGCTATTGGGTGCCCCCTGAAGTTGGTAGCATGTGGCACCATTGAAAGTTTGCTTCCGCGGAGCAGAGACAAAAAAGACGAAGCGGCAGACTAATTCTTCACGTCAAATGGCAATGGAAAAATCATCTCGCGGCGACCTCCAATACCCACAGGTGACTGCTTCGGACGGAGCGGCTGCACCGCTTGTGCGCGCCCCGTCCAAGTCAGCCTCGCAACGCAAGCTGCAATGCGTTGACTTGTTCGCTGGGGCGGGTGGTTTCTCCCTGGCCGCGCACAAGGCCGGGATGCGAGTGGTCGCTGCGGTCGAGTTGGATAAGAAGGCCAGTGAGACCTATCACGCAAATCTGATCAAGCGCAGGAAGAAAGTTTCGGATCGCCCTAGGCTGTATAGCGAGAACATCATGGAGCTTTCTCCGGAACGCTTTAAGTCCGAAAACTTCCCGGAAGGGGCCAGCTGCGACATCGTTCTTGGAGGCCCTCCATGCCAAGGGTTTTCAGTGCATCGGATAAAAGGGGCCGGGGTTAATGATCCAAGAAATGGCTTGATTCACCGATATTTTGAGTATGTTAAGTGCCTGCAGCCCAAGGCATTCCTCATGGAGAATGTGCCGGGTCTGCTATGGCCTCGCCATAAAAAGTATTTAAATAAATTTCTGGCTGAGAGCAAAAAGGTCGGCTATAGAATCATTGGTCCTCTTCGGCTTGATGCTAGAAATTACGGCGTTCCGCAGCGGCGAGTTAGAGTATTTGTCCTTGGTGTACGTAATGACATTGATTTCGATAGCTCTGTGTGGCCGCCAGCGCCTAGCCATGGTGATGCTCGGGAAAGGGAAGAGAATCCGGCGCTCAAGAAGTGGGTTAGCGCGGCCAAGGTGTTTTCCACGCCTGCTAGACCCGATGACGAGAATGACGTCCATATGCAACATGGACCTGAACTGATAAAGGTATTCCGTGCAACGCCTATCAATGGCGGTAGCAGGCGGGACTCGAACCGCCAATTACCCTGTCACGTTGACCATGACGGGCACAATGACGTGTACGGTCGCATAGACCCGAGCGAGCCCGGTCCCACGATGACAACGGCGTGCATCAACCCATCGAAAGGACGCTTCGTTCATCCGACAGAGCATCACGGAATCACCGTCAGACAAGCCGCGCGGTTTCAGACTTTCCCCGATGATTTTGTCTTCAAGGGTGGGCTCATGGCCGCAGGTGTTCAGATTGGCAACGCCGTACCAGTCGACTTGGGTGTGGTGCTGCTACGTGCCGTTTCTCGTGGTCTTGGACTTAGCCAAGATGAGTAGTCGGTGCAGTGAGTAGCGAGGGGGCTGGGCCAACCAATGTTTGGCACAGCCCCTCGTTAAAACAGAGAGCGCCTAGGGTTACTCCAGAGCAGAGGTCAGTTGCGGACCAGCCGGAGTATTGATTTTTGGAGGTTTGCCCATGCCAGGATGGAAGTCTTGTTTCTGTTTAGGGCAGAGTCTATGGAAGTCACACGCTTCGCATTTCTGTGTTGATGGGCGCATTGGGAAGTCTTGATCCAAGATGCCTTGCACCGCCCATTCGACGTTCTTGATCGCAGCATTGACCGATTCCGGATCAATCGGGATTTCAATGCGGCGATTGTCCTTCAGCAAGTGTATGGAACCGGTCGCTGCGTTCTCACTGTAGACCTCTCGCGCCGCCTTAGCGTAGAGCTGTACCTGAAGAGACAATTCTCTCCAATCAAGCTTCGCGTTCGCTAAGGGATCTTTTCCGCCCTCCATTGTCTTGAAGTCCAGAACGTGTGCCTCGACGATTTCGCCGACATCGTCGCATTTCATAAGCAGGTCTATAGCGCCTGTAATCAGGCATCCGCGAGCTGGGATTTCGAACCTAACTTCTACCTGCCGTTGTTGAACGAAATCGGTCCCATACTGCTGTACGTACTCACCAGCGATTTTGCGAGCCTTCTCCTTGGCTTGCTCATAGGCACCGGGGCGAGTTTCGGGGTCACGGCTAGGAGCAACATGCTTCAAATGGAAGTTCTGCTCCGCGACGGCTTGTGCCTCATCAGGAGTCGGCGCTCTGTCGCGAAACATCTCATGGAGCTTTTCGATGGCGACGTGGACAACGGTGCCATAGCCGAAAAGTTCAGGGACTCGTGGACTGAATCCATAACTCTTTCGAAACTGATAGTTCTTGGGGCAGTTTAGATAGTACTTAACGTCAGAGAACGAAGTGGGCAGCGTAGCTTCTTCGGCATCTCTCTCCTGGGGCGCTCGGTTCAGGTCTTCCGGCAAGCGCGTCGGGTCTGTGCAAAGCTCGATATCTTTCAGCGCGGCAGCAAATGTGGATTGCCGGTTGGAGCGCTTTCCATTTGGCAGTAGCGCCGCGCCTGTGACATGCAGGAACCGCTCCGCCCGCGTCATTGCTGTATAGAACAGGCGTGCTTCTGCAAAGACATTGTTGGTATAGGCGCCGTGGGCAATTGCTGACGCCATGAGATTGGCAGGCAGCAGTGAGTCAAAACTCGATTGTTTGCCGGGGAAGCGTCCAGGTACAACGTCCACGACAAACACCACTGGAAACTCCAGCCCTTTCACTTGGTGGACAGTGGAGATGGTTACCGCGTTCGGGCGTGACACTGAATCCTTTGTGCTGACGTCATAACCCTTGTCGGCAACTTGTTGAAGGAATCGCACTACGGCGCGGAAGCGGTTCGTCGAATCTACGCTGAGGTAGACGGATTCGACATCCTGCAGCATACGGCTGAACAGCCCGATGTCCCTCATGACGTCTTCATCGAAGTCGGATTTCGCCAAGCCAAATGCTTCGAGTAGATCGAATAGGAGATCCTGCGGGAACAGCCGTTGTCGCGCAGAGCCAGCTGGCTGGTGAATACGTCGCCCCCACTCCGCCAGGACGTTGTAGGTCTCCCTTACGTTTACATGCGGATAAGCGGGGCGAATGTGCTCTGTGACCAAGGCATCGGCCAAATTCCGATCGATGGTTCCTTGCTCTAGCGCGGAAAAAACCTCTCGCAACGCCTGTACAGCCGGTCGATCAAAGACACTTCCGCCGGCGCTTAACGTGAAGTCGATGCCGCGCATGGCAAGAGCATCGGAAAACGCCGCGTGTCGAGGACTGCCGTCCTGCTCAGGCGATTTTGTGGATCGCATAAGGATTGCGAAATCCGCCGGAGTCAAGCCGCGTCCGGGGTCATCCGGCCTCTTCTTGTATTCCGCTCCGATGAGGGTAGCGATACGGTCTGCGACCCACTCGGCTTCCTCCGCTCGTGTTGGGAAGTGGTGGACCAGTAGTTGTCGCGGTCCCTGGTCTGCATAGGCTTCCGGTTGCTTTGGCAGTCGCTGCGGGCCAAGCTGAGCTGCCGCGAACGCATTGGAAGTCTCCACAATGGCGCGCGTGCTGCGGAAGTTGATGTCTAGAACGTGTCGGCTCACGTTCGGGTAGCGGTCCTCGAATTCGAGGATATTGGCCACATGGGCGCCACGCCAACCGTAGATCGATTGATCATCGTCGCCTACGACGAAAATGCTTCCCCCTAAACTGTGAACAGCAGCGACAAGTTCTTCCTGCGCACCGGATACGTCTTGATACTCGTCGATCAGGAGATGCCGAATAGATGCGAGACGTTCGCGCACCCTTCCCGCCGATTGCGAACGGTCTGCCACTTCACGGACCATCGACGCAAAGTCAATGAACTGGTCACGAGCAAGGCCGTCTTGGATAGACCGAAGTGTTTTCCCCAACTGCGCGTCGCTGGCATCGATTTCGGCAATGGAAAGGCCTTCGTCGCGGTAGATGTTCCACGCATTTCGGACGTTTTCGAGCGTTTCGAAGTACCGATCCTTGAACCTTGGACGGAGGTCCGATATGCCGAGGTCATAGTACCTAGAAATGAGGTACAGCATGAATCGGTTCCCATCGAGCACGTCGTACTGGCGAAAGATTGCGTCGGCGTCCGCCAGCACGTTCTGGCAGAACGCGTGGATAGTTCCGATAAACATCTGCCCTATTAGGTTGGGGCTTTGGCCGGTTCGAACTAAAACGTCAGCTATTCGACGTTTGATGGAGTCAGCCGCTTTCTCGGTGAACGTGATGGCGACGATTGTGTTGGGGGGCACGCCTTGGTGCATTAACCTGGCGATGCGATAGGCCAGTGTTTGAGATTTTCCTGATCCCGCGCAGGCGATACAGAGAATCGCACTTGCGTCGTCGACGACGGCGCTGGCTTGTGGGCGTGTCAATCCTTCGGACTCAACCAGACTGTTAATTTCTGTGAGTATTGGCATAGTCATTAACGATCGAGTCCGTATGGGTGACCATCCGGCCGGGCTAGTTGCCCGCATCGGCTCGACCGAATCCTCCCCTGGTGGTACCTGCTACATTCACGTGGCAGTTCGAGTGACTGGAAATCAGACAATGTTGGCCGCTGCCACTGATTTCGTGGCTTGAAGCAACCCGTCCCCATGCTACTTCATAGATATCCGACTAGATACCCACACTAAGCTGCCTGACGACTACAATCGTGCGAAGCTCGTCACCGATTATGAGTCGTATCGCACTGAAAATGACATCCCTCCCAACGGCGTAATGCCACATCATCGAGCGCAGCAAAACATTGGGAGGCTTGCGCAGGCTGGCTTGTATGGTCAATCTGATGCTGCGCCCGACGCCAGTCAATTTTTGGAGCATCCCCGTCGAGGAACAACAGATGACGATGGCCACTTAATGAGTGGCTCGATTTGAAAGAGCGCGCGGGCCCAGAGCGGCAACAATCGGATCGATCCACGAGCCGCTCTTAAGCTCGCACTCCCACACCACGTAGGTCGTCCAACCGAGAGCATGAAGCTTGGTGCATACCTCGGTGTCTCTCGCGATATTCTTATTGAACTTGCATTGCCAGAACTCAGTGTTCGTCCGCGGAGTTGTCGCACGCGAGCAACCGGGATGGCGATGCCAAAAGCAGCCGTGTACGAAGATTGCGATCTTACGGCTGCGAAACACTATGTCAGGGGAGCCTGGCAACCGTTTGTCATGTAGGCGGAATCGGTAACCGAGGCGATGCAGCGTGCTGCGGACCACCATTTCTGGTCTCGTATCGGCGCTGCGCACTCGGCGCATGTTTTCCGTACGCTCCACGGCGTGCTCTCACAGTATCAAGATCAGCGAATCACTGGGTGCCGTCTATCTGGCTGTAACGTATCGAGCGCTGGTCGGTCATGGTAGAAAGACCTTGTCACGGTGAAATGCAAGATATGCGGCTTGCCGACCAGCGAAAGGCGCACAGCCCCGTGCGCACGCGTCGATAAGTCCCAGCCGCTCGAGGTCGCGGCGATCGAGCCGTGGCGATATGAGTACGTTGCCCTGCTCGCCAAAGCTGATTAGACCCCGATCAAACAAGCGGTCGACGTGCGGGGTAAGGAGCAGGCCATTTGCGCCATCAAGTCGCTCTGCCGCCGTGCTGCATACGCGCCAAGGTTTGATGTGGCTGGCAACCAGTAGCCTCGGGTTCTCGATATTCGTCAGCCGACACGATCGCTCTAGCCCGAAAACACGTTCCCGAAACAAGCCTTGACCGTGTCGAGCCATGATGATCTGTTGCTTGGTCGTTGAGTCGAGAGCGGCATCCTGGCCGACCTGGAGTTGTAAGGCATCTTCCACACGTGTCAGAGCTACAGATTCAGTCTGCACACCCTCGGGCGTGGGCAAACCTCCGAAGTTGCTGAGACCGGTAAGCAGCTCGAATACCTGCTGATTGATCTCCGCAAGATATGCCTTTTGGTTACCGTTTCCCGATACTGGATGGATTGGGGAGTATTTCTGAGGCAGCAGCGCTCCAAATTCGCTGATCCGCTCCTTGGGGCGTATTGGCGTGACCAATGTTTGCCAGGCGACCGGCAGGAGCCATCCCTCTTCACCCCAGTGGGGGCCGATCGAATCAAAGTCATCGGGCTTTGGTGCCGGGCTGGCGAAATCCTGGACGATCCCGGCGTGGCGAATCAATCCCCCCGAAAAGGAAAGCACCGGATCACCTGGCCCGGCGATGCGCATGTTGTCATAGAACTGACTACGCACCCCGCGGGCTTCGCGTTGGGGCGACCAAAGGTAGCAGCCATTCACTTCTTGCCGCATGGTCTGCTTGTGGTTTACCCACCAATAGCGCATTGCTCACCGTCCTCAGGGTTGTTGTCCGCATTGAAATAGCCCCTCACCTCCTGGCTCTTGCTGGCGCACCGGCCGCTGCCCGGCTGTCTTCCAAGTCCGGAGTTAGCGCCGGCGACGTTCAGTGCCAACGGAATGGTAGGCCTCGGGAACACCAACGCCCAGATGTCGTCAATTTTCGATGATCCCGAGCTTTTCCAGCGCATGCATTACTGAGCGTTCGCAAGGCCAGCTCTCCGACTTCGCTGGCGCATGTATGAACGTGTGAGCGCGCCCTGGGCAGGCGCCGGCGAGCTTGTCCAACACACCGCACGCGTAGCGCACGCGGTTAAGCAGAAAGTCCAGCCAGGCTTCCAAACGGGACGGGTCATCCAGATTGAAAACCATTCCCTTGTAGGACTCCTCCTTTAGTTCTTGCTTTACCTCTCCCTTCTTCTCGCCGTCCTCATCGGATTCAGTTGTTGTGGATTTTTGCGCTCTTACCCGCCGCTCAATCTCGAAGAAATGAACATGTCCTTTGGGTGTGAGTATTCTGGCGAGCAATACCCCGCGCGGTGTGCCGGCTTTTGTGTCGAGCAACGGCCAGTTTTTGACACGCGATTCCAGGGTAGCGCGTTCGTCGTCATCGAACGGTTCCAGTGCGATCAAACGAGGTTCCTCTGCGGTAGAAAATCCGTCGCTTGGTGTGTAAAACTCAACCGTTAGAACCAAATCAGGCTTGGTGGTCTTCAGCTTCAGCAGAACGTTCCAGATGTCGCGCAGGACACCGTTGGACTCCATGACCGTTGATGCTTTGAAGGAGCCGAGACCTACTCCCTTTCCGCGCCCCTGAGGGTCGTCTCCCGAGAATCGGTCCGGTTCGGGGCCGCCGCCACGTTCACTACTAGCTGAGCTCCTGGAGTGTTCTCTTTGGACGTCGACCACGATCCGTGGGATCCCCAGCAGCTCGAAATCGCGGTCTGGTATTTCAATCGATGCTGCATCACCGTCGGGTTGTTCTTCGCTGCTCACATGAATGATTGGACGGGGCGCAAGTACCTTGCCCGCCGATCCCTGCCATGCGAGGCCTGGCTCAGCACCTTCAGCCAGTGGGCCGGTTTTATTGGTGTTTTGCCGATCCCTGTAGATGGGTACCCCTCCAGGCTCTGAGCAACCAATGATCTGTAGGGCTAGAAAGCGTTTGTCTTGAATAAGCCAGATACCCTTTGCCTTGACGCGCGCCGGCCCTTCGAACCAAGGCCCAATACGCAGGAAAGCGGGGCCGCTTCCATTGCCGGCCGCGGCTTCGAGCTGTCCCCATATTGGTCGTGACTGGGCTTTCGTGTAGCTGTCGTAACGAAGATGGGCCAGGTACACCGTGTCAGCGTTCACTACGCGACGGCGCAAATTTATCGGCCACGCATTTGGTGGTGCTGGTTCGACTAGCGGTGCAAACAATTCGTCCTCCGCCTGAACCAGAGGGTATGTGGTTAGGGCACGCTTTACGTGTGGAGATCGGCCATAACAACGAGAAAAAAACGTGAGACAAGGCACCAGCACGCCGACGTGATCGTCAGTGATGGGAAACTGGATGACCTGGCTCGGGGCAAGTAGGTTTGCGTCTGGTAACCGGTACTTTTCTGACGGAAGCGGGGCGTCGGTAGTATCCGTTTGTAGTTCGCCGACGCTCCGATACCGCCAGGCCCCAGCATTGAAGTCCAGTTGGAAAGTGGCGACTTTGAGCCTAAGTTCCTCGCGCGCGGCTTTGCCTTTCCAAATTGTGCCGATATCGAACTGGCCGAGCTCAGTAACAGGAATGCGTCGGTACACAAACTCGCCGAGCCGGTTACCCGCTTCCACCCTACGGAAACACACGAGCACCTTAGGTTGGTGACCAGCCTTGTGAGATTTTACTAGGCCGCAGTGCCACCACGTGACGAGCTCTCGGTCGTCGGGATTATCGAAGTCATCGTGGTAAGTCCGTTGCGTGATAGGTTGGCGTTCGAAGGCCATGGGTGAGAGCGGAAGTCTGCTGACAATGCCATAAGCGTAGCATTGGCTTGGGAGAGTCGCGGCTATTTCGACTTCGCAAAATTTTGCGGCATGAAGTACGGCATTGACCCCGCTCAACAATTGCTCAGAGACGGGCATGAGGTTGTCAAGCTGAGCAGCTTTCTAGGGCTGCCCGTGTTACGGCCCAGCATTGCAGTGTGATAATTGCGGCTATGTATCAAAAATAAGGAGGGGGGGTTATGGGTGACAACGAGGTCATCGCGAAATTGGTGGCGGCTCTGACGCATTTCAAGCCAGGGGCGCCGTTGAAGAATTACATCGCGTACGCAGTCTTCCCGAAATTCAAGAATCTTGAGGAGGGAACTCGTATCGATTTTAATTTTCCATTAACTGCACTTGTGGGGCCAAATGGAATCGGAAAAAGCTCAGTGCTGCATGCTCTCTGGGGTATGCCGTACAAATATTCGACGTCTAAATTCTGGTTCGAAACTGCATTAGATCCAATTGGGCATCCACAAACCTATTTTTATGGGCACTGGAGCGATTCGTTCGGAGGTTTGGTGGAGACGCGTAAGGCCCGAGTTGGAGCGAAACGTGACTACTGGGAACCCGCGCGGCCTCGTCTATCTGATGGAATGTTGCCTATCCCTCCGGGGAAATATGAAGGTAAAGCGCTTGATCGCTGGCACCCGGTTCGTCGGGAGGTTCGGTACATTAATTTGAAGGCTGTTTTTGGCTCGTTTGATCGGTACTTCTATTTTGACGATGATCGTAGCGGCGGCGATAGACGTGAAGCAATGCTAAGAGAGGCGCTTCGATTGAAATCCGTTAAAGATCGTAATCTGCAGTCCTATAAGCTTGGGCGAGGTCAGGAACGACTATTCGAAAATAGAGACCTTACGAAAAATGAATTGGAGAGTGTGTCCAAAATTCTTGGAAGAAACTATGACTCGGCTAGGATAATTCGGCATTCTTTATATCCGGGGAATCGGGGGCGAGATCTTAGTGTGGTCTTTCGTCGAGGGTCTGAGTATTCTGAGGCATTCGCTGGGAGTGGTGAGATCGCTGCCGTAAGTGCTGTGGTGGAAATACTTAAAGCGAAGGACTATTCTCTAATCCTTTTGGATGAGCCGGAGACATCTTTGCACCCTGGTGCGCAGCGCGCTCTCCTGCGATTTCTGTTGGAGCAAATACAGGAGAAAAATCATCAGATAGTAATGTCAACTCATTCTGATGAGTTTATAAAAAATCTTCCGCATGACGCAATTAAGGTGTTTGAGGAGAATGGGCAATTTCGGTCCCGGATTCTCCCGCGAAGTTCGCCTGATGCGGCGCTGCTGCGGCTTGGGAAGCTTCCCGAAAACGTGCGTCGTGTACTGGTGGAAGATCCAGTCGCTGCAGCTCTTGTCCTTCATGCCGCAAAGAGCTTGGATCACGGAGATGCAGCAGCTCTTGAAGTGCGTGTCGCACCTGGTGGAGCGGAATCAATCTTGACCTACATGGGCCCATCAGCGATGGTTTCAGGTGACAATATATTTTTTATGCTTGATGGCGATAAGCGTAAGGTTGATTCATTTAGCGACCCAGATATGATTCCGCCAGCGAAGCATAATGATCTTGAGGATTTGATAAAAAAGGAAATTGGGTGCAAACCTCGATACCAGATCCCGGGCGGCGATGATAAGCATGGGCACTCAAATGCGAAGGTGACGGCGCAACTGAACTACTTGCGCTGGTTGCGGAAGAGGGTCTCATACTTGCCGAGGCTTGTGCCGGAGCATGTGCTGCTTGCGGCAATGGAGCCGAAGGGAGGACACGAAGATAAGACCGCGAAACAAGCCAAAGTGGCACTGAAAGGGTTGCTTACGAAGGGATCCAAATTCGAGCCTAGCGGAGATGAGCTGCGCGCGCTAATCAAGATTGAAATCGGAAAGATTCCTTTCGACAACGCCGACATCGTCGTCATTCGCGATCAGCTGCAAAGATGGCTTCACGGCTGATATCGTGTTGCCTCGTCGTGGCATGATTGGCCTGCTATCGTAGGCTATAGGCCACGGCGCCATCGGGAGGGAGAGGGGCGGATAGCCATTTCCCGTCCGAATGACTCCTCCCGTGCAAGCGTATCCATCACGTAACTTTGCGGAGGCGGACATCCCCCGCCGCTGTAGCGCCAATCTCGAGCGCATCTCCAATGGACCAACCCATCGCGCTCATCAACTCATCGGGAAGGGGCACGATCTGGTCTCCGCTGCCGTCGTCGGTATCGAGGACTGTCGTGCGCCAATGGTGAAGTGCTCCTGGCGAGATCAGTAGCGGGGTTTCGCCTTGCAAGAGTATTGCCAATAGCGCCCCTTCTTCGTCTGGCGCCGCGGACCAGTCCGTAGATTCACTGCTGGAGTGGCTGATCCAGGCGGCGGCCAGATCAGCGTCAGCAACCTCGTACCCTGCCGCGCGGAGACAGGATTTCATTCGCATGACGTCGGGGTAGCGGTGCGCCAGCGCATCCTTAACTGCTGCGCTATGGCCAGCGAATATGAGCGGTTGACGCAACGTGGTCCTCATGGTCTTCTCCCTTTCGCACCCAACAGCGCAATTGTTGGCAGTGCCCTGAGAGCCAGTCTACGACTGTGGGGGCAGGCCCAAAGCGTTATCAGCACAGGTTGAGTACTTCATCCCCCTATGCTAGACCTGTCTTCTGTGGCGCAACTTCATACCGTCGTTGAATGGTGATATGGCGCGAGCTATTCACCATCTGACAAGGCTTGAGCTCTGGCATAGGAACATCTTTCTCTCGTTCTTGTCTTGTTGCAACTCTAGCGGTTGCTCATCTTCAAGTCATGCAGGTCAGGGCCGTGATTGCGGCGTCGCATCTATTTCGGATATGTCGCAACTATTGCGAAAATTGACAGCCCCCGCCCACCATCGCCACCGCCGACGCCGTGTGGTGTGGCGAGCGGAACGGCCGCACCTTCCAGCGTCGCGCATCGAAGCCGCGCGTGGTCAGGCTCATCACGGCGGCAGCGGAGAGCGCTTCGTCATCGCTCATGTCCGGCAGCAAGCCCGGAAACCGCTGCGCGAGCATCGACTTGCCTGTTCCGGGCGGTCCGATCATCAACATGGAATGACCGCCGGCGGCCGCGACTTCCAGCGCGCGCCGCGCCTGCGGCTGTCCGCGCACATCAGCCAGGTCGGGATAGCGGATGTCCGCGTCGACCGGCGCAGGCAGCGCTGGTGCGAGCTTGCGGTCCGGCGCGCTCAGGTGATCGCATACCTCGATGAGCGTGCGCGCGGGCAGGACT
>Ga0075447_10000608_pt1 | contig 18078 bp, 9 predicted proteins | sample CoawatmetaG10DNA_FD_72352 | JGI IMG/M metagenome (GOLD analysis project Ga0075447, IMG submission 72352) | Marine microbial communities from the West Antarctic Peninsula - Coastal water metaG104-DNA | ecosystem: Environmental > Aquatic > Marine > Coastal | place: Atlantic Ocean: West Antarctic...
TAACATTTAAAAATATAAGAAAATGAGTTATTTAAAACTAATAAAATCAGCTACGTCTTTTGACTTAATACCTGCTGATAATATTGTACATGTAAAAGGTACAGAAGGTGCTGCTGAAACCGGCGCTGGTGATCTAGATGGATTATCTCCATTTGTTGAAGTAGTTTATGGAACTGTAGATTCTGCAGGAAAATTACTAGCTAGCAAAGTCATAGTTGGAAACGACGCACAAGACGTTGCTACTACTACTGCTGCTCCAATAATGGAAAAAGCAGTTAACGAAGCTATATTTAAAGCTGCTCAAGCTGAAGGTTTAGTTGTTACAGTAGATTTTGGTGGATTACTTAGCGTTGCTAATTATGTGCCAAAAACAGCTAATGAAACGTTTATTAAAAGCGCTGCTCCAACTATTGAGACTTACTCTTAATAGAAAACAATAATAAGATCCCGCTTCGGCGGGGTCTTTTTTAATTATTATATTATATTATATCATGGAAAAAACAAAGAAAAAACCTGCAGCAAAAGCTGTGGAAACAGTAGAAAAGACTGTTGAAACTCCTAAAGTAAAAAAAGATACTTGGGAATATAAAGATAGAAACTACTATCTTATAGGAAACAAAAAACCGCTAACATACACTCTACCTAGTAGACATTCTAAAAGATATCCATTAGTTTGGTTTGATGAAAAATTAGGTTATGAAAGAGAATTAAGATACGCTACTAATCAAAAAAGCGTTTTTGTAGATGAACAAAAAGGCGAAGTGACAATGAAGCATATTATATTTGAATCTGGTCATGTGTTTGTTCCTAAAGAAAAAAGAAATTTACAAGAATTTTTAGAAAAACACCCTCATAATAATGTTGTGTTTAAAATGTTTGATCCAATAGTAGAAGCTGAAGATCAGTTTGATTATTTAGAAGTTGAAATAACCGCTATGAATATGGCTTATGAAATGGATATAGATCATGCTGAAGCAATACTAAGAGTAGAAGTAGGATCAAGTGTTAGTAAATTATCTTCTAAAGAATTAAGAAGAGATTTAATATTATTTGCTAGAAGAAATCCAGCATTGTTTATTGATCTTGCAGAAGATGAAAATGTACAATTAAGAAATTTTGCTATTAGAGCAGTTGAAGAAAGAATAATCAACTTAAGCGGCGATAATAGATCATTTTTATGGGCTAGTAATAATAGAAAACTTATGAATATTCCTTTTGATGAAAACCCTTATTCAGCTATAGCCGCTTGGTTTAAGACTGATGAAGGATTAGAAGTTTATCGATCAATAGAGAAAAAATTCAAATAACAAGTGATTATAATTAAAGGTGGTTTAATCACCACCTTTTTTTTAAATATATAAACATGGCAATTAACGTTAACACTGTATATACGACTGTATTAAGTATTCTTAATAAAGAGCAAAGAGGTTATTTAACTCCTGATGAGTTTAATAAAGTAGCTACACAAGTTCAATTAGAAATATTTGAAAGTTACTTTGAGAACTTGAATCAACAATTAAAAGTTCCTCAAAATAATACTGAATTTGCAAACCGTGTTAAATTGCTAAAAGAAAAAATAGCTACATTTGAAGACAATTCAACAGTTGTTGTAGCTCTAGTAGGTCAATTTGGCCAAGCACCTTTACCTACTAACCTACACAGGTTTGGTATGTTAGAATACACTAATGGTTCTAAATTACCAGTTGAAGTAGAAAAATTATCACGCCATATGTTTATGCAAGCAAGGCGTTCTCAACTAACATCCCCATCACAAGATTATCCTATATGTTTTATAGAGGGAAATTTCTTAAACATACTGCCAGTTACTTTAACTGCCGCAGCTGGAGCTAACGGTAGTCCTGCTCAAAGCTATATGGTAGAGTTTGTTAAAAAACCTACAGATCCTGTTTGGGCTTTTACAATTAACAGCGTGGGCGGTTATATATATAACGCAGCTGGTTCTACAAATTTTGAAATATCAGATGTAGATCAAACAGAACTTATTACAAAAATATTAATGTACACTGGAGTTATAATAAGAGATCCAGAACTAATGCAAGCTGCAGCTGGAGCATCTGCTGCGCAAGATCAACTAGAACAAAGCTAATAGAACATGACTAAAACAGCAGCTACAATACCTATAACAGAAAATGATGCGCAGTATTACGCAGCACAATACGGACCATTAGAGAATACTACTGGTGGAGCTTTAGCAGTGTGGTCATTTCCACAATTAAACACTACACTTATAAGTAACCATGATGCTTTAGGAGGAGCACAAGTTAGAGATACTGGTAATTTTGCATTACATGCTTTAGCTACTTCAACTACAATTCCAGACAATACAAATTTAATTACAGCTAGCAATATAATAGTAACTAACACTACTAATAATACTGTTCAAATAACTCCAGCAATAGCTAATGGTCAATTTATATTTTTACAATTAACTGATATAGCTAGAGGAGATAATTGGGGTAGTTACAGGAATTTAACGTTAAACGATATTATTAATAATTTCATATTAGCGTACACTGGTGCAAATCAAATATTAATGACAGTAGACAGAACACAAGTTTTGTTTCATGCTAGAAGAGCTATGCAAGAATTGTCTTATGACACATTAAAAGCTTTTAAAGCTCAAGAATTAACAGTACCAACAGGTTTATCTGTGCCTATACCTATTGACTACGTTAACTATGTAAACGTATGTTATGCTGATGCTAATGGTGTATTACATCCTATATATCCACTAGATGGACTAAGTGGCAATCCAACTGAATTACCTATTCAAGACGGCGCAAGTGGTATACCTTCTCAAAGTTCTTATGATACTAATTTAGAAGCATCTCAATCTGTAATAGAAGATAGATGGCAAAAAGCTAATCAAAACAACATAAGTGGTAATTTTGATTCTGCTAATATTGGAGGTGCTGATGATTATGCTTGGTGGAAAATGGCTTATGGTCAAAGATACGGATTGGATCCTCAGTATGCTCAAAGCAATGGTTATTTTAGCATCAATGAAAGAACAGGCATGTTCAGCTTTAGCAGCAACCTACAAGGTAGAGTTATAGAATTAAAATATATTTCTGATGGATTAGCTTACGACTTAAATTCACTAGTACCTAAGTTTGTAGAAGATGCTTTATATTCAAAAATAATGTACAATATATGCGCACCTAGAAGAGATGTAGATGCTGGTACAAAACAATTTTACAAAAGAGACACATACGTTAAAACAAGAAACGCTAAAATAAGATTATCAAATTTAAAACTAGAAGAGATAACTCAAATTTTTAGAGGTCAATCTAAATGGATTAAACATTAAATTAAATGCAACGTAAATTTCAACATACATTCACTAAGTCTAAAATGAATAAAGACTTAGACGCTAGATTATTGACGGCTAACGAGTATAGAGATGGTCAAAATATATCTGTTTCTAAATCAGAAGCTGATGATGTTGGAGCGTTGGAAAATATTTTAGGTAATTTACTTTTTAATCAATTAACATCTAGTATTTCTAGTAATACGCAATATTTGTTACAATTTATAGGTTGGTTTGTAAATGAAAATACTAATAAAATATATATATTCGCAACTGACTTTCAAGACAGTTCAAGTGATCAAGTATCTTTGTTCGCTCCCCCTTTAAGTACACATAAAATAATAGTAGCAGATATAAAGTCTAATACTATAAGCACTATATTAAGTGGTAGGTTTTTAAATTTTTCATATAATAGCCCTATATTAGATGTGACAATGATAGAGACTCAATTGTTTTGGACAGATAATAGAAATCAACCTAGAAATATTAATGTTGAGCTTGCGGAGTCTAATCCTAATTATTACTTCAGCGAAGACCACGTGTCTTTAGCTAAGTATTATCCACACAAGCCAATACAATTATTTGAAGATTACTCTCAATTAGCGGGTCTCGTAACTGTTGGTGGACCTAGAGCAGAGGGTTATACAACTTTTGATTCTATATATCCTTACTTTTTATTTAATAAATCAGCAATGAGTGCTTCAATGTTGACAGCCCTTAGTGATAACATCGGATTACAAGGTTATGTTAAAGGCAATGATAGAACAACTTGGGAGTTTAAAGTAGCTTATGTTCAGGAATTAACATCTTTTCCTACTGATCCTTTTACAGGTGGTGAAGTTGTGGCTGTATTTATTGATAGAGATATAAGTGCTCAAATAACAGCTCAAGTAGATCCTGACGGTATGACATTAGATTATGACGTTCATTTTGTAGACAAAAGCTCAAAAGACGTATCATCGCCTTGGTTAAGGGAAGATCAAGTTAAATTAAGCATAAAAGCTATAGGATCTGACGTTACATACGTGACAGGTAGTTCTGCTAATTATGATTATGCTCAATCTCTTTATAAGTTCGGTACTAGATCACCTTATAATTACCAATCAAGTACTGAGCCTTTTCAAATACCAAATCACTTTCCTAAAAACACAGGCACGGCAGCTATTGGTTATCCTAGAGTAACACACCCTAGTTTAAATGCAAATAAATATTATGTTATTAGTGTTGTTGGTAATCCAACCAGCGCTAGTAAAACATTTGAAATTAAAGAATTAACTGGCTTTATAGGAGGTAGTTTGACTGCTGTAACTGCAAGTAGCATATTAGCCGTTGGAGATATATTAACTATACATTGGCCAAACAAGTTTTATAATTATAATTTTCCTGGAAATAAAAAATTTTTAGAAGATAAATTTGTAAGGTTTGCGTATAGGTTTAAGTATGAAGATGGACAATACTCCGTAATTTCTCCTTTTACTCAAGAAGTATTTATACCTAAACAAAAAGGTTATTTTTTAAAAGAAATAAATAGACAAAAAAGTACAGGTACTGCTATTAATAACTACATACCACAAGAGAATATAGCTGGAGAAAATACAATAGTTGATTTTATGGAAAATGAAATCACAGAAGTAAAACTTAGAATACCTTGCGAATACGCTATAAACACTTTAGTTGATAATTTAAAAATAAACGAAATAGATATACTACTTAAAGATTCTATGGGTTTAAGCATTAAAGTTGTTGAAACTTTAGAAATTAGCAGTGCTTCTATAACTTCTAACAGCACCAATTTCTTAGATTATATATATCAGTCAAAAGAACCTATTAAAACTCTTAGATCATCAGAAACTACAAGAGTCTATGATGTAGTGCCAGTTAGAGCTAAAACGTTAACTTCTTCAGGTAATAGAGTTATACTAGCTAATTATCTTAATAAGCACACTTCACCTATTAATTTAGCTTACTATGTTTCTGCAGGTAGAAAACTAACACCTGGTAATACCTCTCAATCAAGTTCGCCAGTTTATGGAATAAATACATCATTGCCTAATAAGTTTAGCAATATAGCTTATCCAAATAGCTCGTTAAAACAGAATAGAACTTACCAAGTAGGTTTAATACTTCAGGATAGATACGGCAGATCTTCAGATGTTATACTATCTAAATTTACTGATACTAACTTTACTTTACAAACCGGTACTTTTGCTAATGATCCTCAAACTTTTGGCGGATCAACTATATTACACAGCTACCTAGATTCTGTAACAGAACCTTTAACAGCTCTTAGTGATGTGCCAAATAGAAATATTGTAAATTCTGGTATTGTTAATTGGCCAGGTGATTCTTTAAAAGTATTATTTACAGAGCAAATACCTAGAACTATTAATTATGCTCCTGGTTATCCAGGTTTGTACGAAGATCCTTTAACTACTACTACAGCTTCTGTTGTTGATTCAACTAATAAATTTATTGAAGTTCCAACTGGTGGCGCTAATGATAGTGCGCAGCCTGGTGATTTAATCAAATACATTATTAGTGGAGTGAATTATGAAATAGTAGTTTCAGCTGCTTTTATAAATCTTTTAGGAGCAGGTAGAAATAGATATAATGTGGTAAATAGTAACGGTGGAGATGTTGCAGTTTATCCTACAGTAGGGCTTTCTTTAGATTTTATTACAGCAGGAAACACTACAGGTTGGTATAGTTATAAGGTTGTTGTAAAACAATTAGAACAAGATTATTACAATGTTTATTTACCTAGCTTATTAAATGGAACACCAGTTATTAAACCATTTGATTTAAAATGTAGTTTCGTTAATGGTAGTAAAATAGTTGCTGTAGATCCTATTGGAACTATAGAATATTTAACTTTTCCACTGTTGGAAGGCATGAAAGTTGTTACGCCTGGTGGAAAAACATATTATATAAATAATATATTAAATTACAACCAATTTGAAATAACAAATACGGCTACAGGTACTGAAGCAGCTGCAATCTCAAATTTTAGCACAGAGTCAAGTAGTGGTGTCTTGAATACTATTACTTTGTTAACAGACAATGCAAATAAAGTACCACCAGCTTTAAACGAGACAACTCCAGTTCAACAACAATATTCTACAAGTGACACTGAATTAATACCTAGATTAGGTTTATTAAATGATTTTACTGCTGATATTCCATATTATTCAAGTAAAACAGTAGCTTCAGGTCCTGTTTTTCCTAAACTTCAACAATTAACAGTTCAGTCAATTGGTAATTTTGATAACTTATTTAAAAGAGGTAGTTTTAATGGGCTATACAATGCTGACACAGATCCTCCAACGGCTATTGTTCAAAACTTATTTAATTTAGGAGCAGATTCTCAAACTGCTAAACCTTCATCTCAAGAAGAATTTTTACCTGCAATATACGAAACAAATCCTACAATAAGCAACATTGAAATATTTTATGAAACAAGCACATCTGGAACAGTTAAAGAATTAAACACTTTAATAAGAGATAACTTAACAGTTCCTACTAGACTTGTCCTTTACGGTAGCAGTGGTACAGGCACGGCGCCTTTAGGTACTGTTTCATTTAATGAAAGTTTACAATATTCAGCAGTTGCAACTATAACAAAATTTCAGTTAGTTGATCAGTCTGGTGTTATAGTAAGCTACGCAAATGCTACAAATCTTAATTTAGGAACAGCAGTTTACCAAAATGGAACGACAATATCACCAGCACCTTTTACAGTTACACAGTCAGCAGTTGCTAGTGAACAAACTGATAATGTTTATTTATTAAAACCAACATCTTCAAATCCAATGTATAGCTCTGGAGACGCAGGATTAGATAATGTTAATTTTAATATTAACTTTACTTTTTTACAGTTTTCAATACTACCAATTCCATATAGCATTAATTTAAATACAATTGTGCAAAATGTAGCTCCAGTGTTTAATACGTCTAGAGTTAATGCTGCAGGTACAGTATTTTATCTACCTAACAATTCAGGAGTAGGTGGCGAACCGGCAGCTCCAGGACCAACTAATTTTAATAACTCAGATGGTTCTAATTCAACTTTAACAAAAGCTACTAATGGATCAAACATTAGTAATACTAATTTTAATACTGGTGTTAGTTGGGCTTTATTTGTTAAAAACGACACGATGTTTAAAACAACTGGTTTTGTAATAGCTTCATCAATAGAAGGACTAAGTCTTAGTTTGCAAGTAAACGGCGATCAATGTATATTTAGCATTGGAGATGTTAGTAGCGCATACACAGTTGGGAATATAGAAATAGAAATAAGAGCAATAGATCAAAGTGGAACAGGATTAACAACTGTAATATCTCAGTTTGATGTAAGAATAACAGAGTAAATTAGTTAATAAAACAAGTGATTATATATTATGGCAAACACACTACCGTTAATAGAAGTAGATTATTATAATTCTATTTGGAATAAAAGAATTTTAACGCCTCAACCAGTGAAGCAGACAGGAACAGTCGATGCCGTGCCAGGTGGAGCGGGTTCTGCAGCTAATTTAGGTACGTGGCCACTTAATAATGTATTTGCACCGCCATTAACTTTTAATCCAGGTTTTGTAGTAGATGGATCTACTACTGTTGGAGCTAGTGATTCTGTAAGTGGATTAAATTTTTACATTGAAGAAATGTTCATTAGAGGTGGTTTTAACAACAACTCTATGTCTTATGGTGTTAGAGCTTATTTAGACGAAGAAGAGCCAATACAACAGCTTAGATTTAACACTTTAATATATTCAGGTATATTTAATTCTAGAACAGGTATAAACAGAACTAATGAGTTCCCTGTGGGAAGTAATTTAACTAGATCTGCAAATCCTCAATATGGATCTATCCAAAAAATCTACGCAGATGAGAATGATGTAGTTGTTTTGCAAGAAAATAAATGTAGTAGAGCTTTAATAGATAAAAATGCTATATACAATGCTGAAGGTGGAGCTAGTCTTGTTACGCAAAGGCAAGTATTAGGTGAGATAGTACCTTACGCAGGCGAGTTTGGCATAAGCAATAATCCAGAGTCTTTTGCAGTTTATTCTTTTAGAAAATATTTTATTGATAGAAATAGAAACGCAGTATTAAGATTATCTGGTAATGGTATAACTGAAATATCTGAGTATGGTATGCGAGATTTCTTTAGAGACAATCTTGCTACAATGAGAGATGATTACATAAACGAACTTACAATAGATTTAAACGTTACTCAAATACTTACTTCTCAAAATAATGATTTAAGTTATTTTAGTTTTTTATCATCACCTGTTGTTGATAAAGCAAGTGTAATTCCAGGTTCTAAAATATTTTGGTCAGGTGATAGTGGCGCTACTTATATAGATACTACAGCTACAGTTTTAGGTGTTCAAGTTAATGCTTCAAATGTACATTTACTTACTAGTAAAATACTGGATGGTGCATCATTAATGAATGTTGGTACTAATGGCAGATTAAAACTAATAGCTCCTTATAGAAGTAGAGCTTATGGAGGTTGGGATGCATATAATCAACAATATGTACTTTCTTTACAATACAACAACACTAGAACTCACGACGCTACAACAACAGCTAATTTAATACCTCAAAGAGATACTACTTTTTTTACTTTAGGTTTTGACGATCAAGTTTCTGGTTGGCCAAGTTTTTACAGTTACATGCCTGTTTTAATGGGTAGTTTAAAAAATGATTTCTTAACTGTGAATAATCAACCTTATAAACCTGGAGTTTATCTTCCGTCATCTTCTACACCAACACAACCTTTAGGCTTATATAATCAATATGAAGCTAGTTCTTCACATGGTACTTTTTACAGCACTTCAAATCCTTCAACGGTTTCTATAGTTGCAAACTCACAGCCTTCGTTACAAAAGAATTTTTTAACTATAGACTATGAAGGTTTTAGCGGCTGGAAAGCTAGTGTAATAGTTTCAGATTTAACAGGTGCAAATATAAATAGAACTACAGGTGGTGTTTTAAGTGGTGGTTTTAGTTTTAGTGATGACAACGCTAGTGTTATAAACAGCTACGTAGAAGGTGCTTATGATAGTGCAGGCAACGTAGGTACTGCAGCTAATCCCATAAATACTCCTTTATTAAGAGCTGGTTTTAATAGAAAAGAAAACAGGTATATGGCTAATTTTATAAATAACTCTACACAATCTCCAGGAGAAATAATATTTGGAAGTGCTATGAGTGGTTTAAAAGGCTATTATTTAGATATAACTTTTTCTACTGATACTAATACCGATCCAGGTGGTATGAAAGAATTATATTCAATAGGCGTAAATTACAATGTATCGTCAAGATAATTAAATTAAATGAAAATTAGAAAATTAACAAAGTCTGATTACGAGACTTTAGAAAAATGGTGGAAAGGTTTTAGTTGGGAATCAGCACCAAGAAAAGATATATTACCAGAAAACGGCACAGGTGGTTTAATGATAGAAAAAGAAGATAAATGTGTAGCTGCTGTTTTTATATATGACACTAATTCTAGTCTTTCCTGGATTACTTGGTTGGTTTCAGATCCTGATTACAAGCAAAGAGACAAGGGTTTATTAATAGAAACTCTTATAAAAGGTGCAGAACAAGTCAGTAAAAATATGGGTAAAAAAGGTATGTTTGCTTTTGGAAAAACTAATTCAATAGTTAATATACATAAAAAATTAAATTGGTTTATAGACGAAAATAAACCAGGAAAAGAAATGATAAAATTAATATAAACATTATGGGAGAAGCAGCAGGTGCTATTACTGGAGCAGTTACAGCTATAGCAGGAGTAACAACAGGAGCGATAGCGGCAAATAAAGCTAAAAAAGAAGCAAATAGACAAGATGGTATAGCTGAAACACAACAAGCAGCATTGTCGGCTTTAGAAGCGGATAGACCAGTTATGTCAAATCCATATGAAAATATGAGAAACGAATTTGAAGATTTAAGTAATCCTTATGCTAATTTAACTGTAGCTACTGAAGCGTTCAAAATGCAATCAGAAGCAGCTGATCAAGCTCTTGCTAATAGCTTAGATGTTATGATGGAAACTGGTCAAGGTGCTGGTGGAGCAACGGCGTTAGCTCAAGCTGCTTTGCAAAGTAAAAGAGGTATTGCTGCGAGTATAAATGCTCAAGAAACACAAAACAATAAGATGAGAGCTGAAGGTCAAGCTAGTGTTGCAAAAGCAAAAGCTGAAGGAGCTGCTACTCTACAACAGTTAATGGGTCAAGCAGATATGTCAGTTCAAAAAGATGCTATAGGTTTTGCAGAATCTAAAATGGATAGAGCTGCAACTTTAGCTGATAACGCTATGCAAAACGCAGCAGACGCTAGAGGTGCTAGAATAGCTGCAATATCTGGAATAGGTCAATCAATAGTTTCAGCAGGTGGAGGTATAGCAGAAGCCACAATGGACCAATAATTAAAAAATAAAACTAATGAGTTATAGTAATCCACAAAGAATAATAAACAAAGAGTTTGCAGAGGCAGCAAAAGGTGCTAGTAATATACAAAGATCATTAGATAACACTTCTGCTAATATAAGTAATATTGTTAAAAAGCAAAAAATAGAAACTGCAAAAATTATAGAAAACAATACTATAAAAGAGTCTCAATTAAGAGACAAGATTAATGAGTTTTCAACACCAGGCGCTGGCAATATGGATAATACTATTGTTAAGTTTTGGGATCCATATGTAGAAGACTATGTAAATAATATGAATATGGCTGCTAACGGTGAAATAACACAAAGAGAAGCTATGATTCGTAATAAGTCGATAGAAGCTTTGTTGCCACAGTTTAAATCAAATACAGCAAGTATAGGTCTAGAAGGTGCTAGATTAAAAGCAGATGTTAATAATGGCACTGTTTCTACTACTGGATCTGTATCTTCTAAAATAGTATTAGACAGAATAAATAATAATGGAGATGTCCAGATAGTAGAACAAAATGGTGCTATATACTATTGGGCTCCAGATAGAGATGATGATGGAGAGATTATAGGAGAATTTGATCCAAAGAATTCAAACTTTATTAATGGTAGTAAACTGTATGCTAATCCTGACAAATCGCTGTTTAATAATAAAACAGATATAAGTGGTTTAATTACAAAAGGTTATGCTACTTTTGGTCAAGAAGACACTGGAATTAGTGAATATTATAAAGATGTAGCTGTTAAAAACGGTGACATTGATCCAAGAGATCCTGAAGGCATAAAATTAATTTCGGGCATGGAAGATGGTTACGAGCAATTAATTAGAATGCCAAGTAAAGATCCAGATGCTAAAACAAACTTTATGGGAGAAGTTGAATCTAGCGCTTATCTAAATCCTATTACAAGTAATGAGAAAGAAATGCAAAGTGTTTGGCAAGATGAGTTACCTGACGGTGAAATTGGTGACGATGGTCAATATCCACCTAATACACTTGGGTTTTATGCTAGTGGCGGTGATCCTACTCTAAATATTAATTTAGAAGAAATGGGATATGTTGGTGAAAATGCTATGGAAGAGTGGCAAAACTCTGTTTATGGTGAATACCCAAGTGATGCATCCCCAGAACAACAATCTTTAATAGATAAAAATCAAAAAGCAGTATCTAAAAGATACATGGCAAATTTGATGTGGGATCAAAATGCTATAACAGTTCCACAAACACTTAAAGGTAAAAGAAAAATACCAGAAGAAACAACTCCATCTACATCTTCTAATAATCAGTCAAGTAGATTTACTAAAGGACAGCAGACTGTTTACGATATGAGAAAAGACGACTACGTAGCTAACAGAAATTCAGCTAATGAAATGTATGATAATGGAACGCCAGATGCTCAAACGTTTATGACGCAGCTACAGGAATCTGCTCCTGAAAAGTATAAAGATGTTTTCATTAATGACAAAGGCTTGATTCAGTCTGGAAACAGCATAATAAATATACCTACATCTGCTAAAGCTGCTAACATAATATTTAATAGCGATAGTGGTATTGATAGGAATATGCAAAACATATTTGAAAAAGAAAATCCTTATAGCGTTGAAGAAGAAGAAGAAGTAGTTAATGTAAATCAAACTGGTCAACCACCTAAAGGTTCTACTGTTTATAGATCATCAGCTAATGAAAAGAAAACATTTAATGGTGTTTTAACAGAAGATGAAATAATGGTTTTCAATGAGTCATATCCAGATGAAATCTTTACAGATGGTTCGAATCCTTTATTTAATAATGAGTTAGAAAAAATATCTCAAAACCCGCCTGATGGTATGAGTAGAGCTGCTTATAAACAATCTCCTGAAGCTGTACAAAAAGCTTTAAGAATATCTAAAAGAAAACAAGCAGTTAAAGACAAAGCAGAAGATTCAAATTATTACGCCAAAGATTAAAATATGGACGAAAAGTATATCATATATGTAATACCAACTACAGGTGAAAAAATGTATGTGCCTGAAGCTGAGGTAGAATCTTTTCAACAAGATTATCCTGATGCCGTGTTGTTTGAAGAAAGCAAAGAGTACAAAGGTCAAATAGAAGCTGATCACGAGAAAGCTGTTCAAGAGTCTAAGTATACAGATGCTTTAAATGATCTTGATAAAGAACCAGAAGAGGAAGATGATAAAACATTAAACAATAATCATAGAGATAAAGTAATAAAATCTTTAGATGATCTTACTGGTGACAGTATGATGAGTACAGATTATATAAAGCAAACAGAAGACTTTGATAAAGATCCAAATAAAAAATGGTTACAAAACGAAAAAGGTGAAATAATAGAGTGGACAGATTTTAATAACGTTCCAGTAGATAGAGATGGTAGAGCAATGCCTGAAGCAGAGAAACAAATACCTGCAGGTTACACAGAATACAAGCCTTCCAAACGTGCTCATGATAGAAATAAAATACCAACAGATATATTAAAAAACGATAAATTAAATTTACTAAACACAAGTGAAAGTGAGTTATCACCTGTGTTAAGCAATATATATGGTGACTATGGGTTTTCTTTCTCTGGAGCAAAAATAGATGCTAATGGTGAAGTAATAGAAGATGGATCTGATATGATCTATGTTACTGCTGCTAACGGTAAAACTAAAGAAATATCTATAGATAATCACGACATAGGTAGTACAATAATGAAGTTTGGCTATATGGGTGAAGAGGATTTTACTACAGATAAAGAAGCAAGCTCTGATTTAGCTAGTTTTTTAGAAGAGAATGCAGGAGAATATAGTCCTAAGAGTATTAAAAGTATTCAGGAAGCTAAGAAAGACGGGAGACTAGTACAGTTTTACGATCAAGAAGTATTAAACAAAGAGGCTGATGTAATAGAAAGAAGAGCAGCTGCTATTGATAATATAGGAAAAGAACTTGAAGGCGAGATAAATACTCTTAACGAAGACTTTGGATTACTACAATCTGACATAGATAAAGGTATTATAAAAGATCAAGTTACGTTAGATGATCGAATGAAAGGTCTAAGAGAAAGAGAAGCTCAAATAAAAATAGATCAAAAAGCAATTAAAGGTGTTTACGACAGAGAAGTTATAGGTCAGTATGCTGCTATAAAGAATTTAGCTGCAGAAAAAATGCAAATATCAGCTAATACTGGTAATCAAGGTAAGGTTTTATTTAATACTGTTTTTAAATCTATAGACGATCTAGGAGAAATGGCAGAAGATATGGCTTTTTCTGGTATTAATATGTTAACTGGTGAAGACGATGTTGATCAGGTTGAAAAAGTTTCTAGAGATATAGGTAAAGATAATAAGATAAAAAAGAGAGAAGACGAAACGCCTATACAATATAAAGAAAGATTAATAACCAATATGAAAAAATTTACCGATGATAAAGGTAGAGGTTTATTGGAAAGAGAATTAGGCTTTAATGAGTTTGGTAAATCAAATGAGTTTGAGCAAAAGTTTTTAGAAACAACTTGGGGTGCAGTAAGTACGTCAGCTGTTCAAATGTTAACTTACGCTTTACTAACTAGAGGTGTTGGTGGTGGAGGAGGAGCTGTGGCAAAAGGTGCAGGGATGGCTAACACTTGGGTTGGTAGAAAACTTATCCAAGCCGCTAAATCACCATTGACATATATGTTTGGAGCTAGTGCTTCTGCTAACAGTATGGACGAAATGGAGAAGCCGGAGTTTGACAAGGTACCAATGTGGGAAAAACAAGCATTTTCTAATTTAAGAGGATCTGTACAAGGTGTTTTAGAAGCTATAGGTGTTTCAGGTGCTTTAAATGGTAGCAAAGTAATTAATAAAATATTAACAAGAGCTATAGGTAAAACTGGCACAAACGCTACTTATAAAACTGTAGAAAAGTTATTTGAAAATGAAATTAAAAACTCATTGGCTAAAGGTTTGATTAGAGTTGTTGGTGGAGCATTGATTGAAGGTGAAACTGAAATAGTACAAGAGATAGGTGATGTTGGTTTGAAAAAATTATTTAATACTGTTAAGCAGTCAGGAGTATTAAAAGAAGAAAACTCACCTGAATTGTTTGGAGATCAACAGACAGATTTATCTGTAGAAAACTTAGCCCACGTAGGTAAGGTAGGTTTTTTAAGTGGCTTGATGTTTGGAGGGTTTGGAAGTACAGTTCAAGCTTACCAAGAAAATGCTTTAGATAAAATAAACAAAAAGCAATTTGCATTAGCAGATTATCTAGTTAGCAGTCCTGAAGCTAGAAAAATATACGCATCTAATTTAAGAAACGAAATACAGCAAGGTAAAATAACTAAAGAAGAAGCTCAAGAAAGATTAAGATCAGTAAGGAAAATGGGTGGTGCTATGCAGCAAATGCCTAAAGATCTTACTAGAGAAGGTAAACAAAAAGGTTTTGCATTAATGTTAGAGAAAAATAAACTTGAATCATTAGTAAAAGATAAAGATAAAAGTTTATACAAGCCTCAGCTAGATAGAATATCAGAAATAAATAGTGAATTAGAAACTGTAGCGTTTGAGCAAACTAAAGCTAAGCAACTTGAAAGAAATTTAAAGCTAACAGCAAGCGCATCTGGAGATAGAAATATTGATTATGCTAGTTTTAAAAACCCTGAAGAATTTAAAAAAGCTTTAGAAGATAGGAAAGTTAATTCAGATCAAGTAATAGCCTACAGTAGAGATGGTAAAAAACTAGGTGTTGCAGACGTAGCTGATGGTCTTTATTTAGATCTAGGCAATGGAACTATATTAATAAACGAAGCTGTTGCTGAGAACACAGGTGCTATATCTGTTGGAACTCACGAACTACTACATGACATAACTAAAGATAGATTAAAAAAAGGTAATATAAGTTCTGAGCAGTTAGTTAAAGACTTTAGAAGCATACTAAGTGACAAAGAGATGTCAGTAGTGCAAGATAGAGTTAACAAGAGTTATGGCGGTAATCCAACAACTGAAGAATATTTTAATGCTTTTCACGATGCTATTGTAAAAGGAGATATTCAATACAGTGACAATTTGTTCATTAAGATGGGTGAATGGATAACTGAAAACATATTAAAACCTATGGGCATTAAAAAAGCTGGTTTTGAAAGTGGAAAACAAGTATATAGGTTTATAAAAGATTACAGTGTACAAACTAAAAGAGTTGTAGAAGGCAGACAAGAAGGTTTTGAAGGTGATATAGCTAGACAGGTTGGTCAAAAAAGTGACGCTACAGCTAGTGAAGATACTACAGTAAAGCCATCAGTAACTCAAGAAATAGTAGATGAAAATACTAGATTAAGTGAAGAATTATCAGAAGCAATAGAGCAAGAAGATAGTCAAACTATTAATGATATTAAAAATGATTTATTTTTAAATAACGAAGGTACAATAAATCAGTTTATAAATCAAAAGTTTAAACCTGGTTTAGGTATAGACAGAGAAGATTTTGCTTCTGCTGTTAATGAAGAAGTTCTTCTTAGATTAAATAAGACATATGACCCAAGCAAAGGAGAATATGGTGCTTATATTAGAGAAGCTTTATTTGGTGGTGGTAAGTTTGGTGGTGGTAGACTAGGTAATATATTAAGAAGCATAGGTCAAGATGGTGATTTGTTTGCAAAAGATGTAGAAGATATAGAAGTTCAAAGAGAAACAGCTATAGAACAAGAAGAAATATCAGAAGATGTCAAGCGTAAACCTAAGATAAAATTAAAAGATAGATTAACTGGAGATTTAAATCCTGTTTTAGAAGCTATAAATGCACAGATCAAAAACTTAGATATTAATAATTTAAATTTTAAAAGTTTAAAAGACATAGCTTTACAACAAGTTCAAGAGTTATTTGGTGTGACACCTAAAAAAGGTAATCTAACTAGAGCAGATGTAAGGGCAGCTCAACAGTATATAAATAAAAATGCCGATGCATTAATAGCTTTATTACCTGAAGGAGCTACACCAAGTGGTACATCTACTGGTGTTCAAAAAGTTTTATTAGATAACTTTTATAATAAAAGAGAAAGAGCTACAATGGCTAAAACTGGCAACGCTGCTGGTTTATCTATATTTGAAAAGAAAAATAATATAAGTCCTAATACATTTAAATCTGTATTTGGAATAACGCCATCTGGTCAACTAAATTTATCTGACAGAAATACTAGTTCAAGAGTTAAATCTTTAATATCTCAAACAGAGCGTATGCTTGTTAATCAACAAGTAAGAGAAGTTCTAGGAAAAGAAGGTAGAGAAATACCATCAGCTATAACAGAAGGAAAAAGTGAACAAATGTTTTCTATTAGTAGAGATATTTTTTCTAATGAAGAACAAGCTAGTTATGCTAAATTATCACAAGCTAGAGATATAAATACTGTAGTTAGAGATGCTAAAATAGGTAGCGTTTCAATAAATAATTCTAATAGAAAAGACTTTCAATTAATGGTTGAGACAGCTATTAAGGACTACGGTTTAAGTGTTAATGCTTTTGAGTCAGCTATGCCAGCTAGCGGTGGTGCTGTTAGAACTCAGGTTGGTAAAGACAATGCTCAGGCTAAAAAATTACAAAAATATTTAGATGAAAATAATATTAAAGCTAAAGAAGGAGAATATTATTACGCATTAGATAATGGTAAATGGGAGAAAGCAGAAGTTAAAGGTAAGTCTATAAATCCTCCAGCTGGAGTTACTAATTTGCTACCGGCAAGAGGTAGGTTATATTACGGAAAAACAGATCCAGCATATATAAGAGCTATGGAAGCTGCTGAAGGTTTTGGTGGTAAAGACTTATCTAAACCTAAAAAAGTATCTATAAAAAAAGGATTTAAAATAACTAAAGAGTGGTTAAACGGTAAAACTAGAAAAAATGGTCCTACTAGAGCAGAGCAAATGGATATTAATATGGATGTATTAGAAGATGTATCTATGCAACTTCAAGACGCTATTAGATCAGGAATGGATCCAAGAATAGCAGCTTTATTAATAGCTCAAGGTTATCAAGCTACAAATGGTTTAGTTAAAATATCTGCAGGATTTGGATATGTATCTGAGAATTTTGAATACAGTGAAACAGGTAAACAACAAGAAGGTACTGTTGCTTATAGAGAAGAACATAATCCACCTGCTTCTGTTATTGGAGCTACATTAATAGAAGCTATTTTAAAAGGACAAGTAGATCAAGTTTTTCCTTTTATAAGAGAAAACTATTATCAAACTCAATTATCATTTAAAGATGATAGAAAACTAGATATAGCTAAGCTAGATGCTGTTATGCCTGAAGGTACTAGTGTTTTATATAATACAGCTATAAGATTA
>Ga0075447_10000624_pt1 | contig 17780 bp, 12 predicted proteins | sample CoawatmetaG10DNA_FD_72352 | JGI IMG/M metagenome (GOLD analysis project Ga0075447, IMG submission 72352) | Marine microbial communities from the West Antarctic Peninsula - Coastal water metaG104-DNA | ecosystem: Environmental > Aquatic > Marine > Coastal | place: Atlantic Ocean: West Antarctic...
GAGTATGGTTGTAGCTTGATAGATGCATAAGAACTGTTAAACTTAAAAAGATCATCCCTATACTTATTGAAACTTACCATTTCCTGTGAATTTGCCATAGGTATGTCATTTATTATATTGGCCGTTTTTCCAAAATAGTCATAGAAAGTCCCTGTGTCGCCTATTCCTTCCCAAATAACATCATCTTCATAATCGTCTAAAAACAACAGGGCTTCTGAGATAATAAAGCGATCCGGATAATTAAGGTCCTTAAGACCTTGCTGAGCATAGATTGACTGTGAGAAGAGACAAGCTATTGCGAATATTATTAATCTTCTCATACTATCTTCTATCTATAATTATTTTCTTCTGAACTAAGGAGCCGTCAATCTCCAAGGTCAGCACATAAAATCCAGAAGGCAAGTGATCTGGCACTCTTATTCGGTTGTTTCTAGGCTCTAAGTGAATTAATCTTCCAGAAGATTCTGATAACCAAACTTGCTGTGCTCGAACATTGGATTCAATATTGATGTACTCGGAAGTCGGATTAGGATAAATAATGACTTCAAGTGAAGCCTCCTCTAAATCTAAAGGATTAGAAGACGTACCAAAATAATTGAAGGTGTGACACGTTCCGTAGGATGTTCGAACAAAGTAAACAATGTTTATCGTATCTAAAGAAGTAATGAAATTGTGATATCTACCTGTAGCTCCTGAAACAAGTTGTACTATACCTGTCGACTTTGTAATAAAACCCCAATGGTATTTTACACCTTGTGAAGTATCTGAACATATTAGAATATTCGTGCCTGTTTTCTGAACTATCTCTGAAACATCTGGACTTGACTCTTCGGAAATTATTATCGGTTTAACAATAGTCCTTTGGCAAGCCGTTCTATCACTTGTTAATACGATCTTTACGGTATCACTGGTTTGTGAAGTAACGTTATCAAAGTCCACAAAAACTTTTGTTATAGAATTCGAACTTAACGTACCATAGGTTAGTGCCCATGCAATAGTACCTGTATTGTAGTTACTTGATATTTGATAATTAATTCCATTCGCACCACCACAGACTACATCTGGACCTAAAATGGACCATGTATCCTCTCCAGGTAAGGTATTTAGTCGAAATTTATGTTCAGGTGTCGTAACAGTACCACATCCTTGATCAGAGGTAAGTGATATACGATAGTAGGTGTCTTCTGTTAAAGGGTCTAACTCTTGGAAGGTCGTAACTCCTGTCGAAACCGTATTCCATGACCCCAGTATACCTATGCGGCGTTCCCAGTTATATCCGTACGGAGCATAACCACCAGAATTAGCACTAATCGACATCAACATTGGACTAGATCCGAAACAGACTGAATCTTCGAAAACGGATACCATTCCCGCATTCAATGAGTCCGCAACAGTTACATTAATAACATTACTCATATCAATAACATTACATCCACTATTAGAAATAACTCTGTAACTGACATTGTTTTTATGCTGCGGACTAACAACATTGGTAGCATTGCTAGAAAATGAAATCCAACTCGTATTATTTTCGTTGTACTGCCAATCATAGGAGTAATTTGAATCTGCCCCAGCTGTACCAGCAACATTTAATGTAGCAATAGAATTATAGCATATTTCATCATCAATTACTGCAATAGTTCCTGCGAATAAGCTGTCTCGAATCCTTACCCTTGACACATTACTGAGTATGGAGGTTGCACAAAGGCTGTTATATGCTAAAACACGGTACCACGTATGCGATGTTAAATTACCTGTATTGAAATTAACGCCTGACTGAGTCAGTGTAGAATAGTTTATGCCGTCTATAGATTTTTGCCATTGATAAGAAAACAATCCATCTGCACCACTTGCCGTACCTCTGCTAAGTATTGTAGAGGTATTGTGACAAATAACCGTATTTAAAGATATACCAGGTGCAACTAAATCCGGCCGCACTATTATTGTATACGGTGTACTGATTAATGTACCACATCCATCCTGAGAGGTAAGCAAGACTCGGTATTGTACTGAAGCAGTTTGCATACTTCCCTCAGTATAACTGTTCAAATTCATACCTACGTTACTCCAACTAGTCCCGGAAAGTGGCCTACGCTGCCATTGATATGTATATAGCATTCTTCCTCCACTTCCTGATATATTCAAGGTAGATGGAAGTGTATTAAAGCATATTGTATCTAAACCCATATTAACAATATCACCAATTACCAACGTATCGGCTACATCAACACCTAGAGTCAAAGAAGTATCATTAACGTTACAACTACTACCGACAATCACTCTATAATCAACGTCATATTTATGCAATGGGGTCGTAACTGTTGTTGAATTTAATCCAAAAGACAACCAAACTGTACCATTTTCCTTGTACTGCCAACTATACGAATAGTTGGTATCTGCCCCCGCTGTATTGGATAACGTCAACGTAGTACTGGAATTATAACATATTTGATTATCCGAAGTAGTAAGATTGCCTGCAGTTAATTCATCACGAACCTTAACGCGTGCAACTTGACTGTATTTTGTAGTGGCGCACAATGTGTTTGAAGCTTGAACTCTAAACCAGGTGGTTGAAGTCAAGTCGCCCGTTGAAGCCATAGAATTTGATACACCAGTATTCGTAAATGTCACATTATTGGTGGACTGCTGCCATTGATACGTGAACTGACCATCCGCCCCAGTAGCAGATCCTCTTGCAAGTATTGTAGCGGTATTATGACAAATAATTGTATCTGACGAAATAAAAGGTGGAGTAACGTCAGGTCTAACATAAATCTGATAAATAGAGCTAACTAGTGAACCACATCCGTCAGATGAGGTCTGAACTACGCGATAATCTACAGATTCTGTTTGGCTAGTACTTTCATTGAAACTAGAAGCGTTAGTACCAACATTTGTCCAGAATGAAACCGAACTGAGTTTTCTTTGCCATTGATAGCTATACGGAGCTCTACCACCGGCTCCTGTTATAGTTAAAGTAGTGGGCTTTGTATTATAACAGATGGTATCAACTCCTGCATTTTGTATGCTACCAATGGTAAACTCATCCGCAACGTCAATAAGAATAGTAGTTGTGACATCCTCTATATTACAACCACTATTAACAACGACTCTATAACTTCGATCAGCATTCAATATACCAGTAGTTAATGACGTGCTAGAAGATCCAGTATTTGTCCAACTTGAAACAGAATTATCAAGGTATTGCCATTGATAAGTGTAATTTCCATCAGCACCGCTGACATCATTTGCGTTTAATGATGTGAAACTTGAATAGCATATCTCATCATCTGAAACACTCAGGTTTCCAGCATCTAATGCGTCTCTAACAGTTACCTCACTTGACGTAGAGTATTTCTCTGAGCCACATAGACTATTTGACACCTTTGCACGGTAGTATGTATTCTGCGTTAAGTCACCTGTATTTATTGAACTGGCGATAGTATTAAGGCCAGTATAATTAATGTTATCAGTAGAAAATTGCCATTCATACGCGTAATTACCATCAGCACCAGATGCAACTCCTCTGGTGACAGTAGCATCCGTGTCATAACAGACCGTCTGTCCAGGAGTTATAGACGGAGCTGCTAATTCAGCGCGTACATCTATGGTCTGCGTATTACTTGTCAATGTTCCACATCCGTCAGATGAGGTAATTAAAACGCGATAATCCGTTTCGGTTAGTAGACCTATAGCTTCAGAAAAAACTCCACTATTCGAATTTGCTATACTTGACCAGCTTGACGAGGAAGATACCTTCTTTTGCCAGGAGTAGCTATAAGGAGCTGTACCTCCTGTGGCAGCGATTGACATAGATGAAGGATTATCATTATAACAAATCAATTGATCTCCTGTGTAGGATATACTTGGTATTGTAAACTCATTAGCGACTGCAACTTGAATCACATTTGTAAGATCGGACACCCCACATCCAGAATTAATAGATACGCGGTAATACTTATCGGAAGTCAAATTACCGGTACTTATTGATGTTCCTGTTAACCCGGAAATATTGCTAAAATTGATACCGTCCGTACTTACTTCCCACATACGTGTATAGTTACTATCTCCTCCTGAAGTTCCACTTATTGTTAACATTGTAGAAGAGTTATAACACAATTGAAGATCAATTGCTGCTAATGTTCCGGCATCGATTGCATCGTAAACATCTATCAGGATCGAATTGCTATTAGCATTACCACAACCGTCTGTAACATGGGAACGATAATAAGTATCACTTGTCAAGGCTCCAGGAGAATAAGCGGTATTTGAACTTGCCGTTATACTAATCCAATTTGCGTTGTCAGTAGACATTTGCCATTCATAGCTGTAAGAACCATCTCCTCCCGTGGCTCCTGCGCGCGTTAAGTCGAGAGGTGACGAGTCATAACAAATCATTTGAGAAGACATCACATTGGGAGCGACTAGCACGGAATACGTAGAGAATGAAATAATATTTGAAGACATCGAACTGCATCCTTGAGCATTATTCGAAACTGTCAACCTATAATCAGTATTGTCAGTGAGTACTGAATTATCGACTAATTGTACTGTGTTACCACCGATTGTCGTCCAACTCCCCAATCCGGTTTTCTTCTCCCATGAATAGACCAAACTACCAGCACCGCCAGTTAATAAAGACGAAATCGTACCTGATAACGTACCGCTACATAGAGTTTGGGAATTGACATTCCCTAAAGAAGATATTAAAACACTTGAAAGTGGAGTTAAAACATTTATATAAGAAGTCTTAGAAACGGTATCTGACGCATAAACCGTACACGTAATAGTATAAAGTCCTGTCAGTGTTGCGTTAAAAGAATAGGAACTGGTATTCGTAGATGAAGTATTAGAACTTGATACAATTTGCCATGAATAACCTGTAATTGCGGTGATCCCAGTCGGAGCAGTAGTAAGATTAATAACAGCACCTTTGCACACTTCGGTTGTATCCGAAGTGCTGGTGCCAAGATTAATACCTAAGGATTGTCCAAAACTCACAAAAGATAGGGACCAAAGAAATATTACGAGTAGTTTATGGTTCATAGGATTGGTCTTGACTTATTCTATATGTGTACCTCCACCAGCATCAGATTCCACCGTTTTAATATTTTCATTAAGTGATGTATCACCTGGTACAGTTCGCTTTGAGTTACTTACTGTATCTTCTAATTTAATTTGGGACTCAAGGGGATCCGGTGACATTGTGTCGGGTTTAGGATCTACTTCATCACTGTTCTGTATAGGCATCTTTAATTCTTCGATCGGCGTAAGACGCTTGATAGCGTTTGGTTGTTCCTCTTGACTATCAAGGTTATTATTCGTTGGTTTTGACGTAGTACTCGTTTCTGCCGAAGAAACGCTTTCCATGTTACATTTCAATACTTCATATATATGGGGATCAATAGAGGATGGAAAGCTTACACTCTTTAAAATTGAATCGGCTTCACTGCGAGATGAACTACAGCGACCATAATAAGTATAGAATTTAGACTCTGGACCAGGGACAACTATTAACATATTTCGATCTACAATAGATAAAAGTTCAGGTGGAAAGTTCGGGAAACTGCTTGTTGTATAAATCCGTATTTGGAACATGCCATGAGTGGCATTCTCACTTTTATTTAATAGCTCAGGTTCAGCTGAAGGTACTAAATCGGCTTGATTTAATGGTACTTCTGCAGCTGTCTGAATAGATTCCTGTGGAGTGTCTTCTGTTTTTTCTATTTCAAGCGAACCGCTAGGTTCTTGATTAAAATTAGCAATCGTAACATAGAATTTCCGTTCAATAACGTTCTTAAAGTCCCGAGTATCAATATTCGATATTGAATCAAGCTGTTCAATGTTTAACTCAACCGCGCTTCTGTCCTTGCTGTTTTCTTGGTACAGCGTATCTCCAATCTTTAATTGTCTTACCGGTGTAGGAAGAGACTGATCTAAAATGATTGTCTGCTGGGGAGTTTCATGCTTGTTCGTGAATAAAAATGAAGCTACAGTACTACCCATCAAAATCGCTAAAACAATGTACTTAAGATATCCAAAGGGCTTACTCTTCCGCTGGCTTGGGCCTAATTTAATGGCCTGGGCCAAAGGATCAAACAGTCCCACATCTGCCTGTATAGCATGAAATATGGTAACGGTAGAATTATCGTGACCTCCTTTTTCATTTGCTTGAGTGATTAACGTATTTGACGTTTCTGAAGCGACTAAATTGGCGTCGCAGATCTCTGCTATTTCGCCATCTTCCAGCATTGCATTAATCCCATCAGAGCATAGGATAAGTTTATCTCCTGAATGAAGCGGAAGTGACATCAGAGAAGGCTGTACTTCCCTACCCTCTTGGCCTAAACTTTGGGTGATAATATTTGATTCAGGATGAAAAAAGGCTTGACTATCCGTCAAATCTCCTTTGTCTATTAGAGATTGTACAAAGGAGTGGTCCTTTGATACAAGCACAAGATTTTCCTTAACGCGAAGCCCTTCTTCTTGAAAAGATTTTGCACGGCCAGAAGATTTTAGCAAAGGATTAAATATGTAGGCTCTAGAATCGCCACACCAACCGACGTGAGCAGTACCGTTAACAACCCATCCAATAATTAGAGTGGTACCCATACCTTGGGTTTCAGGATGCGTCTTTTGATGTGCTAAAATAGCACTGTGAGCATTAAGGATAGTTTCCTTTATGAATCTATCAATAGAGTTTTCAGAGGATAAATCAACATCTTTAGCCTTCTTCGAAAATTCAATCTTTGATGTTTCAACAGCAATTTCAGAAGCAACTTCACCCGCATTCATTCCGCCCATTCCATCAGCAACAATGAGAACTGTTCCTAATAGACCTAAGTCATATTCTATCGATTTATCAAATGACCAATCGTCATTCGTAAGATTTGAACATACAAAGAAATTATCCTCATTATGGTCTCTTACTTCACCAACGTGCGTATTTGCTGCTATTTGAAATTTCATATCGTTACTGGAAAATATTGAACAGAATCAGCCCTGAAGTTACAATTGGTATAAGCCAGTCATACCAACTGGTTTTTGTTGCAAGCCCAGGAAACCTGAAGTAATTACCTGCTATTGATTTTGAAGAAATTACTTTTACTATCCAACCTAAGAGCCCAAGACCAGCTATAATTATCAGAGCTAGTCTTGCTATTGGATGTAAGTATTCACAAAATGCAAAGTCCAATCCTACTGCAACAATAGGTATTAGAACTGTAGAATAGCCTAAAGCAGTAGAATCTGCATCGTATGTAGCAGGGAGTTTTTCATTTTCTATAGCATCAACAACTTCTGATGCAGTGGGCCTATCATTAGGATCAATATGCATCATCCACGAGATTAAACTCTTTAGGTATTTTGGTAACTTTTTACCGATGTCTGGAATTTCCGCTCCTCCAGCTTGAACAAGTCCACCGTTATCACCAAAGGGAGTTTCACCTGAAATTAATTCAAAAACGGATGCCCCTAATGACCAAATATCGTTGCTAGGTCTATCCTTTCGTTGTTTTAGATCCTTGCTATATTTCTCCGGGGGAATGAAAGCTAATGTGCCTGCAGAATTACTATTTCCTACTGCACTTTTTCGAAGCGTTTGTGAGAATTCATTACTAATCCCGAAATCCGCCAGCATAAAGTCGCCATCAGCATTTACTAATACATTTTCGGGTTTTATGTCTTTGTGGTTGACAGGTTCCCGCAAAGTATGGATATAATGCAGTGCACTTGCAATTTGCTTTATGAAACGCTTTACTTCAAACGCGTTCCATTCACGTACATATTTGACCGAGGTACCGTTTAACATAAATGGCATTACCATAAACGGTGCTCCTTCATGAATATCATAATGATTGGGTACTACGATATGACTATGTATTAACTGACTAGAAATATTATATTCCTTCTTAAATAAGTTTATACCCTGAGTGTCAAGGGGGATCCCTGGAGAATAAATCTTGATAGCAATATCCTTTCCTCTAGTTTCAGTATCAATTGCCCTCCAAACCTCGGAAAAACCACCTGACCCTAACTTATTTCTAAGCTGGTATCTCCCAGCTAGAACATCACCTTCTTCGATTGTTCTCATCTTTTTCTAAATTTTTTAATCGGTATAAATTTCCCATCGTTATAGGTAACTAATATTTCCGAAATATTGGCTGCAAGTTCTACTTGAAATCCATTTATTTCAAGGTACTCCATTGATGGTAATTCAATAATTCCTTGATTATTTGAAATGTATTCTTCATCATTGATGATAAAAGTCTTATTTGATAAAACAAATCCATCTTCGTGTCTAATCTTTAACGGAAAGGACTCCGTATTATCCCCTGCTACCATACTGTCTGTCGTTTGCTCTTGATCTAAAACTTGTTTTATGGAATAAAATTCATTCGAATCATTGAGATACCCTAATAAACTGAATTCGATAACTGAGCTGATATTTGAAATTCGAAAGAAAAATACATCTCTACTTTGGGTTTTTACATTTACCTCGTTTCCAAAGTTACAAGCAGAAATGATAGCCTTCGATTTTTCAAAACCGCCTACATAAAGAATTTTTGTATCGTTTTTTATGGAGTCTTTTATTTGCTGCCTCCTCAAAGAATAAACCCAATCAGATTCAACTACAGAGTCTAAATAGGAAACATTCATATATTTTAACGAGGTAGTATCTTTTACCTTGAAATAGCCTAAGCAACCATTTACAAACATCGTATCACAAACGATGGCTGAATAGGAACGTTGACCTGGTTTTTGAAGATAAATAGTCCCCACTTTCGGTGCGTAATCAGGTTTGTCACGATATTCATCAAACGTTTTGTCCTTGCTCCAGGGTTCGATCAATCTTCTGTTACCGACAAAATAACCCGATTTAAGTAGAAAAACCTGACCTTCACTAAAAGAGAAAAAATCCTGATTATCCCACCCGAAGGCGTTGCCATTAGATTCCAAAACATAATCAATTCTAAGAGAATAAGCATGTTCTATAAAAAAATCTGACACTACCAATGATTCATTCGATTTAAAAAAATCACTTATTTGACCGCATGAACCGTATGATGTAATCAAGAATATAAAAAGTGTGAATATTCGTTTCATCATTTAACTTTTGATATTGGCACCAGATAGCCAAGACTCGTTCCTACAGTACATGAAACGATCCCTACAACTTTAAGTTTTCCATTCTCTTCATACAGAGCGGGGCCTCCTGAGTTTCCGGGCTCAAAGTTTCTGTTGGTTAACTGAATCATGCCTTCTGATAAACCCTGAGTTGAAACATCGCTTGAGCTATATAACGGTGTCATTCCTTTATCGCTTACGCCAAGACTATAAGGATAGCCAAGAATATGTAGTTTACTCGAAATATCAAGTTTATTAGACATCGAAAACGACGCACTCAAGCTCCCTTTATATTTAGTTTTAATCCATGCCCAGTCGTTCTCCCATAAAGCTTCCTTGACCAGGTAAGTATTGCCATCGATATCAAAGTCTCGTGTATTTCTTCCATTAGTAATTCGCACATCATTTGAAGAGAAATTAATTTTCTTTCCATCTGGAGATACCGCAACAAAGTCTGCTCTTACGCTGCCTTCACCATGGTCTAAGATATTACAGTAGGCTGCAAGCTTATCTTCATTATCCACAGCAAATAACCATGGACGAATAACATGACCTGCAGTTATTAGCCTTCCATCATTTAACAGAAATCCCGTACCGGTCCACCCATAATCCTCCACATACTCTTTCTCACCATCAAACTCCATTTCTACTCCTATGGTGTAGATGTACCAAATATCCTTGAAATAAGGTGATATTTTCTCTCCAATTGTACGGTTTGATTTCTTTTGTTTATCGACATTTTTTTCGTAAATATTTTGGATGCTATCAAGTCTTGCGTTGGTGATTTTTGCTTGCTCTTCCGCAATATGTTCCACTTGATCTGCAAAGTCCTTTAGATCGCCAATAGTCTCACCTTGCTTTTGAATGACATAAACCAGTGAACTAATGATCATTATCAGGAATACCGAGGTGGCAATTACAAACTTTTTATAGGGCCGTATAACTTGTTCTTTTATAACTACTGACCAAGGAATAGATTTTTTTTCATCTCTAGGTGGAACGCCAAATTGAATTTTAGGTCCCTCAAACGAAAACTGTATTATATCATCATCAGATAAGAACCAGCTTTTATCAACGGGAGATCCATTGATAAGCGTTGGGTTAGATTTTGAAAGGTTTTTGACTATCCAATCATCTCCCTGCTTTGAAATAGAAGCATGAATTCTACTTACAGTATGAAATTTATCGTCATATCTTACCTCACATGAGGAATCTCGACCGATTACAATATGTTCTGAGACAATGGTCTGTTTCTGACCAATTTTGTAATCACGCGAATTGGTCAAATATTTAAGAAGAATAGTATCACCTGATTTACGTGAAGCGACATTTCTGATTGTCTGACTAAATGTTTTTCTAGCATTTTTATTTGACTCGGCCATTGGTAGGTTTAGTTAAATTTTAAAGTAGTATCGCCTAAAATAATAATATCCCCTTGAGTTAGTTTGGTACCATCAGAGTCTACTTGATCAGAATTCACAAAAGTTCCATTCAACGATGGCTTCCAAATCTCGAATGTACCGTCCCATTGACCGTCTCTTAAATACCAAGAATTACCATGTTTTTCTAGTGTCGCATGTTTACGAGAAATGTATTTTGTGAGAAGCTGGTCGTCAGTCTCTCTTACAAACAATTCATTAGACCATGATTCTGTATTTCTGCCAAGGTTTATAATATTCCCGTGAGATCTAGCGGTAATTTTATTCAGATCATAAACAGTACCATTATCTATTCCAAACATAACCTTTAACGAGGGTGAAACCTGAGAGGAATTTTTTAATACTTTATCTTGTTTCGCTCCAAGAGCTTTTAGAATTTCGTTAGTAGTTTGAAATCGATTCTTAGGGTTAGATTGTAAACATTTTATTATTACTTCTTGGAGCGGCTTTGGCACATCCTTTCTAAACGTGGAAATGGCACGTATATTTCCTCGGTTAGCATTCATGACATAATCGGCCAAGTCACTTTTAACTTGGAGTTCTCCAAATGGCAATCTACCAGTCAGTAGTTCATAGCATACCACGCCAAAACTGAAAATATCTAGCGTAAAAAGCTTAGTCTCTTTTGTTCTCTTCAGTTGTTCAGGGGGTAAATACGCATAAGTACCAAATATTTGGAGTGGGTTCCCTAAGAAATCACGGACGGTAAGTCTTTCATTTTTGTGACCTGAAATACCGAAGTCCGTAAGCTTTGCTGCACCATGTGAATCCAATAGAATGTTCTCGGGTTTTAAATCTCTATGAATTTTACCGTTCGAATGCAGATCCTTTAAACCCTTGAGAATTTCTATAGCTTTAGCCTTAACGAATTCTATCGAAGACGAATCATCTACAAATGGACGGAGATCGCCCTTTGAACAAAATTCCATTACAATAAACGGATTACCATTGACAAATCCATACCCCTCGGAATGCACGAGATATTCGCTGGCAATAAGACCCGTCTCATATTCCAGCCGAAATCGCTTTAATATTAAGTCACTTTCGCGCTGATCATTAATAGACCACAACTTTAAAAGTTTTAAAGCCTTTTTAATTCCATTTGAATCATTTACGAGATATACATTCCCAAATGCTCCCTCACCGAGTTTACCCTGCACTTCATAACCATCGATAAATTCACCAACAGTTGGAAGAAATGATCTTGGTTTCGACATACCTTACTACTTCTTCAGGTTAATTGTAAAAATCCTGTCTCCCATTAGTACTTGATCACCATCTTTGAGAGTATGGGCTTCAGATAATTTAAGAAATGTTCCTATCGAACTTCTATCTTTAATTTGCCACTGGCCGCTATCAAAGGTTAGCTCGGCCTGATCTTTTCTCGTGATAGTAGGATTATCCGGGTCTAGGTTATCTCGATTTAATGCTATGATTGGTTGATCACTTTGAAATGAAACAGAAGGTTGTTTAGTTTGACCATCTCTCTCTAATGGGACAAATTCTATGGTTTCAAATCGAGGCTGATTCCAAGGGTTTATCGTTGCTCTTAACATCTCTGAAGGATTCTCTGAGGGAGTTGGTTCATTCTTACCACTAGAGTTCGATGGCGATGATTTAACCTCGTTATTCTGATCAATAAAATCTTTTGGATCTGCAGCCTTACCTATAACAGTCTTTTTTACTTCAGCATTACTTTGCGAAGCCTTTTGTTCACCTATAGAATCTGCTCCAAGGAGTGACTCGTTACACTTGATACATTTGGACGCGTGACTAACATTTTGATATCCACAACTGGCACATCTCATAACTTATGATTTATTGTAACCAAGGAAATTTAAGGGGATTAAATCAATCCTTTTTCAACCTTAATAAAACTTTGGCTTTGGTTCGTAATTTAACAATACTAAGAAATAAAATTCGTTTCAGAGAATTTATGCTTTGAAAAATACTCCTAATCTTATCAAAAGAGTACTGAACTTACCGTAACGCAAATTGTGCTCGGTATTCTGAACAATGTAAATAAAACATGAAGCGCTAATTATTCTAAAAGCAACTAGTGATTTATCAAGTTACTCATCGACTTCTAATAGCGAACATTGGTTATAAGAATAGCCCATATATCCGCTATTAGAAGTCGTTGAGTGTGTATCTACTCTACCTCAAAGTCCATTTTGACTGTGATACTAGCGGTTTTCCATCGGCTTGATGTATTGAAAGTTCCGCTCCAAGAATAGGACTCCCCTGAGTTATAACCAAGGATTTGGAAAACACCCAGTCTAGCGCTTTTTAACCCTTGTAAAGTACTCTTGCTGTTACGAGCTATTTGCTCTGCACGGATCCGTCCATTTTCACTGGCCTGCTCAATGAGGTTTAGTTTCAATTCGTCCAACTTCGTGTAATAATATTTGGGATTGTCTGAACGGATCTGAACCCCTTCATTTAGTAGCTCGCTAATCTCTCGGCTAATACCAGACACAACATCTAAATCATTTGATTGTAGCTTCACTGTCTGACTCAGTTCATAGGTTTCAAATTTTGAACCCACATACTTTCCTTGTTCGTTGTAAACGCTTTGCTCGTTCTCTTGCGTACTTACCTGCTGAAACCGAATCTCATCTATGCTCACTCCCTTATTCAATAGATACTGCTCTATCTTACTTCGGTCTGATTTAATCTCTGCAAAACCTTCCGATAAATTGACATTCTTCCTCGAAAAGGTTCCCGTCCAAACGATCTCATCACTCTCGAAATCTAAGTTACCTAATCCCGTTACAGATACTATACCTGCGCGGTCACCACGGGTCTTGTATGCCTGTGCTAAAAACATGGCGGCTCCTAATATGGAGACTGCAAAAATGGCTGCTACTGTTCTTTTCATAATTCTTCTATTTTTATGGAATCCTCTTTTGTTCCTGCGATGCATGAATACTCAAAATACCAAGCAAACTTATTCTCTGACTCAATCTCAGTACCTAAAATTTTATTTACTTCATCGGAAACACAAATAATATACCTCAGTGTATCCTGATCTGCGTAGATTAATTTTGCTCGATAGGTCAAGTCTGGTTCCGTAAACCTAGCCAATACCTAAATAGTACTGTGTTTACTAGCAACAAACTTTGTATCACATTTACCTAGCATGGCACACTGATTAATAATCTGGACTGGAACTACCTCGCGAAGAAGCCTATTATATTGATCTTCAAACGCTACTATCATCATACTGTCCATGGTAAAAAAGCTCAAAGGAGCAAACGTGGTAGTGTCACAGAAAACGTTGTGCACGCGGGAGATACATTCTCCTGAGAAATCAAAATTTACCAGTACACCAAACATTTCTCTTTAATCCATCTCCATTTTGTCGTAAAGTGAATGATTACGGCTATTTGTGAGCACTGTATCCTCTGCCCACCGCAAATAAAAGAGGTTAAATACAACTTCTCCATCTGAAAGTGTATCCAACTCTAAACTCACCTCTTCATAGGTCACAGCTCTTCTTTATGTTTTACCCGTTACATTTTGTTGCTATTTTGTTGCTATTTTGTTGCTACATACATGTATCTATCTGGTTTACAGCAATAGTAAAATACTGTATTGGAAAGTAAAAACTTCGACAAACAAAAGACCACCGAGAATTAACTTCTCGGTGGTCGTAAAAAAGTTTTTCTAAAGTTCTTAATCTCTTAAGATCACAATTTTCTGTCTTATACTATTATGGCTAGATCCATTTTGGATTTGAACAATATAGGTACCTTCATAGACGGTCTGTACATCAAAGTACGCAATGGTACTACCCTTGTTGATCGTAGCCTTTTTAACGACTCGTCCTGAAAGGTCTAATAGGCTTACCTGTAAATCATCCTTCACTAATTCTTGAATTTGAATGGCGATTAAATCGGAAGCAGGATTAGGGAAAATAGATAGATTTAAATCTCCAAACTCAGCTTCAGAAAAGCCAATAGAAGAAGTATACACCGTTGTCGTTTCAGTAATATTAGCCACTTTTCCTTGGGTGTAGACACCATAGAACGTAGGCCCTACAACATACGGATAAGTGGAATTCCAATCACTGTCTACGGTACAGAAATATGCGTACGTACCATTTGGATATTCTGGAGTCACACAGAATCGGCCGTTATGCTCATCTAAATATTCGTCATTATTAGGATGAGATATCCAACCATAATCTTCTCTGAAATAACCTAAAGGAAAAGTTGTATTGATTGCAGGACCTGCTGATACGGTAGACCCATCTGCATGGGTTGTTCTGGCGGTCATAGAACGAAGTTCATAACCAGATTCAATTCTAACGACTCCTCCTGTGCCATCAGCGTTCATGTATCCGTAAGCTCCGTAAATAGGAAAACCATCATAAGCAAACCCAATTAATGGTGAATGCTGTGTGCTGTCCATGGCATACAAGCCGTCAGCATCGTAAATATTACATATGGTTGAAACCACATTAAGATCAAGCTTGAACGCTGAGGGATTTTGGTGGTGGTGGTAATTGCCCATTGCGGGGTGCGCCTTTGAACAATCAAAACCGGCCATTTCCGCAGGAATTGCATCGCGGTTCCAATCTCGAGAAGACATAGGCCCTCCCGGACAAGGTGGGTTTCCGGGACCACCACATAGGGCACTAGTACCAGGATTCCATGACACCCCATCACGGTAATCAAAAAGTGACACCCCGTTTACGAAAACACCAATGTTATTACCGGTTGTGGACGTAGGTGTGCCGGAGTTTTGTTGTGGCGTAAGTGTAAATTTATAGATCGCGGACTGGTTCGTTGCATTACTTGGATTCCCATCTAAAAATGGACCTGTAGGATAGGCTGGTATTCCAGTAGCCATCACGTAAACAGAGGTCGCAGAATATTCAACCTGCTGACAATTCACTAAGATGTTATTCGATATTGGAGTCGAATTCCCGGAAACATAATACGTACCTATCTGCGTGGTATTCTGTAACCACGAAGTGATCGAAGGACTCAGTTGCGCTTGAATACAAAAGCTAAACATCATGAGTATTAAGGACAAAGTATTCTTTTTCATAAAAAAATTATTAGATAATTAAAATTTAATTCTTGCTTCTCACTTGAAGCGATTGTGGAAATTTATTTTGAGGATTGAACACAAACGCGGTGTCATTTAGCGTCATTAGAAACGAAATGAGGTCTGCTTTATCCTTTGAACTTAGATTCATTGGTCTACTCAAAGCTGAGTCATCTATCATTCCAGCCTCCAAAATATTGTAGTGATTGAGTACTTCGTTCAACTTTAAATAACGACCATCATGCATGTATGGGAAAGTGTAGCTCAAATTACGCAGGGAAGGAATTTTAAAAAGTAAGCTGTCCTCATCATTTTTAGTAACCCCATATCTACCATAATCATCGAGTGTCGTGTCCACAGGAAGGCCATTTTTCGAAAAACCATAACTAGAAAAAAGCGGCTCAGTATGGCAGCTGCCGCAATGATCTTTAAAAAGCACATACCCCATCGCCTCTTGGGGCGATAAAACATCATTACCTGCCATCACGCGATCATACTTCGCAGTAGCAGAAATCAGAGTCAGTTGAAATTGAGTAATAGATTTAAGAAAGCGCTCACCCGTTGGAAGACTATCTGCCCAAGCATTATAAAATGCCGTCCTGTAGCGCATAGTATTTGAAAGCTTCTCCACTACATCCTTAATATTTTCACCCATCTCCGAGGGATGGCTTAATGGTGCTAAAGATTGCATGTCCAAATGATTTACTGCGCCATCCCACATAAAAGACGTTTGCCAAGCCAGGTTGAAAAGTGCGGGTGCATTGCGCGTTCCTATGGAGTCATTAATTCCATGACTTAGATCATGATCGGTATGAGCAAAAGCGTTGTACGGAGAATGACAGGATGCACATGATATGCTGTAGTCTTTTGAGAGTATGGGATCATAAAATAACATCTGTCCTAAGTCTATACTCTCCTGAAGTAGTGGGTTATCAGTGAGGTTGTAAGTCGGCGCGGGGAAATGACTCGGGTATAACAAATACAGTACCCTTTCACTGGTAAAAGAAAGGCCTATGAACGCACAGATAAGTAGAACAATAAGGTTACTTTTCATGGGCTAATTCTAAATAAATCCGGCAAATTCTTCGCGAAATCCATGGCCTTTTGATTTGGGCTCATGATTTGAAAATTTTTCGTGATATTCTTCTCGGTTAGAAGTTTATTTAAATCCATTGTTATCAAAATTGACGGTGAATGGTCATATTCAAAAACAATCGATTGCTCGGTATTATAGGGCGATTGAAAACCTCCGATATGGTATTGGATAAGATGATTTCTTGCAGGGCAAGAGTTTGATGTTCCTTCTAACTTTAAATTAATATAACCGCTTTGCCACGACCAATACATTCCCCTCGTTGGATCTAACTCCCCTCCTTTTGCGCCTGAACATTGAATAGCACTATCTAAACCTAAGGAAAAACTCAACTTCTGGTAGGACACTCCCTTTGGTATAGCACAGGATCTTTGGAGCGACGCTGAATCTTCCATATCTATTAAAAAGGTAGCTGGACTACTATGGACATGGGTCATCTCTGCATTGGATAATGTTAACTCAGCGATATAAAACTTTAGTTTTTCAATGGATACGGAATCCTCTAGCTCGCTTATATAGTATGATCTACCTAGCTTCAGAGGTTCACTATTAATTTGAGGCTGAAATCTGAACTGAATATCTTGGGTAGAGTCTTTATCTGTTGACACTACGGCACCACTCTGAGCAGACACACTGCACAATGAACCCAGCATGAAAACTATAAGGGAAAGAAAAAATCTCAATGAGTAAGTTTTATAGGTAGTTTGGACAAATTCATTCTGAAAAGGTTTAATAGTAACACAATAATATTTTATTTTTGAAATGAATCCCTAATGGCTAAATCAGGAGATTCACGAACCTTTGCTAAACGTACTCACCTTTTGAAAAACGATATTGAAATACCAGAAGTTAAAGGCGTGTACATCGCTGCAATACAAATTGAAAATGAGGAAAAGCATCTGGAATGGTGGGTTTGCTTGATCAATGACCAAAATATCCCTATGGAAAACATCATTATAAACTCGAGGGGCTACAGTGACTTAGAAACTAAGGGAGGTACAATAACCGCCTCACTCCGCAAGAACATTAAGGTAGTCTCCGCGAAGAGTGCCGTCAGACTAGAG
>Ga0075447_10000643_pt1 | contig 17326 bp, 9 predicted proteins | sample CoawatmetaG10DNA_FD_72352 | JGI IMG/M metagenome (GOLD analysis project Ga0075447, IMG submission 72352) | Marine microbial communities from the West Antarctic Peninsula - Coastal water metaG104-DNA | ecosystem: Environmental > Aquatic > Marine > Coastal | place: Atlantic Ocean: West Antarctic...
GTCTTTACATTGTGTATTTGTAAAAGAACAGCACTGACATTACCATTATTGTCTGGCAAATGGCCAACCGACTTCGTATGCCTCTCACCTTCACAGCCTAAAAACACTGTTCGCCGTGGGTCTGTTGACAAGGTAGTAGCAAGGCCAACAGGTTCGCCCTCATTAGTCTCCAATGGATCGTTAACAAACTGCGGAGAATATGTCGACGCAGAGTCCTCTTGGTAGATCAAGTTAAACTTTATTTTCTTTAAAATCCTCTCCCACCCAGTAGTTGTATTAACCCATAACGCTTCACTACCACCCTCACTGATGGGGAGAACGTCTATTAAAAACTTGCTGCTCCCACTGTTATCAATGTCGCTATAATCAAAGACTTCTTCAAAAGAAGAAAAAATACTTAGGAGGTTCTCGTTACCTAAGCTGTAGTTGAATCCTTGATTGAGACCAAGGTTGTTAAATAAATTTGTGTAACCTAGGAAATCTAAGTTCCCTTGATACTTTATACCGTAAACGTGGTTAGCGTTATAGTTCTCATTATCAGGATTAAAGTTATCATCCATACCCATAGTAATCGTAGCCACCACCTTCGGAGTTCCAGGCTCGTTTAAACCATAGAAATAATGCCTGGTATCAAGTGCGGTTTCGTATACCCCATTTACTGACGAATTAGGGCTTGCCGGGTAAGTCATACCCATACTATTATTGTTAGTATCGTGCCTCCAACCTTCAACTTCTTCGTAGATAAATGTAGCAGGGAAACGTTCCTGTACGTCCTCAGCATCTCTTAAATCACTAAACTCCTCTTGGACTTGAATCCAATGCTTGCTAGCACCTTCAGGATAAGCTTCCCCACCTATGTCTACAAAGAAATCTGTATCCTGAGTTATAGTAACACTGTTATGTAGGGTTACTTTAACAGAGATATAATTATCAACAGCGTATGCCTCACTGTAATTTGTTAGCTCGATTGTGTCTAAATATTCTGCAGCAGCGGTTGGGAAAGTTACACTAGTGTAGTCCTCAAAATCACTCACGTCCACTACATGCCCAGATTCTGGGTATACCTTTAAGTAATACACTGGGGATTCACTTGAACTATAACCACCAGCGTTAAACTGTTGTGAATGTTCTACTACCTCTATGCAATTTATTAATTCAGCCATGTCTTAATCGTTGTTTTCTTTAATTGTTAGTGAGAATTGTTCTGGTGTGAATACACAAGAGCCATCGTCTGTATTTGCGCCAGGATCATAGTTGCTAGCATTTATATTTATACAGCCACTGATAACGGGTATGCAACCGGTGTAGTTGACCGAATTTGCAAGTGGATTATAATTAAATGCTTCTGGCTCCATACAACCTTCTACTACATCTTCACAAGAATTATCGCTAGTGTTTGCTAAAGGATTGAAATTTATTGCGGTTGCATCCATACACCCAACTACAACAGCAATACAAGAACCATCATCAGTGTTAGCGAGAGCGTTATAATTTGTTGCATTTTCATCAGTACAACCATAAACTACATCATAACAAGAACCATCATCCTCACTTGCATTTACATCATAATTAAACGAGTTTACATCCATGCACCCATAAACTATATCAACACAAGAACCATCATCTTCTGTTGCTAAGGCACTAAAGTTAGCTGCAAACATATCCGTACAACCTTGAACAGTATACTCGCAAGGCCCATCGCTGGTAGTTGCAAGCGGTTCGTAGTTTAGAGCTAGTGGATCCGTGCAGCCTACAACCTCGTACTCACAAACATATGGTAGAGGTACGGTGGCATTCTCATTATAGTTTAATGCAGTTGGATCCATACAACCCACGATAGCTTCTATTTCGTAACTACAACTCCCATCATCAACATTTGCATTTGGGCTATAATTAATGGCTGTAATATCCGTACAGCCTTTTATAAATGGGATGCAACTTCCATCATCATAAGTTGCGAGATGATTATAATTAAATGCCAATGAGTCTGTGCACCCTGGTCTCCCATACTCGCAAGGCGCTGATACGTTAGCGTTTGAATTGTAGTTAGTCGCCGTTGGATCCATACAACCCACAACGCTAGTCTGAACAGCTCTTGTTGACACACCTATACCTTGAACTGTGAATTCAGAGGTATCTAAGTTGTCTAGAGTTGTTGTTATACCATCTAAGAAACTAAACCACTTACCTTCTTTGTCTACAAACTCAACCACTTTAGACTCTTGCAAATCAGTATCGAACGAATCAACATACCAACCATCCTTACTTGTTAAGTTATAGTACTCTCCATCACTACTAGGTAATGTGTTACCATTAACGTCCTGGACATATTTGCTATCGTACTCAGTGATTTTAGCTTGTGAGCCTTCATAGTTTATAGCTGTGAATCCTTTAACAGCACCTGGATTGTCATTGAACAAGACGTCTATTGTAGAATCATAATCCTCTCCGTAGAAATTATTAGCATTAACTATTAAGTTACCGCTAGAATCTACATCGCTACTATGGTGAGACCATATACCACCATGACCAGCAGTTATATACTCGTCATTGATAGATAACCCAGTATCAGGTATAAATGACTTGAAGCTAGACCAACCTTTATTTTTTTCATTAAAAGAAATTGTAGTACTTGGTACATCGTTTCCTCTTGCATCTGTTGGGTATTTAATAGTTACGTTGTACTCACCCTTTATAGTGTCGAAAGTTCCAATTAGCTCGTCTGAGTCTTTTAGTTTACCTCTAAAGTAAGTGCTCATGTTGACATCAGATATTGGAGTCAAGCCGTCTTGAGACAACCTAAAGACCTTACCTCTTTGCTTGTCTGTAAAGTACATCCTATAACCATCGAAAGCTAAGGACTCAGGATTTTTTGATATACCATAATCCCCAGCTAAACCACCAGCATCTCCAAGCACAGCGTTAGATGCCGTTATATTTGAACTACCATCAGCATTAAACAAAGCATCCTTATTAGCTAATATCTTTAAAACTTTATCCTCGCAGAAGGCCACCATATTCGTGTCTCTACTCTTTAAAGCTTGTATCGATCCATATGTTGGGTTGAGGTCTTTTGTTATAGACTCAGCCATATTAAATTCGTTTAGGTTATTAACTCCACTTGTAGAGTTGTATATACCTGACCATATTAAACCACTAGATCTTTTTTCACTGCTGTAGTCTTCTAATACAGTAGATACTTTACACCCATTATCTATAGTAGGTGAGTTGAAATCGTCCCTTATTCTATCTGATTCTAACCCGTTACCAAATGAGTAACAATTAAACCAAGGCAGCTCGGTCTTACTTTTATATGTTTTGTAATTCAACCTATAGTAACCAGTTACTTCTTTGAATTTTAAAACTACAGCTTGATTTGTAAAATCTTGTACTTCTGAAGAACAATTTTTAACATCTATCTTCGTAGTACCGTTGTCTAGCTCTGTAAACCCGCCACGTACAGTGAAAGTACCTGCGTCTACAGCAATTGCATTTGAACTAACTTGCCATATCTTGTTATCGTCACTATTGAAACCTTCAGGTAGTGAAGCTGTAACCACCGTAATCTGGGTGACTAGTGAAACAATCGTACCAACGCCCAAGAAAGAGCTAGTGCTAGTAGCTATCGCTGTATTAATACTACAAGTTAAGGTGTGTTCTTTAGACGACTTGTATGTAGCTGCTGAAAATGGAATTGTGTCAGTAATATTTACTAGTGCACCATTGCTGTTTGTACCTAAGTATGTTACAGTTTCTTGCTGCTTGTTGTTATAGCTATCCAGAGGATGCCAGTGATCTATTACCATAGCTTCAGTAACCATTCCATCAGGCCTAGTAAAGCTAAGAACGTCACCTTTGTCTTTGTGAGCATACACAGCAAAAGGAAAAGTTAACCCTACAACTTCAGCTGCATCACCAAGACCTATGACATCTCTAACCGCTGTCTTGATTGCAACACTACCACTTTGGTAATCTCCATAGCAATCGTACATACTAGTCGGATTAGCGATAGCATTAAGCCTATCACAGGATGTGATTGAACCCACCGGAGCGAATGATTCTATATTTTTGTTTTCTAACCTCATTGGTATAGCACTGGTAACTTCATAGTAAAGATCTAGACCTACGTCTTCTTTAGGCTCTGTCTCCCAAACTGCGTTACCGTCAATTTTCTGTACTATATCTGACGGGTCATAATAAGGTTTTACCACCTCTAACTTTAACTTGCTTGAACCATCACTTTTGACGGCACTACGTGGGTCCCACTTCGACGTATTTAAACCTCTTGTTTGGTCATCATACCTTGAGAAGTGTAAGTCAAACGAATGACGCTTACAGTAATTATCACCTGCGCTATCTTCCGTGCAAGCAGCACATGGATATTCCCCTGGTGATTCGTGGTAATTTTTATGCGACACAGAATCAGTGAAACCTCTAACTACATATATAACAGGTTGCCCGTGATACCCGTCATCCCCTGGATCTGATGGGAATCTAAATAAGGTACCTTCTTGTCGCAGTGTATTGTACAGCGACATAACACCTTCTGGATCTTCATTACCATTATTACCTGCTGAGTTAATCTTAGAAAGTGTTATAGAACTCATATTGTCTATAGAGTCCGGTCCATCACCACTCAATCCTTTCTCGGGTCCGCGCTGTGGCGATTCGCACTCATTATGCTTTGCCCAGTGAGCGTTGCTTATAAACCAGTCATTGTTACCAGAAGGGTTATTGTCCCAGTAATTTGCCCAGAACTTTTTAACATTGTCAGCAGAGGATGAAGTCAATCCCATTTGAGTATAACCACTGTTTAAAGTGGCATCATCCCACTCGTATTCTGTGTAATCCGTGTCACTATCACCACCCCACTCTCCACTAGCTGGAAGGGTCATAACCGAATAGTCACCGTTAAGCGAAGAGCTACCCGAAGCAGGGTTCACCCCGTTTGCCGCAGAAGTACTAACATACCCAAGACTAAATATATTTGTTGGGCTATAACTCGAAGCTGAAATGTCAGTACCTATTACAGAGTTAGTTAGTACAATATCTTTAAATACCTTAACGAAGAACCTACCTTCGAACTCAGGTTTGTTCTCTGGTACAGAATCTCTAACCTCAACGCTTATGGTTGGAGTTGTACCAACACCAAAACCAAACTCCGTATTCATCCCAGCTGTTTCACCGAAAGAGGTTACAACGGATATAAATTTATCAGTATCATTCATCCTAGCAATACGCTTCCAGTCTGAGAACCTAGCTACTCCATTGAGCTCACCAACAATCCTCGCCCAACCAATACCTTCGAATTTAACGTCTTTGAAAGATCTATCGTAGAAGTTATCCTGCATATCTACAATCATAGTCTCACTCATGCTATAAGTTGAGTCGTCAAGCTGTTCTTGACCTATAATCCTATTAGTGTTCTTTATGAAATCAGGTGCTTCGTTAGATATTGCTAGTACTTTATATCTAGCATCTTCTTCTACAGCATCCTCAGTACCATGTTCATTCTTAAGTATTAAGTATGTCTCTATATCTAATTTATTTCTATCAGCAGATTGAAAGGACAACCAGATATTACCATCCTCGGCTGGGTACCACCTATCCATTACTAGGTTATAGTATTCGTTTGTAGTTTCCTTTACATAGTACTTGTAGTACTCCATCCAATCAGACGGAACGTGATGCGGTGTAGTCCACTCCAACTGTGCCGATAGCTTGTTAACTCTCCATGAGTTTTGTTTTTGTACCTCGACACTATCGGGCTGCGAAGTAAAAGGGCTTCCATACTTCCCTGGGTTGGATACATTCCTTGTTTTACCACCAACACCAATCACCGGTGTCTCCCTTCCGAACTTATCACCAAACACAACGCCTACCTTATAGCTCCTAAGCGACTTAACAGACTTCAATGGCATTAAGTATTGCGGGTTCTCATTTGAGACAGCATCAATATTTGAATCAACTCTACCGATATGATCAATTGTAGTTATGCTTGGTATAGCAGAGACAACTTGATTTATGTCATAGTTTTGCTCGTAATTACCATACACGACTCTATTACCAGTAACCTCCTGAGCTTTAGCCACTAGAGGAACGTTGTCCCAAGCTCTAAGCATCTGCGAAGATGGGACTGTTCGATGTATCATCTCAGTGGTTATATCTAAAACGCCTGAGTTACCGCCTGTAGATTTGTCATCCCACTCGGAGTTGTAACCTCTTTTGATTGACTTAACAACGTACACATTAGGTGACACAGTGTCTTTCCATAAAATATCAACCGCTACTACATCATCAGGTCTCTGAGCATCATCAACTATAAAATCTGTTATCTTTAGGTTTCTTAAATTATTTACCATACCTAGGTTATAACCCTTTATAGGTATAAAATCTAGCTTGCCAGGTAGGAAAGCCAACTCTGACCACGGTGCAAATGATGAAAACTCACCGTCTTGGTATTTATACCTGAAAGAAAACCTACCAAGTTTAGTTTCAAATATAGGCTTCTTTTGAACTAACTTAACATCCCAATTGAGGTGTGTACTCGTTATATCGGGGTCTATCTTTATTATTTTTACTTTATGCCTGTCGTTAGAATTTTGGATTGATATTACCTCAGCTATAACCTCTAAGGCTTGGCCAGCACCTACGAAGCGCAGTATATCACCAACACCAAATACCTCACTCAAGGTATTGTCATCATTGATATCGTCAATAAAAATATCTTGACCTACGTTTAAAGGATTATCAACTCCTGCGGCATCAATAGTGAAGTCAAAAACACAAGTTGCAACGAAGCCTCGTTCTTTAGCGTTCTCAAATATTGACATCTCTAGCTTAAGCGCTGTTCTTGGGGCTCTTCTTATTACAGTTATGTGATCTTCTATTAGCCCGCTGTGAGTAGATCCATCTATGTCTTTTAGTTCAACCAAACCACCACTCGTATTGCTAGGGTCGTCTAACAACAAGTTTGTATGAGTATCGAATCTTAGCTCTGAATTTTTTATCGACTTTAACCTGTCTAGGTTTATTTTCTTTGGTTCTGAAAAACCATCAGTCCATAGCAGTAAGTTATTTATAATGTTTATACCGGTGATATGATGTGGCTTGTTAGGGCCACTAGCACCTTGGCTATAGTTACTATTTAAAAAAGGGCTTGAGAAGTTTAAAACCCTAGCGGCTTCAACTATTAAGAACTGGCAAAACTCTAAAGAACCCACTACTTGCCTATCAAAGTATACAGCTCCATTGTCTATTTCCCTAATAGTAACAGCAGCCGGCATGTTATTCAAAGGGTAAGCATCAGGGTATTGACTTATTAAGGATGTACCAGAAGCGCTGACGAAATCAATGCTCATACCAGGTCTAAGTCGTCCTATTATTGCACCTGGTAAAGCCAAGCTATCGTAGGGGTTAATTGACGAACTATTCACAGTTAAGTCCTCTGCGTGCGTAGCCATAGGGAACTCGATTCTAAATACGTCTGTAAGAACTGGGTAGACTTTTTTGGTATTGCTGTTGTACCTTATTATCATGTCCTTATACGTAACATCTTCTTCTAAAGAAAGCCTAGCCGTGTTTAAGCTGACCCTTGGTGATGCCACTAGGAAGTACGAGTTATTTGTTTTTTCATCCGCTACGGATCCTACGAAGTAACTTTCCTCACTATCAAAGTTAACGGTGAAGTTAGTCGGATCTTTAACAGGTAGGTATGATGGTCTCTCTATATTACCATATAGGTTTTGTGCGGTACCTGCATCGCTAGCATCGGTTGTACTTACCTCTATATTTAAAGCGTCCCTATATTGACCTTGAGGAACTAATCTTTCATCAAAATCTTTGTTCATCTTTCCAGACTGAAACGAATGTTTTATTTCTGACATAAACTACTACTTAATATGTTTACTAATACCTCTAAGTACCTGAGTGAACTCTTCCATCTTTATATTAGAAAGCCTAATCTTAGCTTTTCTAGTCTCTGCAAATCTCTCTTTCTTATACCTAAGAACTATAGACTCTGATATACCAGTTCTATTAGATATTAATCCATACATAATATGCTTGTACACAGCTTCTTCTGCGAACTTATGAACAACCATCTCATCATCGGTCCCTAAGCCATCACTTATATATTTTAGTGTTACCGTACTTCCAGCTAAGTCAGAACTAAAGTGTATAAACCCAGTTGCATTATCTATGTAGAACGTACCATTTGATTGTGCGTGTTGAGGGTCTAACCCGTATCTCCTACCTCTATTGTCAAGCGTAGTAGTATCTGAGACATCTGAATCTTGATTTGGATTAGAAGTTGGGATAGTGCTAAAACTGCTACGTGTAGTTGAAGCATAGGTATCTCTAGTATTTTCTGCTTCCTGGCCGGCGTTAAGACTTAGCTCACTAGTTTGATCAGAGAACTTATAACTGCTATCTGAGTTCTGTCCTATAGGAAAGGGATTAGATGTTTTACCTGTAGGGTATAAAATTTTCTCAACACCATTAGAATCAACTCTAACCACTTTAGTGTAGTTAACATAGTCCTGCGGTAAGTACATAGTTAAATTAGCTGGCACGGTTATTTCGTAAGATTTATGAGAGCGGAGAATGTCATACGACAACTCTTGGATTGCCCTCATGCCATGAAACTGCACGTCAGTTCTATTAGCCTTAGAAAGTATCTTGCTTTCACCTACGTAAACCACCATGAACGAACTTATAATATCATCCAAAGTAACGAACTGGTAATCACCCTTATTGCTGTCGTTGTGATAGTCAAACTGCGATTGTTGTAGTAATCCCATAATTATTTATTTTCTATTGCTTCTTTTAGCTGCTCGTTCCTAAGTACAACCTCTGACAAACCAGGTTTGTTTATTAAAATACCAGCTAGTTCAAGTATCTTATTTGTTAAAGTACCCTCCTCAGACTCGTGTAACAAGGAGTCAGTGGTAGTAACGTTGTTGTACAAGGCTTTGTTGTTAACCACTACATAACCCCAATTAGGGTCTGCAGGTTTTTTTATGTAATCACATAGCAAGTCATCACCCCTACTTAAGGCTGGTAGTGCTGAAATTAGACTTCCACCATCGCTTTGAGCGTTAAGACCATCAACGCCTAAAGTAAAGATACCTCTACCTCTACTAGTTGGGTGTAGCTTTTTATTACCTAAGATGTAGTTCCAGTCTTGCCTGTCAACTTGTTCGTAAACTTTGTTTTCGCTATTACCGCCTTTATAGTAAATCTCACCTGTTATAGTAATACCTTCATAGAGAGTTATACTGCAAGGATCCAACGTCCAGATCCTGTGTTGTAGGTATTCTATGTGAACCTTCGTTAAGTCGAATTCATCAACAATCGCTTTGTGGAACTTGCTCTTTTCATTTAACTGCTCAGCGAATCTGACTGCGGTTTGTTGGTCCGTGTCTGTTTGCTTCAAATTTATCACAGGGTAACCACCTTCTTTCAAGTACTCTATAGGTATTTTCTGTGAATCACTTAAGGTTGAATCGTCTAACAATATTATATTGAAATAAAATTCACCATCTACGACTGTCTGACTATAAGCACCAGAGGTTTTCGGGCCATAAGCAGCAAGACTGATGTGACTAGTCCGTTCTACCAGCGTTTGATAGGTATTCGAACTACCTGCACCTACAGGTGTTGATTGAAGCCCGTGAATGGTGGCAGTTGGAAGAGTTGGTGAAGTATTGAAATCTATGCTTACAACTTTACGGTTATCCTTTGCTCTTGAGTATACAGATTCTAGCCAATGTAAATCACTAGGTAAACGCGGGGTACTATACCCTTGTATCATGTCTTTTCCAAAAACTCTATGTACGTTTATCTTCTCCCTAAGCATTTGCGCATCATCAGCTATAGCACTTTGATTGCCTGGAATTCTTATTGCAGCCTTCTTATCGTGAAAGTACGATTCGAATATGTCACTCTGAGCCTTACCGGCTAGTAGATTAAACTCCTGAGGTGTTATGTAACCCCTTTGCTCCTTGTTAGCTAGAGCTAGAACTCTTTGATAAACTTTATCTATGCTTATTGCCATTTGTATTTTGTTTGTAAGGAACCTGCTTATTAAGCCAAGCTTTCCTCTTGTTGCACCCACAGTCTCCTATACCTACAAAGCCAGTAGTTAACTTAGCTAAGCTACGTATGCCTGTAAACTTTGTGAATTTCTCTAATGTATCTCCTAAACCTTTTGATTTCATGTCGTGCTATTTTACTATATTATAGTTACATAGTAAAGTAAGGAGTTAGTATAGGGTAAAAAAAATAGCCACCCGCAAGGATGGCTATTAGTATTAAGTTTACTTAGTTATTGTTATTAAGCTACGACCGTTGTAGTTAATGGAGAAGTTGTTGCTCCAGTAAATAATAAGCCAGCATCAGCAACTATAGTCGATAAATTCATAACATAAGGTTTTGCATAAAGGACGCTAGTTGGATTATCAGCTTGAGCCATTAAACCACCGAACCAAGTCATTAACTTGTTTACGTTCAATTGCTTTTCAGCAGCATCAGCTCCGTTGCAAGTAAATACTACGTCAGCTGAAGCCAATGCAGTACCTTCAATAAAGTGACTAGCCGTAACTGTTGTAGCAGCATTTAGCAGTTGGTAAAAATCTTTCATTCGTAAACTTGTTACGATAGCCGTGTCAGCAGCCGTTGTGATTGTTGTAATTTGTGCAATCATTTTGTTTTTGTTTAATAATTAATAAATAATTGTTCGTGAATTAAGGTTTACAGTTTAAGGATTAAGGTTTGTGAAATTTATTAAAACCACGCTACCTAATTGATAGCGTGGCATAATATTTGTGTTAAGCTATTAAGCTATCGTCATACCACCGTCAAGTTTAGTTTGACCGTTTATGTACATCTTTCCATCAGCCACAACAAAGTCAACGTAGTCACCGATAGTTTCGGCTCCAAGTTCAATGTTAATAGTTGTGCCATTAACAGCTGAAGGTCCATCGTTTGTCGAATCTACTTCTAATTCATTTATACCACCAACCATGATGGCGGCAGTAGCTGTAATAATCCAGTCAGTAGTTGCAAAAGCAGTACCCACTATAAATCTACAATTCCATCCCTCTTGTGCGTCAGCAACAGAAGGTAATGTAATTGCAGCTCCAGCAGCTGCGTTTAATGTAAATACTTTACCTGAATCACTAGGTAGTACAACATATGCAGCGGTAAGACTGTGCACATTTTTTCTTGTGTTAAAAAATACTCTTCCCATTTTTTTTGTTTTTAATTGTTTATAATTTATTTAATATGTTACCGGGTTGTAGTAACATTTCTACTCTTGGTATTAGAGAGAAAACGGTTATGATAACCGCTTCTCAATATTAGTATATACTTCCATACCTTCATCGGTTTTAAACCATGATGCAAGTGCGGAGTATGGGTGTTCGTCAAACGGAACTGTCATAAGTTTTCTACCATTAGTACCCCATGTAAAGGTTCTTTGATCTGATGATAACTTTATAATGTTTAGTTCAGTTGCTTTAATACCGAAGTTCCTTAGTTGTACGTTGCCGTCATTAACCAACTCTAAGAACAGTTCAGGGTTTCTCTTAGCATATAATAGTAAATCTCGTCTAAGCTCCTTAGAACTCATTTCTGACACTTTAGATCCAGCCTCTACACGCATAACAGCTTCAGCTAAATCTATATCTATATCTCTTGCCGTATTAAGAGCTTCAATCTCCATTTCTAACCACTCAATTTCACTGACTGCATTAGCCACTGGTTTCTCTTCGTAGAATAGAATATCTCTATCTGGGTGATACAAAGACATAAGTTTTTGTAATATAACCTTTTCTCTTTCTATAATCAATATACCGTTTCTAAAAACAATATGCTCCATCCTTTGATCACCATTCATCTCATCGACAAACGGAGTTCTCTGATTGGAAGTATACTTTAACTCTCTTTCATAACCCTCGTTTTCATCAAACCAATGTATGTTTGCTGATCTAACGGATCTTGATAAGGGTCTCTTATTTCCTTTTAACCTGTAAATTCTATCTTTAAGTTCCCAACCATCATCTAAAACTTTATACGTTTTTTCAGTTCTATTGGGTTTCTTAACTACTGTTGGTTGATCTAATACTTCAACCGCTTCTTGTTCAACAACCGTTTTAGTTGCTTCTACCTTTGTTTGCTTTTTAGCCATAATATAATATAATAAAAATTAAAAAATAAGACCGAGGCCGAAGCCTCGATCTAAATATAAATACTACTTCATTAACATGAAATTGTTAGCACCTTGAGTAACTAAACATCTTTCAGATAAGAAGTGTAATTGCATTGCATCTAACGCAGATGTTGAAGCACCAACAGAACCAGTAACCCAAGTTTTCATCTTGCGGTTGTCAGTTGCGGAAGCTCTATACCTAACGTGTAAGAATGGACGCTTAAGGTTCTTACCTAAGTTTTGATCGTAAACGTTTGACGTACCTGCTGGAATGATAACTCCACGAATAGCAGCAGAACCTGCAGCAGAGTTAATACCACCACGAGTAGCTTTATCATTTAAGTATCTAAAGTCAGACTTGTAGAAGTCGTAAGAACCTCTACGGAACCCAGAGAAACCTAAGTTTAAAGCCATGTTCTCATCGTTGTCGAATACCCCGTAAGAAGTACCACCAGCACCGTAAGAGTTCATAGAAGCTAACATGTCATCGATAGCTAGAGACGAAGATCTATTTAAGAATAACATGTTCTCCTCAATAGCACCTTGCTTATCGAATTCAGCTAATATAGAATCAAATTCAGCTAAGTCAGTCGCAGCGTTAACACCAGAAATACCAGAAGTAACATTACCCCTTTTTTCAATAGCATCGAATAAACCTTGAGTACCAGCGTTAGTACCTGCATCGGCAGCGCCACGGATTTGCTTGTCAGCGAAACCAATCAAGGATCCAGTAGCAGCTTGTTCAGCTTCAAGCATAGTCATTTCTAAGTAGTCGTTGAATCGAGCTCTAGTATCACCTGAGGCTTTTAAATACCATAGGTAACCATTTTGACCTTCTTCACCTGTAACTTCAACCCAACCAACTTGAGATGCATCAGATCCAGATACTTCGTAGTAATCTTTCATGATGATAGGCTTGTTGGAGAAAGATTTGAAAGAAGGCTTAATAGCAGTTCTTCTCTCAGCACTGTGTGAACCAGTAAAATCAGAATAAGACTGACCTTTACCATATTCAGAACCGATAACTAATAGAGTTGCTTTTCCAGCCGCAGTAGCATGACCACTTAAAACAGCTTCATCATAAGCCTCAAGACTTACAACCGCTGATTCTGGAGTTTCTACTACTAAACATTTTGAAACTTTACCAGCGCTAGCTAAAAGCACTATATCGTTTACTCTAATACCGTGATCAGAACCAGCACCATTACTACCAAGTTCAGCTACAGTGTTTCCATCAATATCATTAACTACCTGGAAGCTACCATTAGTATCGCCAGCTAAGACAACTGTACCTGTATACGACAAGTGTAATCTTGATTGTTCAGACCATACAACCTGATCGGCTGTCATAGACTCTTCAGCACCTACTTGAGCTAAGAAACCTGAAATAGTTCTTTGTCCGAACACTTCTGCTTCTTTCTCCATTAAGTCTGGAACGTATTGTTGAGCCCAGTCATTTCCTGAGCCAGACGTAAAGTCTAAGTAATTCGAAGCAAGGGTTTGTTGGACCGGAGCTGGGACTTTGTTTAGTAAGCCACCTGGATTTGTAATTGCCATAATTTTTTAATTTAAAGTTTAATTATTTCTTTTTTCTAATCTTGAATTTGAAATCATCTGAACCTTCACCTAACACTTTAACTTTCATGCCACCTATGTTTGTTTCACCATGAGTGCCTCGAGCCCCGACGTTAATGTTCTTGCCTTTAGCTACAGTGTCTTTGATTGCGTCTGCTTTTCCTTGCTCATAAAAATGTTGAGCAACAGCGTCAGCATTCATTGCTGTAAATAAAGACTTGTGATAACCCTTAGCGTCATTCATCTTGTTATCCTTACCCAAAAACTTTTGGACAAAGTTATTAAGATCGCTTTGAGTGTTCTTAACATCATTTACGTTTTTAACATTAAACCTATACTTCTTTTCCCCGACACTGTAGTCAAAACCTTTGAACTTGTCGTTGAATAGATTATCAGTCTTCTGTTGAAAAACATGCTTGTTGTCATCAGCTAGTTTCTTAGTCTCTTCAGATTCCTTATTGTAACGATCGAAGAAGTTAACTGCGTTCTGCTGCTCATTGGTGAGCTTGCTTCCGGCTTTAATCTCTTCGTAATATTTAGACTTTTGCCCGTCTATATAGGCTTTCGCTTCAGCAACTTGCTCTTTCAAAGCGATTTTCTTTGATCTTATTGTTCTATCATCATCCATATCCTCATCGAAACCAAACTTGTCTTCTAACAAGAAGTTTCTCTCTTCAGCGGATAAATGAGATTTAGTTTTTCTATAATACTCATCGAGTACCTCAGAGTCGTCTAACTTAGATGTGTCTCTATTTAAGCTCACATAGTCGTTTAAATCCCCACCAGTGTCTTCCATAAAATCCACTAGTTTCTGGATATTCTCTGGTAAAGGTTTCCCAGTAGCTTGCGCCTCGGCTATCGCTTCTTCAACTTGCTCTTCTACTTCCTCAACATCTTCGTCGGTGATTTCCTGTAGTACAGTATCTTCTACTTCCGCTTCAGGTTCTACCGAAACTTCTTCAACTACTTCCCCAGTTTCAGTACCTTCTTCCACCTCTTCCTCTAGAGCCGGTGGCCTACTTAAATCTACCTTAAGTACGCTATCATCTCCAGCGCTATCAAACTTACGTTCGTCTACTTGCTCTACAACTTCCTCAGCTGCGTTTAATTGTTCTTCTACCATGATAAAATATTATAAAATTAAAAACTATCGGGGGTTGAACTTATCTAACCCAAGTCCACCTCCAACTATATCATTACCTGATGACTCGAACTTTTTAATCGATTCACCCTTTTTTATTGACTGCTGATTTTCCGCTTGCTTGTCTACGCGTTGGTCTTTTCTATCTTCTCTGTTAGTGTCCCTCTTGTCTATGATTTGATTCTCCATACCTCTAAGCTGCATATTTAATTGGAACTCATGATCCATCAATTCTTTCTTAACTAAGGCTTCTTGCTTTAGGTACTCTATTTTCATCTGACTTTTAGTCTGCTCTAGTTGAGATTCTATCTGTGCTTTAGCTTGCTCTTTTTGAGTTTCAGCTTGAGCTGCTGCTTGTTGTGCTTGGATGTTGGCTTGAGACTGAGCTTGTATATTCTGCTGTTGAACTGCTTGATCTCTCTCAAGTTTCTTCTGTCTCTTTATTTTGAGTAACTGATTAGCTAGCTTAACGTTTCTAACATCTCTAAGATCTATAGCATCGTCAAGGTCTATCATCTTCTGTGATAAAGCAATTTGTATATTGTTTTCTAAAATCTGTCTCTCTTCTTCATCAGGCATTAGCTCGATGAATATACCAAAGTCATATATATGTAAATCTTTCATCTCCTCTAGTGTAGCTACATTGTGTGCACCTATGGATTGAATGAAAGCTTCGCGGGTAGGAGAGTATTCTACTATGTCTGATATTCTCAGTGATAGAGCTTCAGCCGACTCAGAGGTCAATAGCAGCATAGCTTGAAGTATGTGTCTAGTCGCAGTATTAGAGTTGGCCGCTGCTAATTTTTGAATACCAACTAAAGCATTCTTATCTGGCGTTGACGCATCTCTAGCTTCGTTAAGCCCAGTCACATCGCGTATCATTTGCAGGTAGTAATTGTATGTTTGTATAAGACTCTGAATCTTATTTCCACCACCACCATTCTGTATTTGCTGAATAGGTACTTTACCAGGGTTTTGATCTCCTTCTGAGGTAAAACTTCTACCAATAACAGAACCAGTCTGGAAGAACATATTCAAAGCTTCTTGCGGGGAATAGTTCGTACCATTACCTAAGTCGATCTCAGCTAAACCATCAGCGTCTAGATAGACACCATCTGGAACCATACGAGACAAGACTTGTTGTAGCTTTAAGTGGGTTAACTGAATCATATCAGCAAACCCTGTTATCCTACTAACTATAGATTCTATCTTACCGTTATACATTCTAGGGGCTACAATGCTATAGTTCATCTTAACTTTATCAAAGTTAGATTTAGACCGCATCATATTCTTTGCCATCTCCCACTTAAGTAACTTATCAGTACCTAAGACTAATACACCTTCGTACAAGCACTCCATAACCCTTTCGAGCTTTGAGTAGTTACCGTCCATATCCATAGGCGGATTGAATGTATCATCTTTCTCTATAACCTTGTCAGCTCCAGTACCAGTTTCTTTTATTTTGTAAGTATCGTTTTTGTGCGTTTTATAGTTAAAATACAACACACTCACTTTATTCTTATCCCCACTGTGCCTAGTCATCGAGGTCGTAGAGCTACTAGAGTTTTCTACTATGTCATAAACGTCAGACTCGGATAGGTTAGGAAACTCTTTAACTAACTCATTAATAGTAACCTCCTTAACTTCACCTACGTAGTATATATCTTCAAAGTAAGGGGATTCAGTGTGTGAGTATATTAGGTTAGCTGGATCAACGTATTGCACCTTAGCCCCTTCACTCCAGTCGAACGTAGTTTTTACCGCTCCAATACCTATAGTAGTTAAGTCATATAAAGCTCTACGTCTTATTAAGTCAAACCTACTACCTTCCATTAATACATTTATAGCTTGCTCTTCGGCTAGCTCAACTGATTGCTTGTAGTCAAGCTGCATATGTAACGCTAGCTCTTCCTCTGTATCTGGTAACTTTTCCTTATCATTTTCATAAAGATCCAAACCAAAGCTTTCTTGAACCTTATCGTTAAACTCCTTAGTTCTCATGTCACGAAGTATAGACTCCATGTGTTCAGTTCTTTTACTAACTCCATACGAGTCTTGAGAGTAGGCCTTAACGTCGTAAGTTCTCTGAGCCATACCGTTTACTACAATATCAACAAACTTAGGTACTATAGGTACAGGCTTCCAATCTAAGTTTAAGTAACTTAAATCGCCGTTTATAGATAACTCGTTTTTGTACTTTTCTATTGGCTGTTCACCTCTAGCGTATAACCTAAGTTTATGAAAGTCATTTGCATTACCACCGTGCCTGGACGTGGCTCCACCGAACCACTCGTGTTCAATAGCTCTACCTACTTTTAACCCATACTCTTGAGTCATTTTCTCTAAGTCACTAACTGCCTGTGAGGGGAAGTTGTTTATCGCAGACTCTGCCATAATCT
>Ga0075447_10000648_pt1 | contig 17233 bp, 14 predicted proteins | sample CoawatmetaG10DNA_FD_72352 | JGI IMG/M metagenome (GOLD analysis project Ga0075447, IMG submission 72352) | Marine microbial communities from the West Antarctic Peninsula - Coastal water metaG104-DNA | ecosystem: Environmental > Aquatic > Marine > Coastal | place: Atlantic Ocean: West Antarctic...
CTATTCAATTGTCAGATAGTGTATCCATGGCTTCAAGTGTAGAGTCAAGGTCTCCATTTTTAAATCCAAACCTCATTAAAAAAATGCTTTCCTACAATATTAATAATAAAATTAGTCTTAGTGAAGGGAAAATAGTACTTAAAAAAATATTAGAGGATAAATTACCAAAAAGCTTTATTGATAGACCCAAGTCAGGTTTTGTGGTGCCTATAGGGGCATGGGTAAATAGCCTAGAGAAAGACTTTAGTAGTCAAATTAATAATGGATTTCTTGTTGAGTTAGGTTTAATCAAAAAAAACTTTCTTAACTTTAATAATAATCCAAATATAACAATTCATACTAAGTATAGAATTATTCTTCTTGAGTTGTGGTTTCTTAACATAGTTGATCTTTATAAGAAAAATCATGCACATTATTAGTTTTATTATTTATCCAGCATTGGTTGTATTAGCAAGGATTATGGCGCCTCTAGTAAGTCCTCTCTATAAACTTCGTTTAAATAGACTTTGGTCAATACTGCTTTTTCTATTACCAAAAAAAAATGGCTTTATAAAGTCAGTTTATGGTCCACTCTTGAAAGAAGATAAAAGAGATCATCAATTTTATCTCTGCTCTACAGGGAAAAGTGGTTTTAAATTAGCTAGCATATTATCGAAAATTAATAGTGAGACTATTTTTTTTGACATAGGTGCAAATATGGGAGTCTATTCTCTTCTTGCAGCAAAAAATATAAATATTAAAAAAATAATAGCAATTGAGCCAAATCCTATTGTTATTGATAATTTTAAAAAAAATATTAAGGCAAATGCTGTTTCAAAAATAAAGCTAGTAGAAGGTGCAGTATCGGACTCTATTTCTCCAGTTGAACTTCAATATAATGATTGGCATGTTGGTATGGGAAGTCTCTCTAGATCTGGGGCGAATTCAATAAAAGTTAAGTCTTTGAACCGGACTTTTTTTGATGAAATTTCTGAGTCAACTTCTGAAAATATTTTTTTAAAAATTGATGTTGAGGGTTTTGAGCATATTGTAGTGAATGAAATTTTTCAATCGAAAATACTAAAAAAAATAAATAAAGTTTTCATAGAAATTACTCCAAAGTGGTTGAGTAGTGAGAAAGTTGAGAGCATTTACTCTATTTTGTTTCAAAATGGGTTTAAGTTAAAATGGAAAAGTGGTGATGATAATCAATATGATGCTTTCTTTGTAAAAGATAATGTTTATACTGAAATTGACCAAAAATTAGCATTGATTTCTGAAAGACCAAAATATTCCATATGTGTACCTAATTTTAATATGGAGGATACTATCTATGAGGCTATTTCAAGTGTTGCTAATCAACTAGATGATCGTTTTGAGATATTAATTGTTGATGATAGCTCCTCAGATAAAAGTAGAGATGAAATTATTAAATTAGAGAATGATTTTCCAATAGTCCGATCAATATTACTAGAAAAGGACAATTCAAGACAACTTGGTGAAACTAGAAATATCTCTGTATATGCTGCATTAGGTGAGTATGTTCTCCTCCATATTGATGCAGATGATAGATGGGAACCTTTTATAAATGACTTTATAAAACTCTTTCATGAATTAGAGAGGGCTTATAATTATGATTTTTTATTGGTTGGTCAGCAAATTGGAATTATCAAAAAAAATATTTTTTTTGGTTATGGTGGTTATGAAAATATTTATCGTGGAGAAGATAGAAACCTAATGTTTAAATTTGCTGATGCAGAAAAAGTCATCTTTATTGATTTTAAGTCTTTTAGAGAGCGTCTTAAAAGACCTAAAAGAAAGAAAAATATTAAAGTTATTTGGGATACATGGTCTCATTTACAATACGACTCAACATATACTGAATCAAGATTTGAGTATATCTCTACTGCACTCCTTTTTTCCTTAAAAAATGATCATTTTTCTTGGAAAGTGAGGATAGTCAGATTTTTACTTGTTATTCCTGCATTTATTTCAATTCTCACTTTTAAAAGAAAAGCTCTTTCAATGTCTTGGGATGACTTTCAATCATATAGGGCCGCTCACCGTGGGAATTTTCAGCAGCTTATGATGAAGGTTGGAGAATCAACAGATCTGAAAAAATTAGTTAGTGTGAACGCTGTTGATATCTTTAAATTTGTATCAACTAATAAGGGCTTTAAAGGTGAATAGTTTAAATATTGCGATTATAGTAATGGCATTCAATCCCGATGAATATATCGCAGAATTTTTAGCTCATCATGGAAAGATATCTGACTCAATATTCTTAATAGATCACAGATCAGATAAAAATCTGAGCGAATTGAAGTTTGATAATGTTACTCATATAGAATCAAATCAAGTAAGACAATTTCAGTCTGAGGTTACTAATACAGTTATTAGGGATTATCGGATATATGAGAACTTTGATTGGATATTTGTTTTAGATATAGATGAATTTCTGCCTTTTAATTCAAAACAAGAGATCAATGAATTTCTTTGGAAGTACAAAGATTCGAAAACTGTAGCGTTTAATTGGATGAATGGAGTTGGAGTTTACCCAACAATTGAAGGTTTGGCTTCAAAAAATAGTAAAACATTGATTGATGTAACACCACATTTAATAAGTAAAGTTAAGAATCCAACTTTTAAAGTATGTGTTAATTGTAAAAAAACGAAGTATCCATTTTATTTTGGAACTGGAGCACATTATGTAACTAAAATTAAAAAAATTAAAACTTTTTTATTTATGAAAAATAAATATAAATATGTTTTACCTCATACTAATAAGCATTTTATTCATCATATAATTTCGTTTGATAGGAGTTCTTTTTATAAAAAAATTAAAAACTATACCAATCAGATGGATTTAAGAGCAAAAGTCAAGGGGCAAGGTGGATGGATGGTAAGGTCTTATCTTGAAGATTTTGATGATAAAGATTGGTTGAACATAATTCAAAATTTTAGAGTGACTGATGAACGTAAAATTGTAAAAAATGTTAATGAAACTATGTTTGTTAAAAAGGATATTTTTAGTCATCTGGATGTTAGTGAAATTATGGTAATTAAAAAAAATTTTAGTTTGATTAACTCTAAAAAAATGTTTGAGGCCAACTCTAATGAGATTGCTTATATAAAGAATAAGACATTTGATACAGATATTAAGCTCAATATAAAAACATTTAAAGTATTAAGTCTCAATAACAAAAATATAATAGAAATAAACTATGCACAATAAAAAATATAACCAATGAGGAATTACTATGTCGTTGCAAAGGCTTAAAATTGTTTCAGATTATCTGAATAAGAACTATGATAATTATTCAATTATTGATTTAGGTTGTAGAACCAAGGACCTTAAAGCTTTACTTAGCGGGTATAGCAAGTATATAGGTACAGATTTAGTAGCAGGAGATGGCGTCATTCCCTGCGATTTAGAAAAACCTCTTCCTTTTAAGAATGATGAATATGATATAGTTTGCATACTTGACGTTTTGGAGCATTTAGATAATGCTCATCATGCAGTTAAAGAGTTAGGTCGGGTGGCAAAAAATGTTGTAGTTATTTCATTACCCAATATTGCGCATTGGACATTCCGGCTAAGATTTTTATTTAGAGGAAGTATTTCAGGTAAATACACCTTTAATCCAAATCCAGGAACTGATAGACATAGGTGGGTGACCAATTACGATGAATCAAAAGAATTTATAAAGAAAAATTTTCCTAAAGATAAAATTAATATTATAAATATTATTCCTCAGCGAGGTAGGACTCGCATTATCAGCTCACCATTGGAATCTTTATTAGCTAAATTTTTCCCCAATACTTTTATTTATGGAATTGTGGCAATAATTGACATTACTTAAAAAATTTAAATGAATAACTCAAACTCAAAAAAAATTAAAATATTAGATTACATTCTTAAAAAACTTTGTACTTTAGATTTTATTAAAAATAAAGTCAGAGTAATTGGTGAGCGCTGCCTTGTTGCATATAATGGATTCATATTTTCTTATATTACTACTGAGAATGGAGAGCATGAGTTTGGAAGTCATGTTGCAAAGATATACAACTCATCAGAGTTTATTTTTTGTGATGTTGGAGCTCATCACGGTATTTACACTGACATGATTTTGAAAAATTTTCCATTATATAAAGGTTATCTTTTTGAGCCGACTCCGGAAAGTTTTTCTAGACTTCAATTTAAATTCTCTAATAATGCAGATCTAGAAATTAATAATATAGCTCTGTCGAATTTTAATGGAGAAACCCAATTGATAACTTATCCAGATGATCCAACAAGAAATGGCCTCAAAGGCGTTGGCAAAGAACTGAATTTTGCCTCAGAGGTAATAAGTTGCGAAGTCAAAAAAGGGGATGATTTTTTTAATCAAATTGAATACATTAATCTTCTTAAAATTGATGCTGAAGGTCATGATTTCAATGTGATTAAGGGTTTTGAGAATCTTATTAATAAAGGCAGTATTGATGTTATTCAATTTGAATATACTTTTAGACATAGTGATATGCGGATAACTTTGCGTGACTATTACGAGTTCTTTAAAAGTAAATCATACAAAATTGGCCCTATAAGGCAACATGGAGTAGATTTCTATGAGGATTTTGATTCTAGATATAATGAATATCAACATGGCCCAAACTACATAGCAGTTCGTTTAGATCTTGTAGATAAATTTTACTCATTCTAGGAAGCTTGATTATCATATGAAAAAAATATTAGTAACTGGAGGTGCTGGATTTATTGGAAGTAGTCTTTGTGAGTGCTTAATAAAAAATAATGATGAAATTTATTCGTTGGATAACTATTCTACAGGGAGTATAAAAAATCATATTGATGGAGTGAAATACATCAAAGGTTCGACACTAGATATTGATAAATTGATATTATTCTCACCAGATATTATTTATCATTTAGGAGAGTATTCAAGAGTAGAACAGAGCTTTGATGATATTGAAACTGTGTGGACGTCAAATAAGCAGGGTATTTTTAAAGTATTACAATTTTGTAGAAAAAATGGCTCAAAAATTATATATGCTGGAAGCAGTACAAAGTTTGGTGATGGTGGCTTAGGACGAGATCAAAGCCCTTATTCATGGACTAAATCGAGCAATACCGAATTGATAGTGAATTTCGGCAATTGGTTTAATATTCCTTATGCTATTTCATATTTTTATAATGTTTACGGAAGAAGAGAAATTTCAGAAGGCAAGTATGCAACCTTAATCGCTCTATTTAAAGAAAAATATAGAAAAAAAGAGCCTCTAACAGTTGTAAGTCCTGGCACCCAAAGAAGAAACTTTACGCATATTGATGATATTATTGATGGATTGATATTAATTGGTGAGCATGGATTTGGTGATGAGTTCGGTATAGGAAGCATGGAGTCATTTACAGTGCTTGAAGTAGCTAAAATGTTTGGCGGTGAAATAATTATGTTGCCAGAAAGAAAAGGAAATAGAATGACAGCAGATGTAATTGTAGAAAAAACTAAATCATTAGGGTGGAATTGTAGAAATTCTATAGAAGACTACATTTTAGAATTTATTGATAGGAATTGATCAAATTTTTATCTATGGATGTAAAGAGTTTATTTATTAAAAATTAGAGGTGAATATAATTAATGCTCAAGAAATTTTTAAAAAAAATCATACCTTATAAGATTTATTATCCAATTACTTCATCTTATAGAAAAATCTCAACAAAGAAATATCATGGAAAGGGCTTTATTTGCCCTTTTTGTGAAATTGAGTTCAATACTTTCTTTGAATTTGGTTTCGACAATGAAGCTATAAGGATACATAATATCGTTGGTGCTGGAATTAATAAAAATGGTACCTGCCCTTCTTGTAGGTCAAATGACAGAGAAAGGCATGTTTTTCTATATCTAAAAAAATATCATCCTTCCTTATTTACTGATCAATTTAAGTTATTACATATTGCCCCTGAAAAAAACTTATGGGAGATTTTTAAGAAACAAAAAAATCTTGATTACACCCCTGCTGGAATGGACATGCAGTTGGCTTCAATTACAATGGATATTACACAAATTAATTTTGAAGGTGATTATTTTGATGTAATTCTCTGTAATCATGTCCTTGAACATATTGTTGAAGATATAAAGGCTATGAGTGAATTATTTAGAGTTCTAAAAAAAGGTGGTTTTGCTATCCTTCAGGTTCCAATATCATTTCAAAATAAAAATACTCTTGAAGATAAGTCTATACTTAATCCAGATGAAAGAAGAAAAGTCTTTGGCCAATCGGATCATGTTAGAATTTATGGAATGGACTATGTTTCACGGCTTGAGTCAGTTGGGTTTATTGTGGAAGTTTTTGACTTTACAAGAGAGATAAGTAATGATATGTTAAAGAAATATAGCCTTATTTCTGAAGAGAGGATTTTTGTATGCAAGAAGTAAGTTTGGTTATATATATTCATAATTTTAAATCTTCTATTAAGGCTAATAAATTCAAATTAATTATAAAAACAACTTTCTGTCAATTTTTAGATAAGAATTAAAATTGTGATCCCTCTTATAACAATAGGTATTACTTCATATAATTCTGAAAATACCATCGCAAGAGCAATAGAATCTGCTTTAAACCAAAGTTGGAGTAATGCTGAAATTATTATTAATGATGACGCATCTAATGATAAGACAGTTTCTGTTCTAGAGGATTATGAAAAAAAATATGATAATATTGAGTTGATACTTAACTTTAATAACACTGGAGTTGCATCCTCTAGAAATAAAATATTAAATAAAGCAAAGGGAAAGTATGTTGCATTTTTTGATGATGATGATGTTAGTAATGTAAATCGATTAAAAATTCAATATCAAAGAATTAAAGATTATAAAAATAGATGGACAATCAATGATCCTATTATTTGCCATACTTCAAGATTGATTATTTTTACTGATGGAAAAACTGCTATTGAAGAAACAATTGGATGCAATCTAGATAAAATTGCTCCAAATGGTAATGAGGTTGCTTCTCGAATTCTATTAGGTACGCCTCTAAATGATGGTATTGGTTCAATTGCTACTTGCAGTCAAATGGGATTAAAGGAAGATTATCTTTCTATTGGAGGGTTTGATGAGTCTTTTAGGCGGCAAGAAGATACTGAATTTAATATTAGACTTGCTTTTTCTAATTGCCACTTTATTGGAATTAAAGAGCCTCTAGTTTGTCAATATCTTACTCAATCAGTCGATAAAAACATTAAGATTGAAGAGGAATCAACATTAAATTGTCTAAAAAAACATCAGGATTATATCAATAATAACTCTAAGTATAGCTTTGTTGTTTCTTGGATAAAAGTGAAATTTATGTTATATAAGAAAGATTATTTTTTATTTGTTTTCCATTTCATTTTATTATTATTTAATCATCCTGTTTATACTATTAGGAGATTAATATCATCATTACCCAATTTAAAGAAAAATTATAAATACTTTAATGACAATCGTTGATAAGCATGACTAATAAGCTCCCTCTAGTAACTATTGGTATGCCTTGTTATAATGCTCAAGATACAGTTATAAGGGCTCTTAGAAGTGCTTTGATACAGACGTGGGATAATTTTGAGATTTTATTGATTGATGACTGTTCGACAGATAATACTGTTGATTTAATTGCAAAAGAAATTCAAAATATCGAAGGTATAAAAATAACTTTCTTAATTAATAGCGTTAATCTTGGTCCAGGCTATACAAGACAAAGAATATTGAATGAATCTTCAGGAGAATTTCTAGTTTTTTTTGACGATGATGATGTCTCATATCCAACTAGAATTGAAGAGCAATTTAAATTAATTTCAATACTTGAGCATGAAGATAATTATAATCTTATTGCTTGTTACGCTTCTGGAGTAAGATTATATGATTCAGGATATTTAAAAAAATTACCAGCTATAGGATCCAACGCTCAGATGCTATGTGGTGAAGTTGTAGCGAATTATCTGCTTTATAATGAAGTAAATTCACAATTTTTTTATGGTTCAGGTACTCCTACATGCTCTTTAATGGCAAGAGTCAATACTTTTAATGTGGTGGGAGGATTTGATGTTAGTTTAAGAAGGGTTGAGGATATTGATTTTGCAATTCGACTATCAATTAAGGGGGGATGTTTCGCTGGAACAAAAAAAGAGCTATTTAAACAATACTCCACAAGCTCAATTGATAAATCACCTCTAGAAAATTTAAATGCTGAGCAGATGCTTGTTGCAAAGTTCAAGGAATATCTAGATAAAAAGAGTTTATTTGAATATGCCTATAGATGGCCTAAATTAAGATTTTTTCATTTTACAAGTCAATACCACTTATTACTAAAAGAGCTTGTAATTCTTATTTTCCTTCACCCATATAGGACTATTAATCATTTTTTTCGAACAGGCTCACAAAGATTAATTCACGAGTTTTTAATATATAAAGGAAAAAAATAATGAAAATATTATTTGCTGCCCGATCATTTGATAATATGGCTGGAGGTGTAGAGAGAATGGCGATTTCGATAATGAATGAAATGGCTCAACGAGGCCATAAAATTTCTTTATTGACTTGGGATTGTCATGATGCAACAACATTTTATCCTTTAAGTAAAAAGGTGAATTGGTTTAAAATAAATCTAGGTGAGCCATTAGAGAAGGCAAGTTGGTCAATTCGAATAAAGAGAGCAGTTCTTATTAGAGAAATGATTTCAGATACTTCGCCTGATTTGGTCTTAGCATTTCAACACGGCACTTTTTTTTCTCTAAAAATTTATACACTAGGACTTGGAGTTGCATTTATTGCAGCAGAAAGAAATGCAGTTTCTATTTATAAATATATATCATCAGGAAGGTATAAAAATTTAATAATGCAATCATTTAGACTTGCAGATCAAATTACCGTTCAATTACCAAGCTACACTAAAGATTATCCAAAGTATCTTCAAAAAAAGATTAACGTTATTCCTAATCGAGTAGAGCAGATAAAGCTGGATGTTTTATCAAAAAATAAAGTTAATCCAAGAAAAGTATTATTAGCTGTTGGAAGATTGAGTTTTCAAAAGAATTTTAAATTATTGATTGATTGCTTTAAAAACTTATCGAGAGATTTTCCTGAGTGGGATCTTGTAATTGCTGGAGATGGAGAGCAATTTGAAATGCTAGAAAAATTAGTTATCCATTCTTCAATCAATAGTAGAATTACACTATTAGGATCAGTAGTCGATGTAGAGACTTTATATATAAATGCAGATCTATTTTGTTTAACGTCATTGTGGGAAGGGTTCCCTAATTCTTTAGCTGAAGCATTATCTTACGGATTACCTTCTGTTGGTTTTAGTGAGTCATTAGGTGTTAATGAGTTAATTATTGATAATCATAATGGGCTTCTTGCTAAAGGAAATAATAATAAAGAATCGCTATTAAATGCATTAAGCACCTTAATGAGTAATTCTAAACTTCGACATGAAATGTCTGCTAATGCAATTAATTCTATGAAAAGATTTAAACCAAAAAAGATTTATGACCAATGGGAAGAATTATTTATTAAGGTTAGAAATTAGTGCGACTTTTATTTGGAATAAAGTCTTTTTCAAGCTTAATGCTATTTCCAAATCAATCTAATGATTAAAAGATTAGGTTTGAATCTGAATGTAAACGTAAATTAGTTTACTTTTATATGAGGATAGTTTCTTCTCCAAGCTCTAAAAACCATCAAATTTAATAGAATTCTATAGTTATTACTTTTTCCATTGATATGATCAAATTTTAGTTCTTCAAGCGCATCGATATTTATTAAATTGTCACTTTCCCATTCTTCGCAATCAAGGAGATCATCAAATCTAGGCTTAAGTGATTCTTTAAGCCACTGGGAGGCTGGGAAGGTAAAACCTTGTTTTTTTTGGTTGTATATATTTTTTGAGAAGCCTTTTTGTTTAAGCAACTCCCTAAGCACTATCTTTTCTTTAGTACTATTTATTTTTAATTGGTCAGGAAGTGAATTAGCAATATTAATAATACTAGGTGATAAAAAAGGTGCTCTAACCTCAAGGCTGTTCATCATAGAGGCTTTATCAGTATGGCCACATACAAACTCTGGTAAAAAAATTCTTTGATAAAAATACAGAAATTCTTGAACTTCTGTTTGCTGAAGTTTTCCTTGATTATCAAAAAACAAATCATTAAAAAAATAATCTATATTAAGCGGGTCATTTTTTTGGCCTGAAAGCCTAGCAATTTCACTTGATTGTGCTGCTCCAAGCCATTGCTTTAGTGTTTCTTTTTTTGACCAAGGTAAACCATTTAAGAAAGATTGTGCTTTAAATTTCAGACTCATATAGTTTTCATTTTCTGGTAATAAGCTTACAATAAATTTTATAAATTCAATAGGAATTGGTATTTTCTTATGAAGTTTTGCATACTTGATTGCTAAAAATGGAGCATAGCCAGCAAATAATTCATCGCCACCATCTCCAGAAAGAGCAACAGTTATATGAGGTTTAACATTCTTTGTCAGTAAGTATGTATTAAATAGTCCAGGATCACCATGAGGCTCGTCAAGCATCTGAGTTGTCTCATTGAATGCTCCAACCATGTCTTCCGGATGAACTTTTATAAACATATGATCATGCTTTGGGAATTTAGAGATAATTTCTTTAACCTTTGGCGACTCATCAAAACTCTTCTCGTTAAAAGAAATGCTAAAGCTTTTTATTTCTTGGTTAATTTTTTTACAACTATCAAACAATATAGTACTATCAATTCCTCCACTAAGAAATACGCCAGATGGTACATCTGATCTAAGATTTAACTCAACACTTTTGTCAATTGCATTATTAACTTTAATTAATGCACTTTCCATATTAATAGTATTATCAACAGTCTCTATAGATGGAATACTATTATGATATCTTGACTTTATAAGCTTGTTTTGAGTGACTTCAGCATAACACCCTGGCTCGAGCTTATAAATGCCCTCAATTGGTGAAGTAGTGCCACCATAGTATCCAGACATTAAATATTTATAGAAAGAGGCTTTATCCAGCTTCCATGCTTTTTTCTTAATAGATATTATCGCTCTTAATTCTGAAGAGCAAAATAATTGTTTTTTGTCAAAATAATAATAAAATGGTTTTTGGCCAAGATTATCACGAAATATAATTGTTTTATTAATTTCTAAATTAATAAATATTCCAGAAAACATGCCATCTAATTTATCAAAAACTTTTGTACCCCATTCAATTAACCCTTTTAAAAGAACTTCGGTATCACTCTTTGTATCGAATTTATAACCTTTAGAAATTAAAATTTGCTTTAGTTCTAAGTAATTATAAATTTCACCATTAAAGGCTAAAATAAATTTTTTGGACTCATGAACCATAGGCTGATTGGCGCCAATGTTTAAATCAATAATGCTAAGTCTACGATGACCAACAAAAATATTTTCATTGATAAATTCTCCATAACTATCTGGACCACGATGAGTTAAAGTATTTGTACAGAGTCTATATTGATCAATTTCTTTTTCAGTTATTGTTTTATCGTAATTTATATTTAGAAAAAAACCACACATATTAAACCTTATCCTCATTTAGACTATTATTGTTAAAAATTGAAAGCTTAAATAAAAAAATAATTCCAGGAACACTTGAAATAATTCCTAGAATTCCTAACAAAACAGATAGAGCAAATGCTTTTTCTGGGCTCACTCCATAAAAACTTAGAATGCTTATTAAGAATAGTTCTCTGAGCCCCCATCCAGCAAAAGAAATGGGAATCATCTGGATAATTACAATTAATGGATAAATAATCACAAAAAAATAAAAACTAATATCTATATTAAATTGCATGGCAATGATATAAATTTGTATAGAACCTAGTATATTAAAAATAAACCCATTTGTAGTTAATAAAAGCCATTCATGAGGCTTAATGCTACTTTTAAAAAAATATTTTATAATTTCTTGAGTCTTTATTTTGGTTTTCAGAGCGACTATTGTAGAGGTTAAAATAATAATTAATAGTAGAATTAAAAAATAATTAAGATTTTTATAAATGATTTCTATTTTGACTAAATTGGCTATTGCTTCAATCATATTTAAGATGGCATTAGGATTAACTAATATCATTAAAATAATGATTACTAAAGTTGATAATATTGGAATTAGTCGATCATACAAAATTCCCAAAAGTATTTTCTTGTAACTAAACCCTTTTTTTCTAAGAGAAAGTGTCCTTACTGAGTCCATTGCAAGTGCGCCTAACATAATTTGACCAATAAATAGGCCTGCAAAATATATTTTTAAGGTTTCACTAAAGCTAATGTTGATATTAATTATTTGATTGAGCTTAAACCATCTATAGGCGGCAATAATTAAAGCCAATAAACATATGAAAAGTGCCGCTATATAACTAAAAAAATTAATTCCAAGAAAAAGTTCCTTAGTATTAGAAAATTCAATTTTTTGTATTAAAATCAATAGCAAAATAATGCTTATTGAAACTTTAATAAGAATAAAAAATAATTTTTTCACAATTTAAATGCCTAGGTGTTTAATGTTATATGAAACTATTTAAGATTAATATGGAATGATTATTTCAATTTCATTCTTAACGGGTGAATTTGTTTTAATAATTTCTTTATTGGTTTCTAGAACCATCTGATCTGCTTCCATTCTTATCGAATCAGACTCAATTCTGATAATAATTTTATTGTTATAGATGTTGATTATTTTCTTTATTTTAATGTTAGAAGACGTAATTTTTGAAGAGGAGGATTGATTGATTGCGCTTTTATATTTAAGTCTTTGTTTGACAATAATTCTTCTAAGTAATTTTGAGCCTAATTTACTTATACTTGCTATTCTAAGAATGAGTCTTTGTAACATCGATGGATAAAAATAATCTGGAATTGATAATGAAATATCCATTTCAATTACACCTTTTGTATATTTAATATTATTATTTTCCTGGTATCCTTTATTTGTATACTTTTTAGTTGAAATATAGCAAGTTAAATCATCATCTTGATAAATTAATTTTTTTCCTAAAAAAATTGATATACGGCCACCATTTAATGAATAGCAGTAAAAACTCAAATCTTTTAATTTATGAATTAAGATTCCAGCTTTTGGAAATATTTTAGTTTGAATTTGATTAAGTTTACGATGTTTGACTAATTCTTTAGGAAATTTACTAGAATCACTGAGCTTAAATGCTACTAGAGGCAAATAAGACCATCTACAAAATCTTAAATCATCAGTTAATATAGACTCAATTCCTTTTATACCTAATGAAAAGTGATTTATATCATTAAATCTATTAGCAGCCAAAGGATTTATTTTGGAATGAAGAAGTAAGCCGAGTCTAGATAAATAGGGGTTTAAGCACGATCCAACATCATTCCTGATGGTATTATTTGGCAGAATATTTTCATCCAAAAATTCGTATAAATCGGTAATTTTTTGAGCATGCATGTCATTCTTTGAGAAATGAAAATAAAGCATTGAATAGTCTAATAAAACACTGCAATAACCTAGGTCAAAGCCTCCAATCTCAGGAAACCATTTTTCATCCGTTTGTCTAGTGACTAGATTATCAAAGGCTGAATCTGCATAATCAAGAAAACGTTTTTCACCAGTTACCTCAGCAATAATTGAAAGGGCGGCTGCGATTGCTGCCTGATGATTTGCTTTTGGAATGTCAATTTTTCCAGAAAGCCATTCACCTGATTTTTTAAGGGTAGAACATAGAATATTACGATCGATTTCAGACATTTCATCTTTAGCAAATATATAAGCTAGTCCAAAAGCAATTGATGTAAACTCTGTTGCTGCAATGCCTCTTTCACCTTTATACCATTCATCAAAACAACCTTCTGGATATTGAATAGTTGAATAATTTAACAAACCTAAAGAAAAGCTATTTTTTAACTCTGATTTAGAAGGAATGTCTTTGTAATGCTTAAATTTTTCGTAGTCTTTTGCAAGCAATATTGCAGATGCTGCAATTTCTTGAAAACGGGCATCTGCAAACTCTGAAGTTTTGTCTCGCCAGTATGAATAATGAAAACTCCCACAACTTGGAGAGTTAAGATCCCTGTCTTGAAAATTTAAGGCACGCCAAATATTTTCAGCAACAAATTTATACTGGTATTCTAAGTCTTGCATGTAATTTATTTAGTTCAAATTATTATTTTTTTTAAAAACACGATATTTTACATTTTCAAAAATTGGCAATTTATTTTCTACAGGTCGATCAGATGTTTCAACAATAAATGTATATTTAGACTTGTCTTGAAGAGCTTTATTTTTAGCATAAGACCAAACATCATGTGTAAAGGATGAAGAATTAATAAAAGCTCCAATTTTGGCAGCTTCATCTAATTCAATATTATAATCATCTTTAAGTTCTTTGACGATTTGATGTGAATTTTCTGGCATATATGCAATTAATGATATTAGATCAAGATCAACGGAGGAATATCTTGCCAGCACTCTACGAAGTTGAATTTTTGGGTCAGTAAGAAGTTTTTCTGATTTACCAACATTTTGATCTAACCACTCAACAAGCTCCTGTTCTTCATTAATTTCAGATTTATTATTTAGCACATAAACTAATTCTGAATTAATTTTAGGAAAATTAACGCGCCATAAAAATGCTTTTAAAGTGCCTAAAGTAATAATCCCTACAATTATGATAGTAATAATTCTTCTAATAATTATTTTTTTTACAAAAAAACTTATAAATAAAAGGCATGAAGCAGTAAATATAATATGGAAGGATATAAATATAAAATATAAGAGATTACGATAATTTAATTGAAAAATTAATGATATATTATTAACTATATTGGCTAAAAAATCATATTTTAAGATGCCCTGAGTGCTTCCATTAAATGTTGGAGCCGGTAATATTAAAGCAAGAAAACAAAAACCTAAAGAAAAAAATATGGCTAGTTTAATTTGAAATTTCCTTGAAAGATTTGATAATAGTAGAGCACCTATCCACAAGCCAGCAAGTGGATGAAAATATGAAGATATAAGCGGATGAATATTTCCTATAAAAAATGTACTAATTATAAATAATCCAATTAATTTTTCTAAATTGCTTACTTTAGAAAAAAGAATTACAAAAATATTAACAACCAAAATTCCATACATTACTACAGCAAACCTTAGTGGAAGAGTCATTCCAACTAAAGTACTTAATTCAAATTCAATAAATAAAAGGTAGCCACATAAAATTCCTAGTCCTAGGTAGGCGATCATTTTATTAATTGTTACTAGGCTTTTAATTGAATAATTACTTTGGCCTATCAAAAGTAAGGAGAATATTAATGATAAATAATCGAAGATAAGTATAGATCTTGCTGTACCAAAAAACCTAATATGATAGAAGGCAGATGTGGTCAAATCCCAATAACTTTGAGTATTTTCTGCGTCTATTACTTTAAAAAATGTATCAAAAAGGTAAAAAATTGAAAATAATAAAATAGGCGAAATAATTAATAGGATATTAGAAGCCTTATCACTTAGAATATAGGAATTAAATCGTAGCTGAAAAATATCTTTATAGATAAGCAAAATAAAAAATGGGCTCCATACAATAGCTGTAGTTGGATGAATGGCAGCACTAAAAAGCCAACCAAGAATAAATAGTCTATATTTAGACTGAATAAAAAGCGCAGCAAGCATAAAGAAAAGCGCAGTGGCTTGGTGACCTGTAATAAAACTTCCAGCCTGATAAGAATATATACGTTCAACATTTGGAGCAGACAAATAAATAAATATAAGAGCAAGGATTGCAGCCCATTTATTCTTCGTTATTACTAGAACAAAATAGGGAATTCCAAGTGTTTGAATGAATCCATATATAGAAATAATAATAAATTTTGTTATAACTTCTGAAGAAATTGCTAATAGAAAAGACGTCAAAACTGGGATCAGTGTATTGTTTTTACTGATCAAGTATTCATATATTGGATGAAAATTAAATGCCTCAACTTTTAATGAATTTCTACCATAGTTCATAAAATCTGTTTGCTGAGCTATTAACTCATTTTGAATTGAACAACAAAAAAAAGCTCCTTGAGATAATGCGACAATGTAATTAAAAATTAATCCACAAAATATAAGGAGGCCTACTTGAACATTAACAGGACCATCCTGTTTAGTAGTTTTGTAAAAATTCATTTAAGTATTTTTTTGATTATTAGTTTTTATAGTTGACTTAATAATTGAAACCATCCTATCTCTTATTATGTGATGAAGGAAGAAATCACATACAAATCCTGTCATTAGAATAATTAGGCTGAATAAAATACCACCAATGCTAATTAATATTAGTGGTCGATTTTCTACCATAAAGGCATCACCAAAGCCAATCCAGAAAAGGAATTGACTCACTATAAAATAAAAAATAACTATGAAAGAGGGTATTGCTATTAGCGCAGATACTTTTCCAAAAAAATGTAATGGATTTAAACCATATTTGTGAATAAAAATTAGTGATAATAAGTCAAATAAACCCTCATATCTCAATGCTTTATACTTAGATTGTCCATGTAGTCTAGAATTATTTTTTACCTGAACTTCGTCAATATTAAATCCATTTAATGAGGCTATAAAAGGAATAAATCGATGATAATGACCATAAATAATAAGCGAGCTATAAAGGTCTTTACTATAGCCTTTAAATCCACAATTAAAGTCTGATACTCTTAAGTTGCTAGATTTTATTAAAGCCCAATTAAAAATTTTTGAGCCAACTTTACGAAAGTGAGTGTCATTTCGATTAAGTCTACTGCCACAAACTAATTCGTATCCATCTTCAAGTTTACAAAGAAATTTAACGATATCATCTGCATCATCTTGATGGTCTGCATCCATTGTTATTAAGTAATCGCTTGTAATAGATCTTAATCCTATATTTAACGCAAGTGATTTGCCAACATTAGATCTGAGAGTAATAAGATTGACTTTATCATCATTATAAAATTTACGTTCAATAAGTTCACTAGTACCATCTGATGAGCCATCATCAATAATTAAAACTTTAAACTTTAAATTTAAATTTAAATCAGATATCGATTTACAAATATAGGGAATTAGTGACTCAAGATTTTCTTTTTCATTTAGAGCAGGAATTAAAATTGTAAGTTCTTTTTCATTCCAAAACTGATCACTGGGAGCTGTTAAATTTTTTATCATTTGAATGTTATGTTGAAATAAATATTTTGTATATATT
>Ga0075447_10000663_pt1 | contig 17063 bp, 15 predicted proteins | sample CoawatmetaG10DNA_FD_72352 | JGI IMG/M metagenome (GOLD analysis project Ga0075447, IMG submission 72352) | Marine microbial communities from the West Antarctic Peninsula - Coastal water metaG104-DNA | ecosystem: Environmental > Aquatic > Marine > Coastal | place: Atlantic Ocean: West Antarctic...
AATTTGCTTGCTTTTAGTAAATAATACTGTTATTTACTTAATAAAAATTAAAACAAGGAGTGTTTAATGAGTTCAAAGTCAACAACAAAATATCCATTTCCAACAAATTCTAGTATTGATAGAAAAAGAATGCTTAAGTTGGTGGAAGATAACTTTATGTTGAATAGATCTGCGGTCAATCCAGATACTGATATATTAACTAAGCGACTGGCTAAAGATCTTAAAGGCCGAGTTCTAGAATCTCAATCAGGCAGTATGTGTTTAAAGTGGACAATCCCTGATAACTGGAATGTAAGGAAAGGGCAATTGAAAACTAAAAGTGGAGAAATAATAGCTGACTTTGATGATCATCCATTGTATTTATGGACACACAGTATCTCTTTTAGTGGGGTTATATCCAAACAAGAGTTAATAGAAAAACATGTTCTAACTAATCCTAAAAGGCCTGATGAATTTTTATATCACTACATGCATGGGTATCAAGAAGGAAAAAAGGAATGGGGTTTTAGCCTACCTTACAATACAGTTAAAAGCCTTGATGAAGATGAGTATGTTGTTGAAATTGATACTGATCTAGATAATAATAATACATTAAAGCTGGTTGATGCTCATATTCCAGGTAAACATGAGGATACAGTTTTCATAATGGCGCATACCTGCCATCCTGGCCAGGTTGGTGATGGTATGTCCTGTATTGCTGTAGCTAATGAGTTGTTTTTCTGGCTCAAAGATCAGAAGAATTTAAAATACTCATACAGATTTATTTATGGTCCTGAATATTGGGGTGGGGCGACATGGCTTGAGCATGCCCCAGCTAAAGATGTAAGTAACATGAAGTACGGTGTTTTTCTTGATATGGTAAGTTCGCATGAGCCTCTTGGTTTTCAAGAAAGTATGCAAGGTAATAGTTTATTTGATAAGATTGTTTTAAATGTTTTTAAATCCCATAAAGAGCTTTTTATTCATAAAGAATTTAGAGGATTATGGGGAAATGATGAAACTTTTTATAATGGAGCTGGTTTTAAAATTCCTACCCTAGGAATTGGTCGAGGGATGCATAGAGAGTATCACTATAATACTGATAACTTAGAAAATATGAGCCTTTATAACATGGAGGAAACTGTCTGGCTTTTAATGCGAATTGTTGAAGTTATGGAGAGTGACTATATTCCAGTATTGTCATATATGGGTCCTTTGTATTTAAGTAGGTATGGGCTGTTTATTAACAAACACGAAGATTATGATGGCTACATCAACTCTGAGAAAATACAAGCTTTAGCTGATGGGCAATTATCGTGTTTTGATATTGCTGATAAGTTAGATCTTGATTTTTATTTTGTACGTAATTTCTTTGATCAAATGCTTGAGAAAGATCTAATTACAAGACTTGAAAGAAATCCAAAAGAAACTGATTCAGGATTTTTATAGTCCGAAATTGTAATTAATATTATGAATATTTTATTAAATAGGCTTCCTCCGCTTTATGCAAAGGAGTGTATTGATGAGGTATCCTCCTGGGGCAACGTTTGTTTCGCGACAATTAAAGGTAATTCACTCCCTAATATTAAATTAAATAAAAATATAAAAATTTATTGTGAAACTAGTATTAATTATGAAATTTATGACATTGATAGTAAATGGGTAATTGGTAATAGTGAAATTTCATGGCTTCAGCAATATGAAGGAATGTACCTATCAATGGTAAATAAATTTGTATTGAATACAAATTCTGCAACGAGCGAAAATTTATTAAAACATTTTTATGAACAAGTTAACTTTTGGTTTAATGTTCTTCAAGAATATAAGATTGAACAATGTTTAAGTTACCATTCTCCTTCAGATGTGGGTTCCTTTTGCCTCCACTTAGCAGCTAAGTATAAAAAAATTCCTCATATCTTTAGAGATATAAATGTTGTTGCAAATAATTACCAATATTTAAGTTGTTCACTCGAATCAAGAAACTTGTTAATGGGTTTTGGAAAGACTGATAAGAAGGTGGTATCTTTTTTGCATAAGCAGTTAGAAAAAGTTAAGGAAAATGACCCATCGGCTATACCATTTTATATGGATGAAGTTTATGAGAGGTATGGAAAGTTCAAGACTAGTGATACTGGCCGGTCTAAGAAAAAAATATCTTTAAAAAGAAGAGTTGCTAAGTATTTATTATTAACCAGAAAAAATGCTTTTTATAGATATGGAGATTCTGCATCGCTTAGAAAGCTAAAAATTGTAAGTTTTGTTAGAATAAATATAGAGAGATGGTACCTTTTCTTTTTTTCTGAAATACTGAAAATAAAATATAACATGATTTGCTCCCCCCCTCCTAAATCTAAATATATTTTTTTAGCAGATTCTTTAATTCCTGAAAATGCCAATACACCACAAGGCTTGCATAATAGAAGGATTGAATTTTTAATAAGATATCTTCATGACTCTTTGCCTAAGGATATTTCAATTGTCTATAAGGTTAATCCAGCTCAATTTATGCATATGGATCACTGGTGGTTGGGGAATAGATGTAGATTAAAAAATATTGAATGGTTTCAAGATGTTAAAAGACTATACAACTTTAAATTTGTTAGAGAAAGTTATCCAGTATCTGATCTTATTAAAAATTCGATTGGTGTAGCAACTATTAATGGAACAGCATGTTTTGAAGCTTTAGCTCAAAATAAAAGAGCAATTTCAATTGCACCTACATGGTTAGATGGAGTTTATGGAGTTCATAGAGTTCATTCCTGCAGTGAAACAAAAAAAGTAATTGATTTAATGATTAGTAATGTTTTTGATCATAAGAAAATTGATTTCACCAGTGTAGTTGGAAATTCTGACAGCATTCTAGAACTAAAAAATGTTAATTATTTAAATTTTACTCTTGAAGACTATATGATTATTAACAAAGCATTTTTTAAGGCTGTTAATGTCTATTCAGAATTGCCAATTGAAAGAGAAAAAGTATAATTTTGTTAAGTTTTAAGAATGTATTTAAAGGTTTTTTTAATTTATGTAGTCATAAATTTAATAAATAAAAATAGTAAAGCATTAAGATATTCAAAGATGCATCAAATGTAATTTTTTTAATCAAATATTAAGGTAATAATGAAAAGAATTAATAAATATTTAAATGCAGTTCTATCAAGGCTTACTGATTTACTTATACTGCCATCCAAGAATGAGGAGTACTGCATAAAAAAAGGCTATAGACATCGTAAATTAAACTTTTTCTTTGATGATACTGGTAATGACGATCACTGGCAGAGAGAGGTGTATATTTATGCAAAAAAAATATTGGAGCAGACGAATGGGGAAAAGGTAGTTGACTTAGGTTGTGGATCAGGAAGAAAGTTAATTCATTTTTTTGATGGGCACCATACAATTGGAGTTGATCTTAAAAAAACTGTTTTATATTTGAAAAATAAATATCCAAACAGGAAATGGATTGATTTTGATGAAGCATCTATAGATGCGTCTATTCTTGATTGTGATGTTGTTATTTGTTCAGATGTAATTGAACATTTACAAGACCCAAATCAAATTACAGAAATATTATCTAAAATCAAAGCAAAATATATTATTATATCTACTCCCGATAGGGCATTATTAAATGAAGGTATTAATGGTCCTCCCAGAAACTATACTCATAATAGGGAATGGACAATTAATGAATTCAAGTCTTATCTTGAACAAAGTGGGTTTTTTGTAGAGGAGATATTTATATCAAATAGAGAGCAGGCTACCCAGTGTGCATTAATATCGAAAAATAAATAGTTTTTAACAATATGTCTTCAAGGCTTATAAAGAATTTAAAAATACCAATATCAAAATTAAAAAGTATAGCTTGTAATGGCACTTATCTTCTTTTGAATTATAAATTCAAACATAATGAAAAAAAATTATTAAGTTTATTTTATAGAAAAAAAGTTGTAATTATTGGACCTGGGGAACAAATTACAAATGAATTAAAGTTAAAAATTTTAGAGTCAGATGTTTGTATTATAATTAAACATCTCTACTCTGTGATTAACCCAAATTCAGAGCTATTTTCTAACACAAGGTTAATAATTTCGCATACCCTTAGAATGCCTGACAGAGGGTATTTAAAAAAATCTGAGATTAAAAACAAAAATTATTCCGAAGTTCTTTTTCCGTTTGCAAATGATGGATTCAACTGTGATTTAATGAGGTTTTCTCTTTCTGGAAATGAAGATTTAAATTTGTATAGGGCTTCGTCTAAAGATTATTTGACAATCAAAAAATCTATTGATGGCTTTATGCCAAGTACAGCTTATGCAACAATTTTTTTAACCCAGATTTATAAACCTGCAGATTTACATATTCATGGATTGACCTTCTATAGGAATAAAGGGCCTTTTCATATTGATGGATATAGAAAAGCTGAAATTTCAGATAATGAGATATTAAAGCATATAAAAGACACTGGAAATCACTCTCCAGAAAATGAATTTAATAGCTTTCTTAAACTTATGAGTAAAAAAAATATATCCACAAGTGGCATATTGCGTGAAATTATTGAATCTTTATAGCTTTAAGTTAAGGCATAATACTTGTCATGAAAGTTGGCATTGAATTGACTGGTAAAGCATACCTTCCTGAGGCTTATGCTTATCAGAGTTATCTAATAGATAATGGAGTTAGTGTTGAATTGGCCCCAATTCATGATCTAAGCTTGAATAATGATTTAATTATAGCATTTATGGGGTTTAAAAAAAATCACCTTAAAGCTAAATATAGAGTTATTCATGAATATCATAGTTTATCAACCCCTCCTTTGGCTAGAGTTAAAGACTATTTGAAAAGACATTTAAACTTTCAGCCAAATGGAAGAATCTTTTTAAACGATAAAGTTGAGAGAATCATGTCTTTTAAAGACAATATTCCATTTATATATAGAGATATGGGTGTAAATGACCATTTCATTAGTTTAAGTGATAAAAAAAAATCTAAACAATTTGATATTGTTTATGCAGGTTCAATCAATAGAAAAGGCTTGCTGAAAACTGTTGTTAATATATCAAAATTAGGCTACAAGATTGTACTGGTTGGAAAGGTTAATGATATTGATAGAGCTATTTATGAGCAGTATGGTATTACTTTAACTGGAGAGCTTCTACCAAAAGAAATATCCAGCATCTTCTCTTTATCACGGGCAGGTTTGAACTTTACTCCTAACTTGTACCCTTATAATATTCAAACAAGCACTAAAACTCTCGAATATCTCAGTGCTGGACTGAGTTTAATCTCAAATAAATATCTCTGGATTGAATCATTTTCAAAAGCCCACAATATAAAACCCATATGGTTAGAAGGTTTAAATAGTAATTTTGAATTAGATCAATACACCTACAACTTTGATCCAGAATGGTACCGATGGAGCAATGTATTACATCGGTCAAATTTTATGGATTTTGTTGAGAGTGTTTATAGTAAGTCATGATTAGATTAAATCTAACTACTTTTTATAGATACTCGTTAGTTCTATATCTTTTTGTCATCTCTATTAATATCTTTCTTTATATTTTTTTTCAAGTTTCTGAAATATCTTTAGTTGGGCCAAATTCAGGAAATGATGCAAATGTATATCATAAGGTTGCAATAAGGGAATATAGTAGAGCTATTAATATTTGGCCAGAAATCCTTAGATTTTTGAATGATTATGGTCTTTATAACAGAGATTATATTAAATACACTATCTATCTTCTATACTTATTTGTTATTCCATTTCTTTTATATAAGTCGATTTGCAATGCTATAGGAATCAAAAGAAATAAACATATATATAGATTTATATCTATTTATATGTGTCTGTATCCTGGCCTTCTACTTCTTACTTTTGACATTTATAGAGATATATTTATGTTGACCCTGTATTCTATATTTATATATATTTCCAGTTTTATTTTTAATGGAAATATTTCTCTAATTAGAAAGATTAGCTTTTGGATAATACTCTTAGCACTATCTTATGTTATGTTTCAAGCGAGGCGATATCTTGGTATTTCAGTTTTTCTAGGTTTGTTATTATATAAATTACCTATTAATAAAATTAATATAATAATACTGACTATTGGGTATTTTTCAATGTTGTTGATATTCCGAGAATCTGGACTGATCGACCCATTATTAGACTATAGAGGTCAAAATGGTTTCACTGTAGGAGACTCAACCCTGGGAATTGGTTTAATAAATAAACATGGTTTCGAATTTATTTCATATTTTATAATTAGCTTTCTTGCTCAATTTTTTAATTTATATATCACTTCTATAAGATCATTAATAGTTTTTCTTGTAGAGGCTATACCAATATTTTTCATGTTATGCTATATTTACAAAAATCGCTTAATTTCAAATGAGTATATAAAATTTTTTATAATTTTTCTTATTATTTATACTAGTTTTTGGGTTATTGGAAATGATAATGTAGGAACCGCTATTAGACTTCGAATATTTAGTTATTTTTCTATATTTTTACCCTTTACATTTATATTATTTTATAAAAAAAACTCACAATGAAATCTATTGCAATAATAACACCATCAGCAGAATCAATAATAAACTTTAGGGCATCTTTTATTAAAAAGTTATGTGATTCAGGCTATAAGGTTTATGCTCTTGCTCCAGATTATAATAAGGTAATAAAAAAAGATGAGGTTGCTAATTTGGGATGTATTCCTATAGATATTGAGTTGAATAGGGCGTCTATATCTCCACTCTTAGATTTCATCAATACATTGAAATTAATTATTATTTTAAGGAAAATAAATCCATCTATTACTTTTTCTTATTCTATTAAGCCAGTTATATTTGGCTCAATTGCGAGCTTTTTAGCAGGAGTGCCATATAGTTACTCGATGATTGAGGGCTTAGGAAGGGTATTTGCATATTCTGAGAGAAAAACTATAAAAAAATCTTTAATAAAAAAAGTTGTAATATTAATGTACAAGTTTTCATTAAAAATATCAAAAAAAGTTATATTTCTCAATAATGATGATATTTTTGATTTTATTTCATATGGAGTTATATCTAGAGATAAAGCAATTTTGCTCGGCGGCATAGGTGTTGACTTAAATTATTGGACAAGTTCCAATGTAGTAGTCAAAAGAAATGAAACTAAATTTATTTACACTTCTCGATTAATGGAAGAAAAAGGTATTCTAGAATATATTAAATCTGCTTATATACTCAAAGAAAAATATCCAGATTGTACTTTCTATGTTTTAGGTGATTGTGATTCTGAAGATTGTAATGAAGTAATAAATTCAACTTTAAAAGAGGCCGATGCTGAAGGCGTAATAAATTGGGTTGGCCATACAAGAAATGTAAAAAATTGGTTTAATAAATCCAATGTATTTGTTCTTCCTTCTTATTATCGTGAGGGCATACCTAGAAGCACTCAAGAGGCAATGTCTATGAGTATGCCAATAATAACATGTGATACCCCGGGTAATAAAGAGACAGTTGTTGATGGCTTAAATGGTTTCTTTACTCCCCCAAAAGACTCTAAGAAATTGGCTTTAACAATGGCTAAGTTTATTAATAATCCAGACTTTATTGGTAAAATGGGTAATGCCAGTAGAAAAATTGCTATTGAAATTTTTGATGAGAAAATAGCAAATAAAATACTCTTAGATATAGTGTTAGACAATAAATTGGACTGATATTAATAAAATGCTTAAATCAGATTTCATAGGTAAGGATGAATAATGAAAATATTAGTAACAGGTGGCGCAGGTTATATTGGCTCCCATACTTGTATTGAACTAATTGAGGGTGGTTATGAGGTTGTTGTTATCGACAATCTTTGCAACTCATCATTAGAATCTTTAAAGCGTGTTGAAAATTTACTTAATATTAATATCCCTTTTCATAAAGTGGATGTGCGAAATAAGTCTGCACTGACTTGGTTATTTGAGAAGTATACTTTTGATGGTGTCATTCATTTTGCAGGGTTAAAGTCAGTAAGTGAGTCAGTAGAGAATCCAATTAATTATTATGATAACAACGTTATTGGTTCATTTTTGTTGTTAGAAGTAATGCGAAATTTTAATTGTAAAACTTTTATTTTTAGCTCTTCTGCTACTATTTATGGAAAGCCTCATACAGTTCCTATTAAAGAAAATTTCCCCTTGTCAGCTACTAATCCATATGGCCGTTCAAAATTAATGATTGAAGACTTCTTGCAGGATGTATTTTTAGCAGACGAAAGTTGGCGTATTATGACTCTTAGGTATTTTAACCCTGTGGGTTCTCATAAGAGTGGGGTCATAGGTGAGGATCCAAATGGAACTCCTAATAATTTAATGCCATATATTTCACAAGTGGCGATTGGTAAGTTAGAAAAGCTTAGTATATTTGGTGGTGATTACAATACAAAGGATGGAACAGGAGTGCGTGATTATATACATGTGGTAGATATAGCTAAAGGTCATGTTAAGGCACTAAAAGCACTAGAAAATCATCCACAAATTTTGAAAATCAATTTAGGGACTGGAAATGGGTATTCTGTTCTTGATTTGGTTAATGCTTTTGAGAGGGCTTCAGGTGAAAAAATTCTTTATCAAATTGTTGATAGAAGGCCTGGTGATATTGATATTTGTTATGCTGACCCTAGTTATGCAGAAGAGCAATTGGAATGGAAAGCAATATTTGGGCTAGATGAAATGTGTGAAGATACCTGGCGGTGGCAATTACAAAATCCAGATGGGTACCAACATTAAACAAGACTTACTTAGTAAATATTTTAAAGCAGTGCATCAATATTATTATATGAGTTTTATTGCTAAGACTTATTGAAATTGGTTTTTGTAATAATTATCAACAGTGAATATTTTCTTTCTTTCTAATGCACTAAAAATTTTAAGTTGAAGAAAAAATAGTTATTTTAGTCGGGGCCTATTGCAAGCCAGATTAGTCAGCATTTATTGATGAGTATTCATTTAATTGATCAAAATAGTGGATAATTGACAGCTTATGTTGATTAAACGAATTTTTGATATTATTCTTAGCTTTATTGCATTGCTAATTCTATCGCCTATTTTAATTATCTTGGCAATTATTGTTCTAATTTTTATTGGATACCCATTTTTATTTTGCCAGGTTCGTTCTGGTAAAGAAGAAAAGCCTTTTAAGATAGTGAAGTTTCGAACAATGACTGATGCTTGTAATGCACAGGGAGAATTACTGCCTGACTCTAAACGTTTAACAAACTTTGGGCAATTTTTACGCTCAACAAGTCTGGATGAATTGCCAGAGTTATGGAATGTTTTGATAGGTGAAATGAGTTTAGTAGGGCCCCGTCCCTTACTTTTAGAATATTTGCCTCTTTATTCTAAATTTCAATCTAGGCGCCATGAAGTTAAGCCTGGCATATCTGGCTGGGCACAGGTTAATGGACGCAATGCAATTAGTTGGGATGAGAAATTTAATTTGGATGTTTGGTATGTGGATAATCAATCCATTTGGTTGGATATTAAGATATTATTTTTGACATTAAAGAAAATATCTACTGGTGATGGAGTGACTCCAAAAGATAGTCCTATAATGCCAGTATTTAAGGGATCCAAGAAATGAGTAATATACTTATTACTTCAGCTGGAAGAAGAGTTGAGCTGGTTGAATCTTTTCAAATAGAAAGTAAAAAAATTGATAAAAATATCAAAATATTTTGTGTAGATCTAAACCCAGATTTATCTGCCGCATGTCAAATTTCAGACTTTTCCTTTGCTTCTCCTGCAGTCAATTCTGAAGATTACATTCTATTCTTAAAGCAAATTTGTATTGAAAACTTGATTACAATAATTATTCCAACAATAGATAGTGAACTTCACATTCTTTCAGAGCATAAGCAGGAGTTTCTAAAACTAGGCATTAAAGTTATTATCTCAGACGATTTATTAATAAAGGCCTGTAGAAATAAAAATCAAACATCTGAATTGTTTCATAATCTTGATATTGATACTCCTAAAATTTATGACAAAGAAAATTTAATTTACCCATGTTTTGTAAAGCCTTATGATGGTAGCTCGAGTGAGGGAGCTATGCCATTATTCAATGAAAGAATGTTAACTAAGGAAGTTTTTGAAAACCATAAAAATATTTTTATGGAGCTTATTCTAGAAAGCTATGATGAATATACTATTGATCTCTACTATGATAAATCTGGAAATCTAAAAGTATTAGTTCCTAGATTAAGAATAGAAACTAGAGGTGGTGAAATAAGTAAAGGGTTAACTTGTAAAGGGTTTATTTATAAATACTTAAAAGATAAATTTATTAATTTAAAAGGGGCAGTAGGTCCAATAACCTTACAAGTATTTTATAACTCAAAAGAAAAGTCTTTTAAAGCAATAGAAATAAATGCAAGGTTTGGTGGTGGCTATCCTTTGGCATATTCAGCTGGTGCGAATTTTCCAAAAATGATAATTTGTGAATATATTCTCGATATGAATGTAGATTTTATAGAAGATTGGGAGGATAATCTTTTAATGCTTAGATATGATTCAAAAGCTTTAATCCATGACTATAAAGCCTAAAGACACCTGTTTAGTTTTAGATTTAGATGATACTTTGTACAAAGAGTATGATTACGTTGCTTCAGGTCTTGAGTATTTAGAGCATCAAATCTTAAAGTTATACGGTGTCGACTTAACAAATCAATTGCAAAAATTTAAAAAAAATGGTGTTGATGATATTTTTCTTGAGATTACTAAAATATTGAATTTACCTCCATCAACTAAACACTCTTTTCATATGATGTATCGGTATCATACTCCCAATATTAGATTAACAGCAGAAACGAAAGACTTTCTTAAAGAGGCTCTTGATAAATTTAATCAGGTTGTAATTCTGACTGATGGAAGATCTGTTACTCAAAGATTAAAAATGAAATCACTAAACTTATTAAATATTTCTACTTTTATATCTGAAGAATGGAGCTCAATTAAGCCAGAAAAGAAAAGATTTATTTCTATAATGAATGAGTTTAGTTTTTGCAGAAAATTTTGCTATGTTGCTGATAATCCTTTAAAAGACTTTATTGCGCCGAATAAGCTTGGGTGGATATCAATATGCTTAAAAGGAGATAAAAGGAATATCCATTCTCAGAAACTAAGTTCAGTTGAAAAAGAAAATTATCCTAAATACTGGTTAGATAGTTTAGTGGATATTTACAAATGTTGAAATCTAACTTTTCATCATGGCCTTCATATTCATTAGAGGAAGCCAATGCTGTTAAAAATACCCTTTTATCAAATAAAGTTAATTATTGGACTGGAGATCAGTGTCGAAAATTTGAAAAAGAATTTTCTAGGTGGTCTGAATCTAACTATGCAGTTGCTTTATCTAATGGAACTGTTGCTTTAGATTTAGCACTGAGAGCTTTAGAAATTAGTAATGAAGCTGAGGTAATTGTAACTTCACGAACTTTTATAGCTTCTGTGTCATCTATTATAAATGCCGGTGCCACACCAGTTTTTGCAGATGTTAATTTAGAATCTCAAAATATCACTGCTGAATCTATTCGAAAAGTAATTACAAATAAAACTAAAGCGATTATATGTGTTCATCTAGCAGGTTGGCCATGTGAAATGGATGAAATATTAGTCTTAGCTGATGAGTTTAATTTATTCGTTATTGAAGATTGTTCACAAGCACATGGTGCATCTTATAAAGGAAAATCGATTGGATCTATTGGACATATTGGTTGTTGGAGTTTTTGTCAAGACAAAATAATAACTACTGGTGGCGAAGGTGGAATGGTAACAACTAATGACGAAACTATATGGCGTAGAATGTGGGCATACAAAGACCATGGTAAGAGTTATGAAGCGGTTTATGAAAGGAAACATCCGGATGATGGTTATAGATGGCTTCATGACTCATTTGGTACTAATTGGCGTATGACAGAATTCCAAGCAGTGATTGGTAGGATTCAATTAAAAAGAATGCTAAACTGGCATAATAAACGTTTAATTAATGCAAATAAAATTTGGAGCGCTGCCAGGCAATGTAAAGGACTATTGGCTCCAGTGATTCCTGAGCATATTGAGCATGCTGCTTATAAATGTTATGTATTTGTTCAGTCAAATAAATTAAAATCTGACTGGAATCGTGACAAGATTATTGGAGAAATAAAAAGCTTAGGTGTTCCATGTTTTTCTGGATCATGTTCTGAAGTTTATTTAGAGAAAGCATTTGATAGCTCTAACTTTAGGCCAAAAATTAGACTACCAAATGCTAAAGAGTTGGGTGAAACTTCTCTGATGTTTTTGGTTCATCCCACTTTAACTAAAAGTGAGATCCAAAAAACTTGTAATGCTATTTTATCTGTTATGAAACTTGCTTCCAAAATTTAATTATAATTCTAATATAGATGTTAATAGTTTAAAATTATCCAACAATTTAGTAAATACGCTAGTTAGAAAATAATATTATTTAGATTTATCAATTAGTAAGCAAAATTTCAGTATGAAGGGGACATTCATTTAAGTAAATTAGGTATATGAATTATAGTATTACTAAATGTATAGATAGAGAAGAGTGGAGCAACTTTATTTCTTCTTCACCACAAAATAATATATTTTGTAAGCTTGATTTTGTCGAAGCTTTTGAGCAAAATTACGAAACCTATTTTGTAAAAAAAAATGAATTAATATTGTTAGGTGTTCTGATAGTTAATGATGCATTCTTGTATCAGGGTGTATTATTTTCAGAATATTTTGAGTCATTATCTACTCATAAAAAATGCAAGATCCGTCTTGATTCCATTGAATTCTTGTTAAAAGAATTAGAATTAATATATAAAACCATAAGCTTAGGTATTCATCCAACAATAGATGACTTAAGGAGTTTTCAGTGGCACAACTATCATAATAAGAATGGCCTTCAGCCAAATCTTAAGTTACATTATACTGGTGCTTTAAAAATTGAAAAAAATGAAGATTTTAATCAGATTTTGTCTAATGTTAGAACTTCACGTAGGCAAGAGTACAGGCGGTGCTTAAATAATGGCTTCACAGTTCAAGAGTCAACGGATTTAGACCTTCTTAACTCTCTGCATACTAAAACCTTCAAAAGGCAAAAAATAAATAGACCTCCTAATGAAGTTTTATTAGTGACTAAAGTAGCTAAAGAGTCTATTTCTAAAGGCTTTGGTAAGCTTTTGGTCTGTAAAGATAAACAAGGTATTCCAGCTTCTGCTAACCTCTTTCTTTTTGATGATTCAACAGCTTATTATTTGATTGGAGCTAATGATCCAGATTATAGGAAAGATGGAGTAGGGGCTTATATTTTGTTAGAACAAATTCGAAATTTTATGGCACAAGGAATTCGCTATATTGATTTTGTTGGAATTAATTCACCATTAAGAGGGGATTTTAAAACGAGTTTCAATGCAAAGCCACTGCCATATTATTCATTTACTTTGAGATAGTTGAACTTAGAGAGAAGGCAAGCACTTATTTACTCATTAAACAACTCCCAGCTGGTAGCAGTTCCACGCTTAATATCTTGTTTGACAGTTTTACCAATAATCTGTTCTTCAAATTTTGGCATTAATCCAAACCCTGGTCTTATTCGTCTAATATGCTCAGGTTGAATAATTTCCCCAGATTTTATATCTTTAACAAAATAAACTGAACGCCTAAACTTAATATTCAATTCCTCAGCTGGCTTTCTTTCATAACCAGCCACTCCCAGAGAAGTCCATGCGTCTTTAACCTCCATACAAAGCAATTCTAATTCAGAAGGCTCAATAGAAAACTCAGAATCAGGCCCTTTATCATTGCGATTTAAAATAAAGTGTTTTTCTATCAATGTTGCCCCTAGGCTTGTTGCAACAACTGAAGCAGTATTTGTAACAGTATGGTCTGACAATCCAATCTGAACTCCTAATCTTTTAGATAAATCAGGAATAGTTAGTAGATTAGATTGCTCAATAGGTGCAGGATAGCTACTTAAACAATGCAAAACAACCATGTCTTTACAACCTGCATCTCTTGCAGTTGCAACCATTTCTTCAATTTCTTCCAAGTTGGCCATTCCAGTTGACATAATTAATGGCTTTCTAGTTGAGGCAATATATTTAATCAAAGGCAAATCAGTTGCTTCAAAAGACGCCACCTTATAAGCTGAAACATTTAGATCCTCTAGCAAGTTAACAGCTGTTTCATCAAACGGGGTTGAGAAGCATGTAATACCTAATTTTCTTGCATGGTCAAAAATGGTTTTGTGCCATTCAAACGGTGTTTCCGCCTCCTTATACAAATCGTACAATTTGTAGCCATCCCATAATCCACCTTGAATACAAAAATCTTCATGATCTGAATCTATTGTCATGGTATCTGCAGTATAAGTTTGTAGTTTTACTGCATCAGCTCCGCAAGCTTTGGCTTTGGTAATAGTATCTAAGGCCTTTTGCAATTTGCCATTATGATTTGCAGACAATTCGGCAACTATATAAGGCGGATGTTCAGGGCCAATTTTTCTTCCATCAATAACAATCTCAGACATCATTTTCTCTTTTTAGTGAAACAAGCTATTTTATTATAAGTGTTTGATAGTAAGTAAGTAAGAACAAATTGAACTGCACCAATAACTATAGTATTATTCAACATAAAACTAAAAAATATTTGATGTCCAATAGACGAGGAAAGTATTTTTATAGTGACAAATGATTATCACGTTTTAAGAACACATTAAATATTTTCCTAAATTTATGGAGAACAATATATAGTTAATGTTATAGGATCAAAAACTACTAAAAAAAGTTATCAGAACTGGAGAAAAAATCATTGAATGTATTCTATAAAACTTTTAACGTTGTTAAGTCTAGAGATGATGATTTAATATATAAACGATTATGTACAGATCACCCTTATGATACCGGAGACATTTATTCCAAGGTTTAGTTTCAATAAACACTATAATTAGATTATCGTGAAACATATGAAAAATAAAATTTTGTTCTTAGGTGATGAGACATCCCCTATTTTAAAGTGGTTAGTAAGTTCTAAAGAACTTGTAATGCAAACTTCTGAAAAGATAACTATAGGACTAATACATTCAAACAATATTAACTTTATTGTTAGTTATGGTTACCATCATATTCTTGAAAAGAATATTTTAGATCTTTTTCCTGATAGAGCAATAAACTTACATATAGCATATCTTCCTTTTAACCGAGGGGCAGATCCTAACTTTTGGAGTTTTGTAGACAATACTCCTAAAGGTGTTACTATTCATTATTTAGATGAAGGTATTGATACTGGAGATATTATTGTTCAAGAGAGAGTTGAATTTGATACAAAACAAGAAACACTTGCAACGTCGTTTGAAAAGTTGCAATCAACTATTCAAGATTTGTTTAAACAGAACTGGCAAGATATAAAAAAATTGAAATGTAAACGACAAAAACAAGTTGGCAATGGCACGTATCACAAGGTTAAAGATAAGAGAAATTTGCATCACCTTTTGGAAGGTGGTTGGGATACACCACTAAATGCGTTGGAGAAATACAGTGTAGCAAATTTAACAGGAGAAATTGTTCAACTGTGTTATTTTGATAAAACTATGATAGGTGATGACTATATATCTTGGTTAAACGATCCTGAAGTCGTTAAATATAGTGATCAGAGTTTTTTTGAGCATACAAAATTATCTAGTTTAAATTATTTAGAATCTTTTTCACAAACTAATAACTTATTTCTTGCAATTAAGGAAAAACAAACAAATAATTTAATTGGAACAATAACTATTTACATTGATAAAAATCATGGGGTAGCAGATCTTGGAATTATGATTGGAAATAAAAAATATTGGGGATGTGGAATAGGAACCGATACATATAGCTTGGCTATAAAGTATATTTTCAATGAATATAATCTTCGAAAGATAACTTCTGGAATGCCTTCAAGTCACCTTGGTATGATTAAAGTTGTAGAGCGCTCAGGAATGAGTCTTGAGGGGATAAGGGCCCAACAACAAATTTTTTGTGGGGTGTTAACAGATACTCTTCATTATGCAATTTTTAATAAGTATGAAAATGGTTGAATATTAGAAGGGTAGATTAAAACACATCCCAGTCAGAAAATGTGACCTGCCATAAAGCAGCCTTCAATAAATTACTCGATTTTTTTTCATTTGTCCAACGAGCAAGTAAGTAAAGTTTACGTGGATTAAATCTACTTGGAACCTTAACAAAACCTACATTCTCTTCTATTTTTTTATCAACTGAGGTACCGGACTTTACTATAAAAGCTATCTTATCATCAGCATATAGACTGTCTATATTACTGAGTAGTTTTTTAGCGCTATTCACTTGGTCATAAGCTAAGTCCATTATTACAAGACATTGTTCTGAGAGAATATATTCTATCTTAACTACAGCAATTGCAACAAGCTCAGAGTTCGAGCGCAAGCCTAATATTTTATATTTACTATTAAGTGGATTATTGAATCGCCATTCGAGATAAGTTTTATTTCTTAATAATCGAATTTCATGTCTTAAGCCGTATTTTAGAAATAAAGTCTCAATCTCTGTATCAAATCCATCTACCTCCTCTATCAGATCAAATTGATCTAACTTTTCCAGCTTAAATCGACTATAAATCTCAAGTAGGCCACCAAATATTGATCCAAAAAATTTACTATTAATCTTTTTTTCAAAAAATGCCCTTACTGAAATTGGTCGAAGATGAAGTGGCAACTCTGTCACAACATGAAAATCATTGTATTTGATAAAAGTATGAATACTCCTATGATTTGGAAAAGTGTAAATTAAGTCGACATGTTTGTCGATATCGTGGTTTGCGAACTTAGCTAACTTTTGAAATACATTCTGATTTCTATGGCTCTTAGAAACAGCAACGGATTGGATATTTCCAATCGTCATTTTCTTATTTTTTATAAATACTTCATAGGTAGGTATGTGGTAATAACCGATGATTGAATCATTCTCTTTTGCTAGATAGACGTGGGATTTACCAGTAGGTAATCCTTCATATCGCCACTCCCAATTTTTTTGATCCGCCAATGTCTTATCTTGCGCG